>ERZ1673961.360-NODE-360-length-19940-cov-6.712547_pt1 | contig 19940 bp, 12 predicted proteins | sample MGYA00580189_ERZ1673961 | MGnify/ENA primary metagenome ERZ1673961 (study PRJEB41334, sample SAMN05608105) | rock metagenome | biome: terrestrial subsurface; feature: shale formation; material: shale | place: USA: Pennsylvania ... | reverse complement strand
CACCGGGCTTATGATGAATTAACCATTCAAAACTAAATGGAAAGGGTACTAGTTTTTTCATTGATGTTGTTGCTCCGTTATCTCAGACACAAAAATGAGGCATAGCGCTCACTTATCCTTTCCTATACTAAAGCTAGACTCATTAATGGTCTCAAACGATGACAGGTACACGAGCGAGCTTATTTCTATTAACGGCCATAGTTGGCATGACTTTACCTTCGCAAAGTCACGCTAATCTGTGCAATGAAAAAGATTGGAATAAAGCCCTCACTTCTCAACAGATTTTAGACCATAGGTACAACTTGCTCGCTTCTCAATACAACAGTTGGCTGCCTAATTTCAAACAGGCGATTTTTCTCCATCAGGAGTTTTCCCGCCCCGAGCTCGACTACTTGTGGCGCAACAATAACAACGATTTTCAAACAACGTTAACCATGCAGTTGGAAAGTGCGGAGAAGGCCACACGAGATATCGATAGTTTGCTCGCATTGTTAGACAACACGCCGCCCTATATTCAGAAACAGTGGGATAAATGGTACGCCATCGGAGAAGATTGCAAACAGGAAGGATTAATGAGCAACTTTTTCGCCACTGAACTCTATTTAAAAGCCAATAAAGAGCTCAATATCGAAATCATTAATCTGCGCCAATATCTGGTTACCATGCGCCATTATTACGAATTTGAAGTGGTGACGCTGACCGAGGTCATGCAAACTACGGAAGAGAAACCGTAGGTCTCTTTTCAGTCCGCGGAAACATGCCCAAAACAAAGTGTCTTCGCACCAATTGGTCCCTCTGCTTTACATTGTAAATTGATCTTCATTTGTCCGATAATGACCCTATTATTCGTGAGAATAATTCGCGCTCGCATATGCATCGGGTAGATATGTCAAAAAGTGACCATTTAAGTTTGAGCTAAGCCACGATCTGGAAAAATTGGAAGCGAAATCTCATTTACAAGCGATATACTGTGCGCCTGATTATTTGATTAAACCGCCATGTCTTCTTCATTTGCTAAATCTTTCAGCCAATTTCTGATCGTGCTGTTTGTCATTGGGTTCGTTCCTTCTCTTTACTTTATCCAAGAGTTCAAAAAGTTGGATGAACGCGCGATCGCCCTCATCGAGCAGAAACATCGGGTCAAGCTGGAATTTAGCAAGCACGAGCTGGTCTCATCGCTGAACGAATCATACAAATCGATATCCACGCTGATCAACAACGGCATTTTTCATCAGGCCGTGCGTCAGCCTTCCCTACTTAACGTCGCCAGCGTTGAAGATTTCTGGTTGCTGGTTGCCCGCGCTCAAGGTTTCTACTCCTGTTTACGTTTCATTGATACTCATGGGCAAGAACAAATACGCGTTGACTATGAAGATGGCCAGGCGCAGATACTGAACGGTTCTTATCTGCAAAACCGCGCGAAACAAGATTACTTCCTTTATGGCCAAAGCCTTAAGACGGGTCAAATTGGCGTATTTGGTATGCAGTCAACTGGCCAGCAGATGACTCCGATAAAACCATCACTGCATTTTGTCGCCCCGATAGAGCTGGATGGACAGCGCCAGGGCTATTTTGTCGCTAATATCAATCTGACCTACATCTATCAACAAATCGCAGGCAGCAGCAACACGGAACCGCTACCGGATATCCTTAACCTGAGTGGCGATGTTTTAATGAGCCAACGCAAGACTGACGCAGAGCAACCCTATACCAATGTCGCACAGCAATACCCAACACTGTGGGCAACGCTGATGTCACACGATCAAGGCACCGTTTCAGACCACGGTCAGTGGTACAGTTTCGTGAAGGTTTCGCTTAATACCGCTCTGTCGAACATGCCTACGGTGGTGCTTCTGGATAAAGTCGAAAGCAGCGAGATTCGCCAATTTGTGCGCATCAATAAGAACACCTTAACGGTGCAGATGTTCGCGCTGTTTGCGTTAATCAGCCTGATTGCCTCGATATTCGTGCTTTGGAACAACAACCACCAGAAAAACAGCATTGAGAGTAAACTGGCTCGCGCGGCAATGAACGGTATGTCAGCGGTGATCATTACCGATAAACAAAATCGCATCATCAAAGTCAACAACGAGTTCACACGTCTGAGTGGCTATTCATTCGAAGAGGTAGAAGGCCACCAGCCGTCAATGTTTGCGTCGGGTAAACATGATCCCCAGTTCTATCTGGAAATGTGGAAAGCCCTGCAAGAAAATGGATTCTGGGAAGGTGAAGTGGTGAACAAGCGTAAAGATGGTTCAATGCAAACTGAAATCCTGCGTATCCAGACCATTCTGGACGACGAAGAGGTGATTCAGTTTTATGTTGCCTCCTTTGTTGATATTACCGAGCGAAAGCAGCTTGAAGATCAGCTTCGCGATCAGAGTGAGAAAGACGGCCTGACCAACATCTGGAACCGACGAAAATTTGATCAGGAGTTCCGTTCCGAGTGTGTTCGGGTGAAACGCTACCCCGCCCATGAGCAGTCTTGTCTGGCAATCATTGATATTGACCACTTTAAACGTATCAACGATAAGTTCGGGCACGCAAAAGGGGATAAAACGATTGTTGAAGTTGCCCAATGTTTGCGCAATGAACTGCGTGAATCAGATTTCCTTGCACGAATTGGTGGCGAAGAATTTGCCATCATCCTCCCTCATACTCCGATTGAAGAAGCTGAAGCGGTACTCAATCGCCTGCGCTTAGCGGTGTTTAATCTGCATCAAGAATCATTATCAATCAGCGGCGGAGTCACTGATATTACAGAGATTCCGGAAGAAGTGTATCAGCGTGCTGACATGGCGCTGTATGAGTCCAAAGAGTGCGGCCGCAACGTCATTTCGATACTGACCAGCACGGAAATGGAACAGTTCGCTTAAGCACTAATTAGGTGCAAATTTTGCGCTGTTTTTGCGCCATTTAAGTGCATTAGCGACAACTTAACTAATATACCGCTATATTTGACGGACTTTCCAATTGTGGCGTGAAACTTGTACTACTCTCTAAAGTGGTTATGAATTGCACATAATTAGGGAGTAAAAGATGCAAGATACCTTAGCAGTCGTTTTGGCCGGCGGTATGGGCTCACGACTTTCCCCCCTCACCGATGACCGAGCTAAGCCAGCGGTACCGTTTGGCGGCAAATACCGGATCATCGATTTTACCCTCACTAACTGTCTTCACTCCGGCTTACGCCGAATTCTGGTGCTGACACAATACAAATCGCACTCATTGCAGAAACACCTGCGCGATGGATGGTCCATTTTCAACCCCGAATTGGGCGAGTTCATCACTGTGGTCCCCCCACAAATGCGTAAAGGTGGTAAATGGTACGAAGGAACCGCAGATGCGTTGTTCCATAATATGTGGCTACTGTCACGCAGCGACGCCAAACACGTTGTTGTTCTTTCTGGTGACCATATCTATCGGATGGATTACGCTGCCATGCTTGAAGAACACATCGAAAAAGGTGCCACACTGACCATCGCCTGTATGGATGTGCCGCGAGAAGAAGCCAAAGCGTTCGGTGTCATGGCGATCGATGATGAACACCGTATTACGTCATTTGTTGAGAAGCCGAGCGATCCCCCATCAATGCCTTCACAACCTGACCGTAGCCTCGCTTCTATGGGTATCTATATTTTCAACATGGATACTCTGCAGCAGGCACTGAACGAAGATTCAGAAAACAGCTGTTCCAGTCATGATTTCGGTAAAGACATCATTCCTAAACTGATTCCGACACGCAGCGTTTACGCGTATCAATTCGGCAACGATAAAGGTCGTGTAGCCAAAGACTGTTACTGGCGCGATGTTGGCACCATCGATTCTTTCTATGAAGCGAACATGGACCTGCTGGAACCCGTACCACCGATGAACCTGTACCAGAAAAACTGGGCTATTCGCACTTACGAGCCACAGCTCCCCCCTGCACGCACCGTGTCATCTGCGACAGGAAACGAAGGTATTTTCATTAACTCGATCATTTCCAATGGCGTGATTAACTCCGGTGGCTCGGTGCAGCACTCGATTGTTTCTTCCGGCGTACGCATTAACGACGGCGCGACAATCGTCGACAGTATTCTGTTTGATGATGTTGAAGTGGGCGACGGTTGCCAACTGGTGAACTGCATCATCGATAAACACGTGAAAATTCCGCCACACACTCAAATCGGCCTCAATCGCATCGAAGATGCACAGCGTTTTCAGATCTCTGAAAAAGGCATTGTGGTTGTTCCGGAAAGCTATCAGTTCCAGAAACAATAACTGACCTCATCTAAGCCTTAACAGCGTGTGTTAAGGCTTAGTCATTCATGAGCTAGCTCTACGCAGAAATACTGGCAGACACGCCGACACAATATGATCAACGTGCCGTTGATCGGTCCCACAACATCCACCGACAATATTAACGTTGGTCAGCTGCTTACCTAGCAGCCGACTGTAATCCTCGCTCAGCTCTACCGGATCGCCATCATCCAGTTCTTCACATTCATTGAGTTCAGAATGACTCAGTTTGGAGGCATTGGCACGAACACCATGAATTCGCCTGACCCAAAGATCGTCGGTGCTGACCGCAGCGATAAAATGCTGCGGATGGGCGCAATTAATCATGTAATAAGCCGGATAGAATTGGGTTTCCAGGTCGACCTGTTGAATCGCCGCTGAGAGTAATTGACCCGATGGGAGACGCCCGTCCGTTTCGACGGTAAATGAAATAACAACCGGTATGTGCATGCGTTTGGCTGCGCGTACTATGCCGATCGCTTCATCAGCGTAGGTCAGTGTCAATGCGGTGACCATATCCGCCGCCGTTTCCGCAAACGTATGGATCTGAAATTCGTGGTAATCCTCGGCTTCCTCGTCAGACATTCGCTCTTCGGCGACATAGCCGTCCCCTCGCGGACCAATGCAGCCACTGATGACCACTGGTGTATGTGATGACTCATATTCCTGACGCACATCCAGCAGCAAACTGACGGCCTTACGATTCTCTTCTTCCAGCTCTGCCAGGCTGTACCCCAGAATTCCGCCCCAGTATGGATTGGAACGCCAGGTAGCGGTTTCCAGGATCAAACCAATTTCGTGTTTGCGAGCAAGTTCAGCATAAGACTTGAAGTAGCGCCGCAGCGCCTCTTCTCCCTCTTCAGACTGGAACAACAGGAACGCCGCGAAATACGGCAGTTCACAATTGTCGAGATAGATAAGCGTGGTTTCAAGGCCACCATCCGTCATAAAGAAACCGTGTTGCAGCTGCGGCAACGCTTGTCGATATTTCGCCATACCCCCTCCTTGTAAAACGCTTTACGGGGTGTTTGTGGTGCGACGAACCGAACCACTCGGTTGCTAAGCGGCAACTTCTTGTTGGGATTTTCTGTTCACACTGAGGCTGGCAGTAGACTTACTACCGCCCTTAAATGACAATATAGTCAACATAAGTCATTCTTTCGTAGTTTTCAGATAGAAAAATAAAAAAACCGCCTCGAAAGGCGGTTTTCATAGACTCATCTACCCATTAAGGACAGGTGACCTCTTCCCAGAACCAGTTGGTTTGTGTTGGGCTTTCCCATACGCCCGGGCTGTTTTTCGCGATAAAGCATTTACCGCTATAGCTAACTGTTGTGCCATTGCTGACTTGTGTTGATCCCGGAACCCACTCAACCACATCACCCGGTTGAGTTGTACCACCACCCGTATCACCACCGCCAGTGTTACCGCCGTTACCCGCAGACAAATCAGCAACAGGTAGATCAGGCTGTTCAAACTTGAATGCGTAGTCCACGCCGTTGATCTTCACGCTGTAGTTAGCTGGGCCGGAGATTGGCAGGTAATACACCATATCCAACTCATAGTTATCGCCTGCTGGCAGTGTTTTCCACGCTGGCAGAGAGAACGCAACGCGGTGCATCGTACCATCCAGACCACCGATATTGTCAGCGCGAGTATGGCCTGAAGCAATCACACTCAGACCAGCTCCTGATTGATCTTTGGCGTTGTCTGGCGAAGAAACCGGGATATCAAACTGGAACTCTGTACCTCCTGGGATCTCCACACCGCTGTTGTTGGTGAAGGTAATTTTCGGGTTGATCGGATAGTTCTGATCACCCACTTTAAAGCCAGCAATCGAAACAGTGATGTCCACGGTTTCTGTAGGGATCGCGCCAGTCGCGACTTTGTTACCGTATGGCGTCGCCACTTTGAACTTGTCGTAGATGGCTTTGGTCATCGTGTTACCCATGTGGTATTCACCCTGACCGCTTGCACACGCCTGCTCAGAGGCATCCACACTGGTGCGCTGACCATTCGCGTCCAACACGTAACAGTTGTAGTCGCCTGCCAGTTCCCAGAACATGATGCCGCCGATCTCTTTGTCGATAACGTAATCCGCTTTGACATCGATAGACTGCTTGTCTTCAGTTGAAAGGAAGACTTTCTTCTCCGCATTCCACAGCCAAGGCGCTACCGCTACGTTATCGTAATGACGCGCATAGGTGCCCACCAGCGGAGCCGTTGCCGGATCCAGACCATAGGCGGCCAGGTAAGAACCCCAAATACCATGCTCCAGGTTCTTCGCATGCCACATTGGGTTAGAACCCGCGCCCATTTCATCGCCAGCGGCGTTAACGTCATGCCACATGTTATCCAGGCCTGTTGCACCGTAACCGCAGTTGTTCTTCTCACCTTCACCAGTTCCAGCCGGACAGTCGCTCTGATTAGGCAGCGCTGCACGCCCCCATAAGCCATTGTCACCACCCGTTACGCCTTGCCAGCCACGGGTATAGTACGGAACACCGATGTTGATACGTCCCGCAGGCATCGAACCACGGAAATAGTGGAATGCCCAGTCGGTGTTTAGATAACCAATGCCGCCATACTGCGCAGTGCCGTACACGTTCCACTGTGCCAGTTCAGAATCTTTACCTGTGTCATACAGCGCGGCGTTGTGACCCACGTGATCGTTCCACGCACCGTGCAAGTCATAAGACATGATGTTGACGTAGTCGAGGTACTTCGTCACCGCCATGGTTTCCATGCCGCGCAGTAAGTAAGCTGAGGAAGGCGCCGCAATGGTCAGCATGTAGTGCGTGCCATCTTGCGAGCTGGCGACATCCAGTTTTTCACGCAGCACACGCATCAATTCGTGGTAGGAATTCATCAGGTAAGCACGACGAGATTCAGAGAAAGCTTTGTCGTCCGGGTTACCCGCGCCAGCCATCGACGTTGGGTATTCGTAGTCGATATCCAGACCATCAAAACGATATTTACGCATCATTTCTACGGCTGAATTGGCAAATGTTTCGATACCTTGCTGGTTGATTGAACCGTCAGCATTGGTCGTCATGGTGTAGAAGCCGCCGTCCGCAACACGGTTACCACTGTTATCAAAATGACCGCCGGTTTCTGCCCAACCGCCAATCGAAATCAGCGTTTTCACACCGTATTTCTGCTTGTATGTGGCCAGCGCACCGAAGTGCCCTTTGAAGCCAAGTGTCGGGTCAATCTCAACACCATTCCACTCTTTGCCCACTGCTGCGTTATTCGGATCATTAACATCCCCGATGTTCACTTTGCCATCTGAACCGATACTGACGAAGGCATAGTTAATGTGTGTGAGCTGTTCCCAAGGAATATCTTTAACCAGATACGCAGTTTGATCGTCGTCTCCTGCACGCCAACTGGTGAAGTAGCCAATGACGCGGCGTGGGTGGTCCGCGCCCATTTTCTCGCGGCCATCTTCATCGTAAACCGTACAGTAAGGTACGTTTACCCCTTCGGTTTGATACAGACCATCCGGACGACAATTACTCACCACAGGCCCTGCCGCCACGCTCAGAGTGCTTAGCGCCGAGTCAGTTGTCGCGCCCAGGTTGTCTGTTGCGCGTGCAAAGACTGCCAGTGAGCCGGATTTGGTCGTTGTGTAGTCGAGTGTGTAAGGCGCAGTGGCGGCGGTGCCAACCAGCGTGCCGGCCACATAGAAATCAACTTTATCTACCGTGCCATCAGCATCGGCCGCATTAGCGGTTAAGGTCACTACGCCGCCGACATCGACGCTCGTCGCAGACAAGGCCAGGCTCACACTCGGCGCTTCATTACCCGGTTGTGTACTGTCACTGACCGATACCGTCACTTGGCTCGCAACGCTCGCCAGACCTTTATCATCATACGCAATGGCGCTGATTTGATGACTGCCTGTAACCGCTGTCCAAACAACGCTGTAAGGTGCTGACGTTGCCTGACCGACTACAACGCCGTCCACCAGAAAATCTACGTTGGCGACAGTGCCATCGCTGTCTGCTGCATTTGCAGCCAGCGTGACCGCATCACCCACCGTCAGCGCATCCGTTGCCGAAGGAGAAGTTAACGTTGCCGATGGCGCTTGATTTTCGCTGCCGCCGCCAGTCGTACAAGTGTCGAGAAGTTTCCACTGTGCGTAATCGCCCGAGAATTGCTCCGGGTCTTGGTTTTGAGTCCAGTAATTGGCCTGATAAGCTGAACCCTTGTATTGAACCTGATCACCGCCATTGTAAATGGTGCCAGCCTGCCACTCATTTAGCGAAGAACAATCCACCGCTGCATAGCTGTTGAACGCCATCAGGCACGAAGCCGTCAAAGTGCTGAGAGTAAAGATACTCTTCGTCACCTTAGCTCGATCTAAGCGCATTTTCATTTCCTTAAGTTATTGTTTCACGGGAATAAAGCTTTCAGTCCTTACTCTGAAAACTTTAATTTTTTCGTAAAACAACTTTAGGTGAGTTGGCGAATTTGGCACCGAGTAAAGTGCAAAACTTCAAAATCACTCGCAAACAGAACGCCAAATCACACAAATGTCACAGTGTTAATTTGCAGCAACAACTAAATTTTTGGTATTCATGGAAACAAAAAAAAAGCCCGTATCTAACGATAAATACGGGCATCTCAATCAGGAGCACATTGAATGCTCTATAGGGGTAGAGAAAGTATGGTCGCGATGCAAATGTTAGAAAAGAGTAAACATTCGCAGATACACTTCCCCTTTTAAGCCGCTTTGGCACCTCGTGGCGTTTCATTAAAATGACGTTTATATTCGCGGCTGAACTGCGACGGACTGGTGTAACCAACTAAACGCGCCGCATCGTTCACCCGTTTTCCTTCAACCTGAATCAACTCTTTCGCCTTATTCAAGCGAACTTTTTTCAGGTACTGCAAAGGTGATTCCATCGTCACACCGCGAAATGCCTGATGGAAGGCAGATACGCTCATATTGGCCTCTTCCGCCAGTAACTGCACCGTTAACTGCTGATCATACTCGCGGTGCACTTTGCTCAGCGCTTTCGCAACACGTGCGTAATGCCCCTCATGATGGGCCAGGTCGAACAAAACATGGCCTTCGCAACTGGTCAGCGCACGATACACCATCTCTTCCATCAGTGACGAACCGAGAATTTGCGCTTCCAAACCGTCATTGAGAGCATTCATTAATCGTTTACAGGTATTGAGCATCTCTTCACCCATTCGTACCGATTTCAGGCCACACTGATTCTCTTTATCCTGATTGCACGGTTTGAAACCTGCCTGTTCCAACATGTCGACCTGTTTAAGCAGAATCGAATGATCAATATCGATACTCAAACCCAACATGGGTTTGCCATCTTCGACAATCGCCTCACATTCCAGCGGCATCGGAACGCCAACCACCAGATAGTCATTCGGGCCGTATTGCACCGGGTTGGGTCCGATGTGGATGTTTTTCTGCCCCTGACCGAGAATGATGATGCCCGACTGATAGATAAACGGACGACGCTGATTACCAGCACTGCTGCGATAAAACCAGACGCCCGGAATCTCGGTTTCAGCAATACCTTCTAATTGATGTAATGATTGACGCTCAACATACTGTTGCATCAGTTCAGCCAACTCAGTCATGCTTGTTCACTCCATATTCAATATCGCGCCAAATTGCCACACATTGTAGAAATAGGCAATTTATTTGCAGAAATCGCTCTATTAAGAGTAACAATCAAAGACTATTATGCATTTCGTAACTTCCTGAACATGTGTAGCGCGTGGATCAGGAAACACTGCCTTTGGGGGAAATTTCCCCCTTTTTTGATGCACGAGGTGAGAACAATGCAATTTACCTATGTTAACCCTACACGTATTCATTTTGGTCAGGCGCAAATCGCAAAGATTCAGAACGAAATTCCACAAAATCAAAAAGTTCTGGTGATCTACGGTGGAGGCTCGATCAAACGTAACGGCGTTTACGACCAAGTGGTTGCCGCGCTGAAAGACCACACTTGGGTCGAGTTTTCAGGCGTTGAGCCAAACCCAACAAAAGAAACGCTGGATAAAGCCGTCGCGATCGTCAAAGAACAAGGTATCGACTACATTCTTGCCGTTGGTGGTGGTTCAGTTATTGATGGTTCTAAATACGTTGCTGCAGCAGCCAAATACAACGGTGACGGTTGGGATATTCTTACCGGCAAACACGCTGTGTCTGACGCAACATCAATCGGTGCGATCCTGACTCTGCCAGCAACCGGTTCGGAATCGAACTCAGGTGCTGTAATCACCAAAGCGGAAACGCAAGACAAACTGGCATTTATGTCTAAATTCGTGCAGCCAACATTTGCGGTAATGGATCCGGACGTGATGAAAACTTTGCCTGAACGCCAACTGATTAACGGTATCGTTGACGCTTGGGTACACGTATGCGAGCAGTACATCACTCTGCCAGCTGATGCGATGGTTCAAGACGGTTACGCGGAAACGTTGCTGAAAAATCTGCTAGTGCTGGGCCGTAACTTTGCAGATCGTGACAACGATTCATGGCGCGCAAACCTGATGTGGACTGCCAACCAAGCGCTTAACGGTCTGATTGGTACTGGGGTGCCACAAGACTGGGCAACTCACATGATTGGTCATGAACTGACAGCACTGTGGCATGTGGACCACGCTCGTTCTCTGGCTATCGTTCAACCTTCTTTACTGCGTAATCAGATTGAAGCGAAACGTGCAAAACTGGAGCAGATGGGTAAAAACGTATTTGGTCTGGAGCAGACGGCGGATCTCGCTGAACGCACCATCGATGCGATTGAAGCCTTCTATCATGAGCTGAATGTAGCGACTCAGTTTGCCGACCACGGCTTGTCTCACACTGAAGCGGTTGACGCGGTCATCGCTCAATTGGAAAGTCACGGCATGCTGAAACTGGGCGAAAACCACGCGATCACACTCAAAGAATCACGTGAAATCCTTTCCAGTGCTTTAGTGTAAGTCTCTGACAAAGCTAACAATAAGTTAAAGGCCTACTATAACCCTAGTATTCCTGTTAATATTTGGCAGCGCATTCGCGCTGCCTTTATTTTTGGGAAATCACATGTGGCCAACCATCCTGCTGCTGTCTAGCATTCACCTGTTCACCATAGAACGCGGGCCGCGTTGGCTATTTTACGGCTCAAAGCCCCTACCCGTTTTATTGATGGCGGCTCTGATTACGCTCAATCCGACGGTGGATGCCAACCTTGCATTCTGGATATTCAGTGGTTTGATCCTCTCCGCCATTGGCGATGTACTGCTTTCTCTTCCCAAAGATAAATTTATCAGCGGCCTGAGCAGCTTCCTGCTTGCCCACATCTGCTATGTTCTTGGTTTTATTGGCATGGTGAACACCATATCCTGGTGGATACCCGTCATGATCCTGGCTCTCGGGATTCTGGCCTTTTTACTGCTCCTGCCTAACCTAGGCACCATGACGTTGCCCGTTGCCATTTACATTCTGATTATTGTTGCGATGGGCTCCGCCACCGCAGAATACTGGCTCAGTTACAACAGCAGTTCAGCCCGGCTGGCATTCACCGGCGCCTGCATCTTTATGGTGTCGGATCTGGTGCTGGCTATCGATCGTTTCCGCTCGTCGTCCAAGTTCTCGCGCCATGTCGTGATGTTTACCTATTACACAGCACAGGCGCTACTCACGCTGTCGGTACTTGATTCCTGATCAGCCCTTTGATTTGAACTCTTCTTTTTCCAGACCGTGTTTTTTCATGCGCAGGTAGAGTTTCTTACGCGGGATTTGCAGGTAATTGGCCGCATCCGCTACGCGCCCCGAATAGAGAAACAACGCATCTTCGATAATCTGCTTTTCATAATCATCCACCAGCTCATCAAGCGGAGAGGTCATTTCCACTTGATTGTAAATTCGCTCTTTACCCGTCAGTTTAACGATGCCGATGGCATACAACTCCGCAACGTTGCGCAGCTCGCGAACATTTCCCGGCCATTGATGGGCACGCAGCAGTGCCAGATAACTGCTGTCAACTGAAGGCATTGATTTACCAAGCTTATGACAACTTTGTTTAAGGAAATAATGGAATAACGCAGCAATATCATCCGGACGATGACGCAGCAACGGCACGTCAATCGTGCCTTGATTCAGCAGATAATAGAGCTCCGGCAGTAACCGATCCTCTGCAATCAATTGCTCCGGATCCGGCCCGATAATAGTTATCACCCGAACTTTCGGCATGCTCATTCGTTCCTGATGCAGCAAAATGCGGCTCAAATGACGCTGCATCGTTTCAGAGAGCTGTTCCACGTTATCCAAAACCAGCGTGCCACCTTGCGCCTGTTTAACTTTATCATCGAGTTGTTCGGTGCTGGTCTCTGCCGTCACGGCCAGTTCAATCAAAGGTTTGCTGTGCGCAGTAGAAGTAAGTTGGTGCACCAGATAGGCAATCGTATGACGCCCTACGCCGGATTCACCACAAATAGCGATGTGATTGTCCAACATCGCATACTGCGTCACATGCGAGCGAATACGCTCGATCTGGGCGGATTTGCCGACCAGTTCACGTTTCACGGTACGGACCAAAGAGATCTTTTGCTCGATGTAATGCCTGCGCTGCTCAATATGCTGCTTCACCAGCGTCAGCAATACAGGTGGATTAATCGGCTTTTCGAGAAAGTCACACGCGCCAAGTTTCACCGCTTCCACCGCCATAGGGATATCGCCATGTCCAGTCACGACAATCACCGGGATCCGCTCATCGATCTGCTTAATGGCTTTCAACACGTCCATACCATGCATCGTCGGCATGTACATATCCAGCAGCACCACGCCATTCCAGTCTTCAGAGAGCTGAGTCATAGCCTCAACAGGATCTAAATGCGCTTTTGAAGTCAGCCCGGAAATCGCCATCAGGTGCTGATAGGAATCGAGCACATCCTGATCATCATCAATCAATAACACCGTACTTTTAGTCATGCGCGAGCTCCAAAACCACCATTGCCCCTTTGTCTAACGTCGACGCCAGGTAAATATTGCCATTCATTTTTTCAATCAGGGACTGACAAATACTCAGCCCCAAGCCCAAGCCCACCTCTTTGGTTGAGGTGAACGGTGTAAACAGTTGTCCGACGACGTCATGAGCAAAGCCGGCCCCAGAATCTTCAACCGCAATACGATGCCAGTGATCATCACTGCCAATCTGACTTAAGGTGACTCGTTTGACCTCGCTATTGCTGACGGCATCACAACCATTGACCAGTAAGTTAATCAACACCTGCTCCAATCCGAGCGCATCCCCCATCACGCGAAGATCCGGCGCAAGTTCTGAACTCAGCGCCACTTGCTGGCGCTTCGCTTTGGCCTGCACCAGAGTTAAGGCCTGCTCCACGACGAGTTGCAGACTGAGCGCTTGCAGCGGTTCGTCGACCCGGCTCTTGCGGGCAAAGTTACGCAGGCTATTGACGATTTTTCCCATTCGCTCAGTGAGACTTTCAACCTGATCGAGGCTCATGGCTATTTGCGAATGTTCTGCCTGTTCCAGCGCCAAACGCGCGGTAAAAAGGTAGGTCGACATCGCACTCAGAGGCTGATTAAGTTCATGTGCAAGGCTGGTCATGGTTTGTCCGACTACCGCCATCTTTGCGGCCTGAATCAATTCGTTCTGTGTGCGTTTCAGGTACGCCTCAGCACGTTCACGCTCTTCCACTTCAGCCTGCAACTGCTCATTTTTATCGATCAGGTCACGGGTTTTCTCCCGCACCCGTTCTTCAAGCAGCCGATTGGCGTGTTCCTGATCCGTTACGTCGGTAATGGTTACAATGATCTTGTCGCTCAGGCCCTGATTGAACTTGCGCAGGTAAAGCCGCAGGTAATGCGGTTTCTCTTCGCAGCCTAACGACAGAGTCACGCTTTGCGCCCCTTTTCTAATCAGGTCATCATTGGGAGCAAACAGAGCTTCGATCGAGGCTCGCAATTTTTCAGGAAAACAGCGCCACAGTGTTTGTTGCAGCTTACCCACTTCCAGCTTCAGCGTGGCTTGGGCACTCGGGTTAGCCGATTCGATCACCCCTTGCAGATTGCAGGTGATAAGACTCGCCTGAGTATTGTTGATAAGGCTAAGTGCATTAGTGCGCTCCATCTCTTCCACTTTGCGCCCGTACTCAATCAACTGTTTGCTGAGCTTGCCGATTTCATCTTTGCCATCCACCACAATAGGGTGCGACAAGTCATTGTGAATGATCGCATCCAGACTATTACTGAGGTTAGCCAGCCGAGCCACAATGCGTCGTTTCACAAAGTAGTACGCCAGAATCAGACTCAGGCAGATCGAAACACCAAAACAGGCTAAGAGCACGCGGTTCCCTTCGCGGATCATCTGTGTGGTGTCGTTCTGCACATCGGTGAATGTATTGTCCGCCAGCTCGACCAGCTTGGCGATTTCCGCGTGCTGAACGGAAAGCTGCTGCTGAATGTTCTGCATCAGGTCATCAAGTTCATTGTTTAACCGCACCATTTGGCTGATTCCCCGATGAAAAGGGCCATCAATGACCAATAGCTCCGCCAGCTCACCCAGCATCTGCTGGTAAGCAATCGAAGCTGGGATCTCGAAAATAGGCTGACTGGCGGTCTGCAGCTCTTCCAGTCGGTATTGCAAAACCTTCATCCCGTTTTCAACCTGAGTCTGATGGCCGGCCAACATCAGTTCGCGAGAGAAGGTGTAAATCTGCGCTTCACTATCCAGCAGTGATTGGATCAAATTGATTTTAGTCAGCAACGCACCAGACATTTCCCCTGCGTCGCCTCGTTCCAGTTGCCATTGCAGTTCCTGACGCAGTGGCGTCAGCTCCCAGTTGATGTCCTGATGCGTCCATTGCAGTTGCTCAATCAACATATCGATCTGGCGTTGAACATCGATACGCTGCGAGACTAACTCGCTGTAGCGTTCGGTAAAGGTGCGTAAGCGTTGATAGCCAACGCGCAACGTTTGCACCTCACTGTCATTCGCGAGCGTATTCCACACCTGATCCATGACCAGAAAATCTTGTTGTAGCCGCTCTGTCTGAGAATCCAGAACTACCTTATTGGTGGCACTGCCGATAATTTGTATCCGACGGCGAATTTCAGAGCTGCGACTTTCGAGCACATAACTGGCGTTGAACTTCGGCACACTTTTTTGCAGCACTTCACTGACCTGCGATTCCAGTTTGTTCCAGTTGAACCAGGCAACCAGACAGACAGCAATCACCACCAAGGTACTGGCACCGAAGGCCAGCAATAAACGAGCGCCAATCGTGTGATACTTGGGTAAACTCATTGGCCCGATTCTCTCAGCAGTTGTTTGATGTCAGCATTGGCCCGGTTGAGCGAGACTTCCAACTGTTTTTTCCATTCGTGACTCAGCTTGGCCAGCAACATGGCTTTGTTCGCCTGCAATTCGGTATCCTGTTCATCGGCCAGCGGATAAATACTATTGATGACGCCGTCCAACGCCGTTTCCGTAATAGGAACAGAAAACAGGCTGCGCTCTATCTGCTGCAAACGCGCTAATACTTCCGGCTGGCTTTTAAACTGTTCGCGCGCATTGATGATCATCAGCCAGGTATCTTTCAGCGCAGGCAGACGTTTGGTGATAGCCAGATCAAACAGCAGGTTCATGCACTCTTCACGGCGCATCATCGTCGCCATCGACAGGCGAGTGAAACTGTCACTGAACAGCGAATCATCATTGACGCCATGTTTGGAGAAATCATTGGCGTCCATGTTGGCCTGTACCCCTTTTGACATCAAAAGATCAATAAAGGCCTTGGCGTAGACATCGTTTTGCTTTTGGCTGACCTGAGCGACATATGTCGGCATCAGAGTAAACGCATCATCATAGGCAAAACTGACGTGCGGGAATTTGCGCTCAAGGATCAGTGCGTAACTGTCAATAGTCGGCCCGGCACCAAATTGGCCGCGCGCGATATAATCACTGACGCCAAAACTGCGGGAGGAGACAGTTCCCAGGTTGGCACCAACATTCATCAGTAAACGCCAGCCAGCTTCCCAGCCATATTTTTTCAGTACGCTTTCCACCATCAGCTGCGTGGTACCCGAGCGCGCTGGCGTACTCATCGTGACGTGACCAAAAAACACCGGATTGGCTAAATCCGCGAATGTCTTTGGCGTCGGCAAATGATGGGCGGCCAGATAGTCTTTGTTCCAGGTCACACCCGCGCCGGAGTAACCAATGGTGACGACTTTATTGGTCGGCGGCAGCACAAACGGATGCAGCCAGTCCGGCGTCTGAAAACGCTCGGGCAAGATTGCCAGCCGGCCACTTTCCGCCAACTGCTGCATCAGGTAAGGCGATGAGCTCAGCACCAAGTCAATATTGTTGATGTAGCTCTTATTGAGCAACTGTACGCTCGATTGCGCCCGGCGGTGAACAATCTGAACATCAACACCTTCATATTGGCGGGTGAATTCCTCGATTAAGGGCAACAAAGGTTCGCGCGAAAAGGTGGTCAGGATCACCAATTCACGTTCACTGCCCACCGCTAATGAACTCATAAGCGAGCCCAGCACCATCACATGGCGCAGTCTCAACCCACTTCGAATCCCTCGGACGAAGCGATAAATCCCTAAGTTTTGTGCGTTCAATCAAATACCCGTCAATTCATCAAAATTTGCTTGGTCAGAGATTGAGTCAACTCTGACGCATCCACATTATGAATTTTATCAATATTTGGCGCATTGCCCCTCGTCAACTTCCCACTTTTGACCCGCCTGAGTACGTCAGTTGGGTCAGTTTTGCCCCAAATCCGCCATTTTGTACCTTGTGCGCAATTCACCAATGATGCTCCCGAAACACGTAATCCGCTTTATTGTTGTTACTTATGGAGAGCATTTATGTTCAACTTCTTTAAAACCCGCCCGGATCTGCCGTTATCGGACAGCTCCAGTGCGGAGATGCAAAAACGCTACAAAAGTTTTCAATGGCAGGTCTTCTCTGGCCTGATCTTTGGTTATGCTGTCTTCTACGTCGTACGTATGAGCCTTGGCGTGGTGAAAAAGCCGATGCTGGATGCCGGCATCGTCACCATCGAAGAACTGGGTATCATGGGTTCTGCGTTCTTCTTTACCTACGCATTCGGTAAGTTCCTCAACGGCTTCTTATCCGACTACGCCAACATCGGCCGTTTCATGTCGATCTCTTTGATGTTCTCCGGTGTTACCGCCGTTTTCATGGGGATGAATACCGTCGGCTTCTTCTTCGTTCTGCTTTGGGGCTTGAACGGTTGGTTCCAATCTGTCGGCTCCGCACCTTCTTGTGTATCCCTGTTCCAATGGTTTTCGCCGTCACAGCGTGGTAGCCGTTACTCTATCTGGGGTGGTTCACGGAACATCGGCGAAGGTATTACCTGGATTCTGACAGCTTCTCTGGTGAGCTACTTCGGTTGGCGTGCAGGTTTCATCGGCGCGGGTATCGCAGCAGTAGTTGCAGCGCTAATTATGTTGAAGCTGTTGAAAGACCGCCCTCAAACTTACGGCCTGCCGGATCCGGCGTCGGCATTTGGTGAAGAAGCAGAGATCAAAAAAGCTTCTGATCCGAAAGAAACTCGCCGTGCGCAGATGTTCATTCTCAAACAGCCGGTGGTGTGGCTGATTGCTTTCGCTTGTGCTGCGATGTACATCTCTCGCTACGCGATGTCTTCATGGGCGGTTCTCTATCTGCAAGAGTCTAAAGGTTACTCACTGATTGACGCTGGCTTTGCGATGTCCATGTACCCAACGGCTGGTCTGGCGGGCGCAATTTTGTCCGGTATCCTGTCTGACAAAGTCTTCAAAGGTAACCGTAATATTCCTAACCTGATGTACGGACTGGCTAACGTGGCGGGTATGTGCCTGATGTTCTTCGGCCCGGACAACCGCTTCGTTGATGCAGCCGCGCTCAGCATGATCGGCTTCTCTATCGGTGGTCTGGTTGTCTTCCTTGCGGGCTTAATGGCGTGTGACCTGATGCCGAAAAACGCGGTGGGCGCAGTAAAAGGTCTGATTGGCCTATGTTCATACATCGCCGCTTCTGCGCAAGAACTGATTTCAGCGTCGCTGATCAAAATCACTGAAGTGGATGGCGTATCAAAGTACGACTTCAGCAGCGCGCAGTACTTCTGGCTGGCCGCAAGTATTGTCTCTGTTCTGCTTGCTCTCACCGTTTGGAATGCGAAGAAAGTGGTCGATATCGACGACGTTGAAGGCAAAAAGCTGCAAACCAGCACCGCTTCTTAATTATTGATCTTGCAGGGGCTTCGGCTCCTGCTCTTCATTTTTGTATTTTGTTTCGTCGTTATTAGGAATTACAGATGTGTAAAACCAAAATTGTGGCTACGCTAGGCCCTGCCAGTCAGAGTCGTGAAAAGCTGACTCAACTTATTCAATCCGGCGTCAATATCGTGCGCCTGAACTTTTCACACGGCAGCGCAGAAGAACACATTGCCCGCGCCGAACTGGTGCGAGACATTGCCCGAACGTTGAATGTCAGTGTCGGAGTGCTGGTTGATCTTCAGGGTCCCAAAATCCGCATCTCCTGCTTTGAAAATGATGTGGTACAACTCACCGCTGGCGATACCTTCATATTGGACGGTCGATTGGGTCAACAAGCTGGCAATCAGCAACGTGTCGGACTCGATTACCCACAGCTGATTGCCGACTTAACGCCAGGTAACATACTGCTGCTCGATGATGGACGTATTCAACTGGAAGTGTTGGACGTCAATCAAGCCGCACAACAGGTCACCACCAAAGTGCTCAACAGTAGCAAACTTTCTAACCGTAAAGGCATCAACCTGCTGGGCGGTGGCCTGTCTGCACCAGCACTGACGGACAAAGATAAACAGGACATCATCACCGCCGCCAAACTGAATGCCGATTTTCTCGCGATCTCCTTCCCTCGTAATGGTCAGGATATTGAGTACGCCCGCAAGTTAGCTCAAGACGCCGGCTGCTTTGCACAAATTGTTGCCAAAGTTGAGCGCGCTGAAGTGGTCAGCAGCGTCGAAGCCATGGATGACATGATTCAGGCTTCCGACGTCATTATGGTTGCGCGTGGCGACCTTGGCGTTGAGATTGGCGACGCACGTTTACCAAGTGTGCAAAAAGCCTTGATTGCCCGTACCAAACATCACGGCAAGCCAGTGATCACCGCAACACAAATGATGGAATCGATGATTGAAAATCCTCTGCCAACGCGCGCAGAAGTGCTGGATGTTGCCAACGCCATTCTGGATGGTACAGACGCAGTGATGTTGTCGGCAGAATCGGCAGCAGGCAAGTATCCGGTCGAAGCGGTTCAGGCCATGGTTCGCATTGCGACGGGCGTTGAGAACGAAGCGTCTTGTGCTCAGGACTGCTGGGACAAGCTGCATCATCTGTGCAGCGATGCGGGTAAAAGTTTTGCTCTTTCATCGATGATTTCCGCCTCAAAAGTACACAAAGATCTTGGCGTAGCCATCATCACTCAAAAGGGTGAAACACCGCTTTTGATGTCCCGTTGCCAAAGCCAGGCAACCATTTGGGCTATTTCAGATAAGCCTGAGCTACTGAACAAACTGGCTCTGCTGCGTGGTGTCACGCCGATTTATTTGCCAAACATCAACCCAAATGCCGACCAGCTATCACAACAATTGCTCAATGT
>ERZ1673961.359-NODE-359-length-20010-cov-20.237534_pt1 | contig 20010 bp, 20 predicted proteins | sample MGYA00580189_ERZ1673961 | MGnify/ENA primary metagenome ERZ1673961 (study PRJEB41334, sample SAMN05608105) | rock metagenome | biome: terrestrial subsurface; feature: shale formation; material: shale | place: USA: Pennsylvania ... | reverse complement strand
TAAGACTAACTCCAATCCATTTTATTGATTGGATGAGAAGAACGACGTGAGTATGCTAATAGGATTACAATATATAGTAGCTCAAAAATATCGGACCACAATATGTAGAATTGAAAAACTGTAATTTGTAATTAACTCGAAAAGATATTTACAGGCTTAAAGCCAGTAAAATCAAGGCTTGCAGAGATTTTGTAATTTGTAATTAAGAATTCGCCAAACTTTTTATGTATTTAACGCCGATTCGACGTGAGTATGCTAATAGGATTACAAGATATAGTAGCTCAAAAATATCGGACCACAACATTTAGAATTGAAAAACTGTAATTTGTAATTAACTCGAAAAGATAATTACAGGCTTAAAGCCAGTAAAATCAAGGCTTGCAGAGATTTTGTAATTTGTAATTAAGAATTCGCCAAACTTTTTATGTATTTAACGCCGAATCGACGTGAGTATGGTGAAAGGATAAACACAATATGTAGCGTAAAATGCCGTTAAAACACATTTAACATACAATATATAGATTTTTAAAATTTTTTTACATAAATTAGCAAATTAGATGCTGAGAAGCAACACACATAGATTATCAGGAGGAAATATCATGGTGTACTTAAAGATTAAAAGATTAATAGATATCATACTTTCAGGTTTAGGACTAATCATTTTAGCTCCTGTTTTTTTAGTACTCATTATAGCAATCAAGGTTGACTCCCCTGGACCTGTTCTCTTTAAACAGAAGAGAGTTGGGATTCATAAGAGTCATTTTCATATATTGAAGTTTAGAACTATGAGGATTGACACGCCGAAGGACACGCCAACACATCTTTTAGAAAATCCAGATCAATGGATTACTAAGGTTGGTAAGTTTCTACGTAAGACTTCTCTTGATGAGCTACCCCAAATCATCAACATTTTTAAGGGTGAGATGAGCATTATCGGTCCTCGTCCAGCGCTGTGGAATCAATATGATTTGATAGAAGAAAGAGATAAGTATGGCGCTAATGATGTGCCAGCTGGTCTTACTGGCTGGGCACAGATTAATGGTAGAGATGAACTTGAGATTGATGTGAAGGCAAGACTTGATGGGGAGTACGCTGAGAAGATAGGGTTCATGATGGATGTTAGATGCTTCTTTGGTACGGTGATAAGCGTACTGAGGACTGATGGTGTTGTTGAAGGTGGGACTGGGGTTAAGGGAAATATTCAAGAGAATAATAAGAATTCAAAAATAACTTCTTAATGATAGAGAGGACATTCAATGGATATTAAAAACATTAAAGTAAGTATTATAATTCCAACATATAAGCGTAGTGTATTCCTAACGCGTGCTATTAATTCTGCTTTAAATCAAACACATGGTAATATTGAAGTTATTATAGTTGATGACAATAATCCTGGATCTGAGTATGAAAAAGAAACTAAAATTGCTTTAGATATATACAAAACAGATATAAGAGTCGTCTACCATAAAAATAAGAAAAATTTAGGTTGTGCTCTTGCGAGAAACGAAGGTATCAAAGTATCAACTGGTGAGTACATAACGTTTCTTGATGATGATGATATCTACTTGCCTGAAAAAGTAGAGAGTCAACTGAGATATATGATAGAAAACCAATTTGATATGAGTCTTACTGCACTTAGACTTCACAATGAAGATAATAAGTTAATTGACTATAGATCATTTGATGATATTAAAGGTTTTAGTAACAATAGTCTATTGAAATATCATATAATGAGACACTTAACTGGTACTGATACATTTATGTATAAAAGAAATTTTATTCTTAAAATAGGTGCATTTGATGATTCTGATATGGGTGATGAGTTTTATCTTATGTATAAAACAATTTGTAACTGTGCAAAGATTGGATACATTGATAAAAGTTATGTTATTGCTTATGTACATCAGTCAGAAGGAGTATCGAAAGGAGCTCCGAAAATTACTGGTGAAAATCAATTATATGATTTTAAAAAATCACAATTTGAATTATTTACAAAACGTGAGCGAATGTTCATAAGGTATAGGCACCATATAGTTTTGGCTGTTTCTTATCTCAGGGCAAGAAAAATCTTTCGTTTTTTATTACACACTTTAGGAGCTTTTATTATGTCACCGTTTGATTTTATTTATGAACCTGTTAAATTGATTTATAAAGTATCAAAAGTTGGTAGTTACAAGGCGGATCAGTTTTGAAATGAATTATATATATGATATAAGATACAACCTTAAATTTAACTATTTTGTTCATATTGGAGGAAAATATGGTCCTTTTTATTTGTAGTACACCATTTCAAATAATGAATGCTGTAAACATTGCGCTGACAATTTTGAATGATGAAATTATTGATTTATATGTATTGGATCACTCACCTGAGTGTTACAGATATTACTTAATATTAAAAGAAAGTAAGGTCTTTAAGCAAGTTTATTTTCTAAAAACGAGAGAAACTTATTCCTTAAAAAAGAAGAATAAAGTCTCAAACTTACTATCATACAGGAAGAAAGCGTTTAATGCTTTGAATTATAAAAGGTTAGAAAATAATATTCCTAATAAAGAATCATGTTATGAAAGCATCTTTGTTGCATATCCGGATCTTCCTACGCAAATCATATACTACTATTTTAAAAAGCAAAATTTTGAGGTCAAGTTTAATTTGTTTGAAGATGGAATATATACTTATAACGCTTTAAACAAAAAAGATAGCTGGTTAAGAGTACGTTTCTCAAGAATGGTATTTGGAAGTTATGTATTAGAAGATTGCAAAAGTGTATATGCTTACAAGCCTAATTTTGTAAATATTAAGAATAAGGGAATCGAGAGGCTTAAGATTCCTGAAATGAAAAAATCGAAAGATCATGGCTTTGAGATTATCAATAAACTAATGGGTTTTGATGAGAGTCACATCGAATATTTATCTAACAAATGTATTTTTTTTGATCAACCATTTGGTTTTGATGAAATCATGAAGCAACAGAGTAAATTATTAAAAATAATTTGTGAAATAATGGGTCCCGAAAACGTTGGTGTAAAAATTCATCCTAGAACACAAGAAAATTTATATCAAGATACCTGTAATGTTATTAATATTAAAATACCTTTTGAAATATTAGAACTTAATTTTGACATTAATAACATAATACTAATTTCTGTTTTATCAACAGCCTGTTTGAACCCTAAAATAGTTTTCAACGAAGAACCGTATGTTATATTGCTATATAAGCTCATAGAATTACAAGGTACTGATAATGCTTTTCTTGATATAGTACTAAAAGTGAAAAACAGTTACAATAATAAAAATAGATTTTTTATACCAGAAACAGTTGAAGAATTAATGATAATACTTACCAGACTAAAGGGAATATAATCCTGCATAGATTTAGTATTAAATATACTATAAATTATAGAATTGTTAATTGAGACTAAATACCTGTATTTAATGATCCTTAATTACTATGCAGCTAATGATTGATAAAGGGGGTGTTATGTATGAATAAAGCATTGAATAACATGAATAATAAATTTGTTATTGGATTGTTTTTTTGTATTGTTTTAAATTTGCTGCCGATAGTTTTGTCTTCAACAATAATACCGGGTTTTCATTCTAGTGGGATTTATCCATTTGTTGTTGGGTTAAATTACATTATTCAAGCCGGGGTAATTATTTTCTATTTTGTAATAATTAAAAAAATTAAACTAAAAAGAAATTTGTTAATACTTGCTTTTTATTTTATGTTCTTTCAATGGGTATCCTTGTTGATAACATCTATGAGTGGCCGTAATGTTGTATATTTTGATTACTTAAATGCGATTATACGTTTTATTAGTGTTTTTGCTTTTATTTGCATCCCTTCTCAATTAAGGATATCGACCAAAAGTTTATATACATTCATGAATTTGATAATATGGCTTGGGTTATTTGCAAGTATTTACAATATTGCTGTAAATTTTAGTGGCATTATAAATATAACTAACATTAGCAATCCATATGCAGTAAACTTTCAATCATTTTATTTAAATAGGAATAGTTTTGCGCAATTGCTTTTCTTCTCAATTATTGCTAATACTTATTTGTTTTTTAGAAAGGAAAAGGGTAATTCTCCTCGGCTGTTAGTTAATTATCTTATTTTTGGCGTCAATATTATTGCGACACTATCCAGGACTGCTATGCTATCAGTATCATTATTTATATTTATATTTTATGTTTTATTATACAGAAAGAAAGTAGCCCCCAAAATAGTAATGCTGGTGATTATTATAATTACAGGGGGTATCATATTAAGCCAAGAAAGCATAGTTAACTTCATAACAAATATGCTGATTAGGCAAGATATGGGAACAACAAATAGAAGTAATCTATGGCGTATAGGCGTAGAATTTTTAGACATTAAAAGTTTAATATTCGGCACAGGATATTTTACAAGTAAAGAGTTGATAAAAATTAGTGGTTATAGTCATGTACAGTTTCATAATTTTTATATTGAAACCTTAGTCGGAGGAGGTATAGTCGATTTGATTTTACATTCGCTGTTAATAGGTTATGTACTAAGAAAAATCAACCATATCATTAAAAATGATAGAACAACAGGGATTTTATATTTCACTGGATACATTTCTTTAGGTGTTTACGCTATGTTTGAAAGTGTATCATTTGTTTCAATGGGTTATGTCGATTCTTTCTTTATAATTTTCTTTATGACAGTACCAATTCTATATGCAAATAGTTTTATCAATTCAAATAGTGATTATGATATAGACACCTAAAAACTAATTAATACGATTATAGTAAAAGTTTGTTTATGCATCCATGTGTTTAGAAAAGTGAGTGATAGTATGAAAATTATGGAGTTTATTAATTCAAAGCTAGTCCTGAGTGCAGCAATATATACAATTTCTAATTTAATAAATAAAGCTATTCCATTTTTACTTCTACCAATTTTAACGAGATTCTTATCTCCTGAGGATTATGGGATAGTTTCGATGTTTGGAGTATTAGTAAGTTTTATTATCCCATTTACTGGTTTGAATGTACATGGAGCTATATCTAGAATGTATTACGAACAAGAATCAATAGACATCAAAGAGTATATTACTAATTGCATTTATGTCTTGCTTTTCAGTTCATCTATTGTAGCAATTGTATTTATGGTATCTTCAAAATTAATAGAAAGAATTACTTCGGTTCCTTATGAGATTCTTTGGATAGTAATTTTAGTCTCAATTTCTCAATTCATAACAACAATTGTATTAACACTATGGCAAGTACAAGTTAAACCTTTAAAATTCGGGATATTCCAGATATCACAAACACTTTTAAATATGATACTGAGTATTTTATTTGTTGTTTTTATTGGCTTAACATGGAAGGGTAGTATCTACGCTCAGGTGATCTCAGTTTCAATATTTGCGATAATAGGTTTAGCAATTCTGAAGAAGAACGACTGGTTAAAAAATAAAATCAATCTATCCTACATCAAACATGCATTAAGTTTTGGACTACCTTTGGTGCCTCATACCTTAGGTGGGGTAATAATGACCATGACTGATAGGGTATTTATAACTAATATGGTCGGAATTGATGCTACTGGTATCTATACCGTAGGTTATCAAGTCGGGATGTTAATAAGTTTATTAGCTACTTCATTTAATCAAGCGTATGTACCATGGTTATACTCCAAACTAAAGGAAAATATTTACAATACAAAAGTGAAGATTGTTAAATTCACATATATATATAATATTGCTATATTTTTATTAGCTATACTTTTGTCAATAGTAGCGCCAAAGTTTTTAAGTTTTTTTGTCGGTGATAAATTTGATAATGCTAGTATTTATGTAACATGGGTAGCTTTAGGGTATGCGTTTAATGGAATGTATTTAATGGTAACCAATTATATATTCTATGCGCAAAAAACATCATATCTAGCTACTGTTACGTTTATAACAGCCATAATAAATATCCCATTGAACTATATCATGATTAAAAATTTCGGTGCAGTTGGTGCAGCTCAAGCAACCACAATGATTTATTTTATTAAATTTATTCTAACTTGGATATTATCATCTGTAACGTATAAGATGCCATGGAATATATTTAAAGATTCAGGACTAGAACACAAATAGATTAATATATTAGGAGGAAAATTATGAGTAAAATACTAGTAACAGGCGCAGACGGGTTTATTGGAAGTCACTTAACAGAAGAGTTAGTCAAGCAAGGGCACAAGGTAAAAGCTTTTGCATATTATAATTCATTTAATTCATGGGGGTGGTTAGATACACTGCCTAAAGAAATTATGAAAGAAGTAGAAGTGTTTACTGGAGATGTTAGAGATCCAAACGGAGTAAGAGAATCTATGAAAGGTATGGATGAGGTATTTCATCTCGCTGCTTTGATTGCTATTCCATTCAGTTATCATTCACCAGATACCTACGTAGATACCAATATTAAAGGTACGCTTAATGTGCTGCAAGCGGCAAGAAATCTTGATATATCAAGGCTTCTAATCACATCAACGTCAGAAGTATATGGTACAGCTCAATATGTACCGATTGATGAAAACCATCCGTTTCAAGGGCAATCCCCTTATTCTGCAACGAAAATTGGTGCAGACCGTTTAGCTGAGTCCTTCTATCGTAGCTTTAATATGCCAATAACAATTGTTCGTCCATTTAATACCTATGGCCCGAGACAATCTGCAAGAGCAGTTATTCCGACAATTATCACGCAGCTTCTTGCTGGAAAAGAAGAAATTGAACTTGGCTCATTAACACCAACCAGAGATTTTAACTATGTAAAAGATACCGCAAAGGGATTTATTGAAATTGCAAAATCAAACAACACAATCGGTGAAGAAATAAATATCGCAACACAGCAAGAGATTTCAATCGGTCAGTTAGCTGAGGAATTGATTAGGCAAATCAACCCGAATGCAAAGATAATTTGTGATGAACAAAGACTAAGACCAGAAAAGAGTGAAGTAAATAGACTTTTAGGATCCAACGAGAAAATCATGAGACTGACTAATTGGAAGCCTAATTATACCTTTGAACAAGGTCTAGCAGAAACAATTGAATTCTTTAAGCATAACTTAGATCAGTATAAGACAGATATTTACAATATTTAATTTGGAGGTGCTAAAATGAGTCAAAAATTCATACCTCTATCCGTTCCCAACTTAAAAGGGAAAGAGCTTGAGTATGTAACACATGCAGTTGAAACAGAATGGGTATCAACAGGCGGTCCATATGTAAATGATTTTGAACTCAAAGTAGCAGAGTACGCTAAGTGCAAAGGTGCTGTTTCCTGTCAAAATGGTACATCAGGGCTTCATATTGCACTTGAAGTTTGCGGGGTTACAAAAGAAGATGAAGTCATTGTCCCAACATTAACATTCATCGCAGCAGTAAATCCAGTGAAGTATGTCGGTGCAGAACCAATTTTTATGGACTGTGATGATTCACTTACTATGGATGTTGACAAGCTAAAAGACTTCTGTGAAACAGAATGTAGTTATTTAGATGGTAAACTCATCAATAATTCATCTAAAAAGCATATCAAAGCCTTGATTGTCGTTCATGTTTTTGGAAACATGGCTAACATGGAGGGGATCATTGAAGTTGCTAATAAGTACAATCTGAAAGTAATTGAAGATGCAACAGAAGCGATTGGTACTTATTATATTGAAGGAAAATATAATGGTAAACACGCTGGTACCATCGGAGATATTGGTGTTTATTCTTTTAATGGTAATAAAATCATGACTACTGGCGGTGGTGGCATGATCGTGTCAGATAATGAAGAGTTACTAAGAAAAGCAAAGCATCTTACAACTCAAGCCAAAAGTGACGATCTTTACTATACCCATGATGAAATTGGCTATAATTATCGTATGACAAACCTTCAGGCGGCCTTAGGACTTGCACAGCTGGAACAACTTGAAGACTTTATCAAGGTGAAGAAAGATAATTATGATTTCTATAAGAATGAAATCCAAGAGATACCTGGCCTTAGAATATTAGCTTTCAAGGATAGTATTCGTCCTAATTATTGGTTTTATGCACTATATGTAGGACAAGGATACGCATTAAATAGAGATCAAATCATCAAATATTTAGCTTCTAAGAAGATCCAGGCAAGACCGATATGGGGATTAATTAGTGATCAAAAGCCATATGAAGGTAGTCAAACTTATAAGATTGATAAAGCGGGGCAGTATTTGGACAAGGTAGTAAATATCCCCTGCAGCTCTAATCTGTCTAAAGAAGATGCCGGCTATGTTATTGAATGTTTAAAACAACCAGAGGTGGTGTAAATTGCCTTTGAAAAGAGGTGCGGAAATGGAAGTTATAGAATTTTTAATAGACGAAGAAGCAACAATGCTTGAAGCGATGCAGCAATTGGATAAAGTTGCCAAGAAAGTACTTTTTGTTACTAGGGATGGTCATTTTGTTGCAGCCATTACAGACGGTGACATTAGAAGATGGATCCTAAAGAAAGGTAACCTGGATGCTAAAGTCAGGGAGATTGCAAACTACAATCCCAAATCTCTGTTAGAAGAAGAGAAAACCAAAGCAAAAGAATTTATGAAAAAACATTCCATTGAAGCTCTTCCAATACTTGACGAAGAGAATAACATCCTTTCTGTAGTGTTATGGAATGATGAAGAAGTCGAACCACAAAGAACTTTGAAAGTTCCAGTAATTATTATGGCAGGTGGCCTTGGTACACGTCTTTACCCATATACAAAAATACTTCCTAAACCATTAATACCGATTGGTGAAATTCCAATTGTTGAGCATATCATCAATCGTTTTAATCGACATGGTAGCGATCAGTTTTATCTTGTTGTTAATCACAAGAAGAATATGATTAAAGCTTATTTCAATGAAATTGAAAAAGCATACATGGTTGATTATGTAGATGAAGATAAGCCATTAGGTACAGGTGGAGGACTGAGCCTTCTTAAGGGAAAGATTAACTCAACTTTTATTTTATCTAATTGTGATATTCTGATCGAAGAAGATTATGAAAAGATATATAATTACCATAAGAAGGAAAATAATTTAATCACTATGGTTTGTTCACTAAAGAACATTAAAATACCATATGGTGTTATAGAAATCAGTGAAACAGGCGAAATAGAAAGCATGAAGGAAAAACCAGAACTATCTTTTTTCACAAATACAGGGATGTACATTGTAGAGCCTAAGATTATTGAAGAGCTAGAGGAAGATAAGCCTATTGGCTTTCCGGATATCATTGAACAATATAAAGCTAAGGGTGAGAAAATCGGTATTTATCCAATAAGTGAGAATAGTTGGATGGACATGGGGCAGATTGATGAAATGGAAGAAATGCGAAGAAGGTTAGAGAGAGATGAATAAAAAAATACTTTTAATTGGTGGCGGAGGCCATTGTAAATCAGTATTAGATAGTCTTCTTGAACTAAAAGAATATGCGGAAATTGGAATTGTTGATAAGAAAGAGAATCTTGGTAAGTCAGTGATGGGTGTTCCTGTAGTGGGATGTGATGATGATCTACCTGCTTTATTTAGAGATGGTTACAGGTATGCTTTTGTCACAGTAGGAAGCATCGGCAACCCAACTCTTAGGATAAAACTCTTCAATCTGCTCAGTGAAATTGGTTGCGAAATTCCTGTCATCATTGATGATTCGGCGAAAGTCAGTAAGCATGCAAAAATTGAACAAGGTGTGTTTATAGGAAAACGGACAATAGTCAATGCAGGAGCTCTAATTCAAAAAGGATCGATTATAAATTCTGGAGCTATTGTGGAGCACGACTGTCAGATAGGGACCTTTTCCCACATTGCTCCAGGAGCTGTTTTAGGTGGAGAAGTGGTAGTTGGAGAGCATTCTCACGTTGGTTCAAATGCTACAATTAAACAACAAATTCACATCGGATCGAATTCGATTATTGGTATGGGTAGTGTCGTCTCGCAAAACATTGATCCAAATACCATGGCTTACGGAAATCCATGCAGGGCGGTGAAGAAACTATGAGCGTATTCGTTATTGCAGAAGCTGGTGTAAATCATAATGGAAGTTTGGAATTAGCAAAAAAACTAGTCGATGCTGCTAAAGATGCAGGGGCTGATTGCGTAAAGTTTCAGACTTTTGTTTCTAAGAATATCGTTTCAAAAAATGCAATAAAAGCTGAGTATCAAAAGCAGCAAACTGAGCCAGAAGAATCTCAACAGGATATGCTTAAGAAGCTCGAACTCTCATTTGATGAGTTTGTAAAACTGAATGAATACTGTAAAAGCAAAGATATTGAATTTATGTCCACGGCTTTTGATTTTGATAGCATAGATTTTTTAGATGGTTTAGGAATGAGCACTTGGAAGATTCCTTCAGGAGACATTACCAACCTTCCTTATCTAATCAAGATTGCTAACCTAAATAAACCTGTGATACTTTCCACCGGTATGAGCACAATGGAAGACATAAGAAGTGCAATTAAAGCTTTAAAAGAAAATGGAGCAGCAGAACTTACAGTTCTTCATTGTACTACAGAATACCCGACACCATTTGAAGATGTAAACTTAAGAGCTATGAACACAATCAAGGAAGAATTTGGTGTCAAGGTGGGTTATTCGGATCACACTAAAGGCATAGAGGTTCCTATTGCCGCGGTTGCTATAGGTGCTACAGTTATAGAGAAGCACTTTACCTTAGACAGAAATATGGAGGGGCCAGATCATAAAGCTAGCTTAGAACCTAATGAGCTTAAAGCCATGGTTGACTCCATAAGACATATTGAATTGGCTTTAGGTAATGGAATGAAGCAGCCTGCCGAATCAGAGAAAAAGAACATGGCTGTTGCGCGTAAGAGTATTATTGCAAGTAAAGACATAAAAGCAGGTGAAATTTTTACGGAAGAGAACCTAACAGTAAAAAGACCAGGTGATGGTATAAGTCCTATGAGATGGTTTGATATCATAGGAAAGCCAGCGACAAGAGATTTTGAAGAAGATGAGTTGATAGAACTATGAAGAAAATAATCAGCATTTTAACAGCTACAAGAGCTGAATATGGTTTGTTGAAACCTATAATCGCAAAACTTAATACAGTTGAGGAATTCGATGTAAGAATCGTAGCCACTGGAGCACATTTATCACCTGAATTCGGGTTGACGTATAAAGAAATTGAAAAGGATGGTTTTATCATTGATGAGAAAATCGAGATCCTTTTAAGCTCAGATACACCATCGTCTATTTCCAAATCGATGGGGCTTGCGATGATTAGCTTTGCTGATTATTTTGAGAAGCTAAATCCTGATTTGTTGATTGTTCTTGGCGATCGATATGAAACACTGGCTGTAGCAACTACAGCAATGAATCAGAGAATTCCCATAGCTCATCTCTATGGTGGTGAAACCACAGAAGGTGCAATCGATGAGTCTATTCGTCATGCGATTACAAAACTAAGTTATCTTCATTTTACAAGTACAGATGAATACCGAAATAGGGTCATTCAACTAGGTGAGCATCCAGAGCGTGTATACAACGTTGGAGGCATCGGTATTGAAAACATCATAAATGAAAAAGCGCTACAAAAGGAAGAATTAGAGAATGAACTTAATATCAGTTTATCAAAACCATATGCGGTGGTTACATTCCATCCAGTAACACTTGAAAATAACAGCTCTGAGAAGCAAATTGAATCGCTTCTCGAAGTCTGCAAAGAATATAAGAATTTAGTTTTTATCTTCACTAAAGCAAATGCAGATGCTGAAGGACGGATTATAAATCAATTTATTGATAATTATGCCAAAGAAAATGATAATATTTTCGCATTTACATCACTTGGTATGAGACGATACTTAAGTGCACTCAAGTATTCTTCTGTGGTTATTGGCAATTCCTCTAGTGGATTATTAGAAGCTCCTAGCTTTGGCATCCCTACAGTCAATATTGGAGACCGACAAAAAGGAAGGTTGCAAGCAAGTAGTGTCATTAACTGTGACCCAACACAGGCAAGTATCAAACGAGCGTTGGATTTAGCATTAAGTGAAGAAATAGTACAGAAAGCTAAGAAAACGGTTAATCCATATGGTAATGGAGATACATCTAGTAAGGTAGTTGAGGTAATAAAAGAATATCTGATTAAAAATAAAATAGATCTTAAGAAAAAGTTTTACGATTGCGAGGTGGAGTAATGGGAAATCTGGCAATCATACCGGCACGATCAGGATCTAAAGGACTTAAGGACAAAAACATTAAGCTCTTGAGTGGCAAACCTTTGTTAGCTTATACCATTGAAGCTGCAAGAGAATCGGGTTTGTTTGATGAAATCATGGTTTCCACCGATTCACAAGAATATGCTGATATTGCAAAGCAATGGGGTGCTAATGTACCTTTCTTGAGGAGTGATGAATTATCAAATGACACTGCTTCATCATGGGATGTAGTCAAAGAAGTTATTGAAGGATATAAGGATTTAGGAGCTGAATTTGATACAGTTGCTTTATTACAACCAACATCGCCACTTAGAACTTCGAATGATATCATTGAAGGATATAATGTGATAGAAGTAAAAGAGGCAAATTTTGTTGTCGGAGTTTGTGAAATGGATCATTCACCATTATGGGCAAACACTTTACCTGAAGATCTTTCGATGGAAAACTTCATAAGACCAGAAGTGGTAAAAATGCCTAGGCAGAGTATCCCGACTTACTATCGGATTAATGGTGCTTTGTATATTGTTAAAGTCGACTATCTTATGAGAACACCAGATATCTATGGTGAGAGAAGCATTGCTTCAGTTATGAGGAAAGAGAATTCTATTGATATCGACGATCAAATGGATTTTACAATTGCAGAGGTATTAATTTCTGAACGTAGTAGGAAGTGATATTTAGTTCATGTCGGCAAGTCAGATCGAGTACCAACTATCCCCAAGTCACCAAGATACCATTCATCAAATAGGGGGATGGGAATCTTATATGAGGCTTAGAAGTAACATTAGTTGATTAGGGTGATGGAGAGGTGAGCAGCTATACAGAATAAACAGATAGGCAAATAGGCTGGTATCAAGATCAGTTGTGACGACTACATTCGAGATGGGGTCATTTTAGCTCAATCTGGTTGATAGGCATGATTAGTTTGACATCCAGATACACACGATCAGCTTGACATCGAGATAGGCAGTGATGGTAAACATCCCTGATAGGCAGTGATGGTGTAACTTTTCAGATATCCATAATCAGTTTGACACCATGATTAGTAGTGAATGAGAACGGGCATTTTTAGAAGCAGAGATGTCCGTTTTTTTAAGAAGATGAGTTTACAGAATATTGGATTAATGGTTGCGGAGTAAGTAGCAGAAGTGAGGAGCAAAGAATGGAATGTCTATATTGTGACAATAAAATACTTACAGAATCTAAAGAACACATAATACAAAATGCGTTAGGTGGACATTTGGTTAGTACGGAGATTTGTTGTCCAAAATGTAATAACGCAATTCAAAAATTAATTGATGATGAGTTTACAAATATCTTTGCTCCGATTACGACAAGGATTCATAACTTAAAAAAGACTTCAAATACTAAAGGCAAACCATCTACAGCTGCATATGGACTATATCATGGGGAGACTTACGAGATCTTTATTAAAGGAAATAAAATAGTCAGCTGCCCGCAATTAAGTAAAAAGCTAAAGAGAAAGCTAACCTCTGAGGACATAAAAGAAATCGAAATTATCGGTTATAAATTTGATCTTGAGAACAGATCATTTATTAATGGAATTTGTAAGATAGCTACAAATTTTGCTGTAATGAATAAAGTACCCGCTAATAATTTAAAGGATAAAATGACCATCGAAATTAGTGATGATCTCCTTACTGGGATTGAATTTAAATACCCTGTAATACCATTTGCCGCATTGAACCACTTTGATTTGCTTATGGAAACAGGGACGCACATAGAAACATTATATCATCACTTAATACTCTTTAATAATGGAGATCTGCTGTGGTGTTATGTCGATCTATTCAACACATTTCAATATTACATTTTACTAAGTGATAAATGGGGTGGCGGACGTATTTACACTTCCTACTGCCAAAAAATAGAAAGAATTGATAGAACACCTCCAAATGTTAGGGTGCGAAAACCAAAAGACATCTTGACTTACTCTCAAATGTATCAAGTCAGTCCTACAACTGATATAGATACATTTAAAAAGAGCATAGCAGATAAAATTAAGAAAGCACCTTACGAGTGTGACATTAACGACATCGTAAAAGATAATGTAAATATACTTTCTCCTATTCTGGATTTTTCAGATGATAAGGAAATGATATTAGAATATTTAACTGATGTGTCTTTTTATCAGAATGAAGACGGTGACTTAAATCCCGGAGTGTTTAGAAGATTTTCTCCGTTTAAAACAGGTGAACAAAGAAGATTTGGAAGTTACCCAGATATGATTTGTGATTTGATGAATGATAATCAAAATTCTATTCGCAAGTATACGTTCAGCAAATTTGAAAGATTGAATCAATATTTATCCTTCTCAAAGTATATGTGAAGAATAATAACAGTAATAAAAGGAGGCCTCAACCCATATGGACAAATCAACTTTCACAGGAACTATCATATCAATCCAACCCCGCATACGTCTCACTAGATCCTTCGACGAAGCCTCGCATACATACCTGGGCTATGCCATTACCTTAGACGGAGAGCTGGACAACGTCAATACCACCTTCTCCGTTGGCATCGGGAAAGCAGCTCATGCCAAACATCAATTCAAAGTGAATGATATCATAAGCGGAGAGTGCGTACCAGTACCGGATCCTGATACTGAACCTACTGAGTATTACAAAGTCTCTAAACTCAAACTCATCACCCGAAGCACTACCATCACTAACACCTCATCTCCCTGGGAACTGGTGCCGCCGAAGCTGGAAGTTTACAGAGAAAGAGGACACCGAAGACTGGCAGCTAGGACATATGACACGAAGTGTAGTAGCTGCATGTGGGGAGCTAGGATGCCAGTTGAGATTATTGTAGATAACTGGAATCCGAGAGGCAGGAAGAAATATAGGTTTGAAACTTTCTGTTATGGGCCATTAAGTTGTAAGCTATATAAGGCTGGTCCTAATCGGAAGGTAGAAGGCCGGAATGGTATGGTGTATGTAGAAGAGGACTGGGTTGATGCTATGAATGTGGAGCATCGAGGAGAAGATGAATAGTCAATTTTTGAAACGATAATAATCAGGCAAGCAAATATAGCATTTTCAGGAGGGCTTAAATGGCAAAACAAGACACACATCATGTAGTACCAAATCAATATGGCGGTTGGGATGTTAAAAGGGGTGGTGGTCAGAAAGCTAGTCATCATACAGATACCAAAGCCGAAGTAGAAAAAATCGCACGAGAAATTAGCAGAAATCAAGGCACAGAGTTAGTTATTCACGGTAAGGATGGGAAGATTCAAAGCAAAGATTCACATGGGAATGATCCGTATCCTCCCAAAGGATGATATAAGGTATTGATAACTGCTTGCCTGATTATTTAGTGTTTCTGCATTTTGTGGAAGAAGTAGTCTAGTTCTTGGGTTTTATTTAGCCAAAAGGAGATGCTAAGTTTTGAAAGACATGGAGATGAGCATAAGTCTTAAGTGCAGTGTTTGTGGGAATGATCAATTTTCCACCGTAGATGAAAAAATTGAAGATTTAATGGATGCTCCTGATGAGACACTTATAAAGTGTTCAGATTGTGGTAGAGTAGTGACTAAAGAAGAATTAATTGAAGAGAATAGCCATATTATTGATGCAAATCTTGAAGATTTCAAAGAGGATATTTTCAAAGAAGTAGAAAAAGACTTAAAGAAGGCGTTTAAGAAATGGAAATAAAAGATATATTTGATATTGTCATAGGGTATGGAGTTCCATTTATAGCTATTGCTATTTCGATTGCTTCATTTCATGAATCTAGAAAAGTTAATAAGGTCCAACTGAGATTAAATGAAATGGAAGAACAATTAAAAAAATATGAGCTTGAAGAGAAAGAAAAAGTACGTGAGGCGGCAAATAAATCTATAGTAGAAGCTAGAATATACAATGTCTCGAAAGGTAAGTACAGATTAAAGATTTGGAATTCTGGTCAAGCTACTGCGTATCATGTTGATTACGAGGTCCCTGGAGATCTAAGGAATATTGTTATGAGGGACAAGGTTCCTTATGAGATACTTGAAGCAGGAAAGAGCTTTGAAGAACATATTATTTATTATATGGGAATGCCGTCAAAGCTTACTGTAAAAACGATGTGGAAAGATGCAAATGGAGAGGTATATGAGAAAGAACAAATCGTCTCATTTTAGTAGAATCTATGGGTGATGAAAGGGGATAGCCCATTGAAGTATTCAGAAATTGAAGTAAAGAAAATGCTGAAAGCTGGGGACTTGAGTCTCGAAGAACAGATCAAGTTTAACATCTTGAACTTCATCAAGACTATCCATCTTAATGAACTGGACTTCATTGAATCATCCTTTGGGACAGAGTTTTTTGGTGAGCTGCCCATGACCTTTAAGAAGAATTCAGGTCAGGTGATGGGGCTGATCACTGCCACTATCAATGGCGAAGTTCGGAATTACGTCTTTAACGACAAAGGATATGAGCCTTTAGAGGATTTGTTAAAACTAATAGAATAATATAAACGTTAGTGTTCCGGGGATTCTGTGTATTTTTTCAATTACCCGACCGCAAAAACTCACACTAAAACTGGGACAGCCTGGGACAAATGCAGAAAAGAAAAAGAACCTTCTAGAGGTTTAATGTGGCTCCTTTGTCAAGGACATTTAAAAAAAGAACACACCGATTATTTATAAAAGCGTCCAAATACCAAGTGGTAAAACGGCACTTGGCTGATAAGTCTAGAAATGAGAGTATCAAAAGTAAGGCTTAATACCAATAGCTTTTTATGGGCGGATTTGTCAACAGAAAGAAACAGGTTCATTCAAAGAAAAAGTTAACAACACACCCGAAAAAGAAGAAGTTATTGCATTAAAAAAAACAGAAATGGACGGAGTGATGTAATGAATCAACTCACACAATATATTATTGCCTTATCAAATCTTTATGGTATGGTCCATAAGGATAAGGTGGTAGAAATCTATAACAATCAGAATAAAGACCAAATCATCCTCGCTCAAGTAGAAATGCTTATCAAAATCCCATCAGAAGCATTAGAAGATTATTTTATTGAGGTCTACAACGATCACTTTGTTCATGAGGTTATTATGGATAATGGGGAATTTGATCTGATTTTGAGACAAAAAGGAGCTAAGCCTTACTATGTTCCAAAGAAGAATGAGCTGCTTAAATACGTTGATGAAGATTACTTTGAAAAAACAAAGCCATACAACGCATTACTTAAATATGTAAAGAAGAACTTCTTCGAAGGTGATGAAGAAAAAGCCGAAGAACTCTGTGAAGATATCCAAGAGTTTGTTCAATTTGGGCTAGATATACAGACAATATTAGATTTTGTCACCAATCAGATTGAGAACTTCAATAATGTCAATCAAGTCAATGACATTATGCAACTGGTGATGGAATTGTCTAATCATACTAGGATTTGGGAGAACAATGGTCATACACCTTATGAAATTTATGAGAAGTTTGAAAAGCAAAATCTTAGACCACTTCCAGATAAGCAATTCGACTATAATCAAACTAATGTGATTGATATGAAGACCAAAGAGAAGATTGGAAGAAACCATCCTTGCCCGTGCGGAAGTGGAAAGAAATTCAAGAAGTGCTGTCTTTAAAAAGTGGAAGATATAAATAGCTAAGACCACTATCTTAACAGTAGAGAACGTCAAACCACGTTTTTTAAGTGTAACCGAAGAAATCTACGAGAAGTATTATAGCCATTATGGTACGTCAACACAAAACTGTACAACTTTTTAAGGTGCGTAACTCGAACTATCGCTTCTTAGTATTTTAAATACTTATATTAACACTGCTAGCTTATTGTCACTTGACTGTCGCTCTGCTCGCATGCAATCGAGCCCGGCAACCAGATGATGAAAACATCTGGCTCTGCCATACAGGCTAGCACGCTCGCTTCTCCAAATAAAGTGCGTATTTCTTATATTCAGCGGCGGCATTATCGTAAGGTGTGCTTTTTTCTGAGAGTGAACGTTCGATACCGAAGGTGTCTAATGCTTAATCAATACTTTTGTTTTTTAATTAACTCTCTCTATCGGTTTGGAACAAATTAAGTCTATGTAGATTCGTTCTTTCTAAAGAGAGGTGCGAGTGATAGGGTCTGCGGTTTTGTTTGAACCAGAACTATGACTGATAATATCACGGTTAAATAGATCGATTAATACGTAAATATAGTGCCGTTTTTTACCGATTATGACACATTGTTTAGGTGCACGGTTAGCTTTTTTGAATGAACTCGTCTCCTTGTGTTGACGAACCCACTTATCAAAGGCTAATGACGTTAACTCATACTCTTTAATCATCTTGTTTCTAGGTTTTCCAGCTAGGTCCAGGTTGGCAACTTGTTCTTTAAATTCTTTCGAGAATGATCGGCGTGCTCTTTTTTTTCATAGTTCGTCTCTTACTCAAGTGATGAGTCCCACAGTTTAACCGACCTTAACGAAACTGTCTAGTTTAGTGTAACCTATCTGCAGGTCAAGAACGGAATCGATGCAAATAGTGTTAACGGCAGTCACAATTATTATGAATGCTATGAGGCCTGTTGAAGGTTATCTATTACCATAAGGTATTGTTGGTGTATATAAAAATTCGAATTCAGAGAGGAAATAACGAATGAAGAAACAACTAACGGTGTTTATATTGAGCTTATGTGCTATCTATTTATTTATTGAACCTATCTATGCAACTCCCAAATTTTCAGATTTAAACAGCGATTATTGGGCTAAAAACGAAATTAACTATCTTTCAGAAAAAGAAATTATTAACGGTTTTCCAGATGGAACATTTCAACCTAATCGTCAGGTAACGCGTCTACAAGCAGTTCAAATGATCTTAAAGTCAAAAGAAATTCCTATCATGAACTTAAAGGACCCCAATCTAGTAGATGTCGATCCGAAAAGCTATGGGTATGGCTATATTGCAAAAGCTGTAGAATTGGGTATCATACATGGGAAAGTAAATAAAGAAGGTGAATCCTATTTCGATGCGAATGGACAACTTACCCGGGCACAAATGGCTAAAGTACTGAGCCTTGCTTATGAATTGGGCGGTGGAAGTGCGTATGCCTTTCCTGACGTAACTAAAAACCATTGGGCTTATCAACATATTCAAAATTTAATTGGAAATAAAATTACTACAGGTTATCCGAATGGAGATTATGGTCCAAATGATCCAATGACACGTGCACAGTTTTCGGTCATGATGGCACGTATTTTAAATAATGCTTTCAAGGTAGAAAGACCGACAAAGCCTGAGCCTAAGCCAGAGCGAGAAGCTGTAAGTCAACAAACATTCAATATGTTTAAAAATGATATTCAAAACAATGCATATCCTTTCTTGAGCGTTTGGACGAACGATAAAGAACTTGGTTATATTTTAGTAGGAGCTTCGATAGGTGAGACACACACTTTTTCAGGAATGACTTATACTTACGAACATGTTGAAGATGTGTATTTAGCTTATCAAGATGTAGAAAGATATTTGAATAATAAAGGTTATGAATATGATTCCCGAGGTTATAACCGTGGTGCAGGATTGTTTACCATAAGTGTAAAAATTAATTAGAAAGATAACACTGAAAGAGCATATGTTGATATATGTTCTTTTTTTTGTTTATTTATAAATAAATCCACACCCAAACATCTATAATAAATATAAAAAAGGAGTGAATTTGGTGAGTAAAAATTTAAAGAAGAATTACATAGATGATCTTATAAAAAAACAAAGTGAACAAAAAGAATGGGTGCGTCAACACGATAAATAGCCTTTGCTACAATGTTAAGTGTAGTAAAGGCTATTGACATTTCGCCTGA
>ERZ1673961.358-NODE-358-length-20028-cov-56.861463_pt1 | contig 20028 bp, 19 predicted proteins | sample MGYA00580189_ERZ1673961 | MGnify/ENA primary metagenome ERZ1673961 (study PRJEB41334, sample SAMN05608105) | rock metagenome | biome: terrestrial subsurface; feature: shale formation; material: shale | place: USA: Pennsylvania ... | reverse complement strand
TATTTTTTTCAAGAAGAACCCATCGCACCTATTAAAACAGTAAAAAACCTAACGCTTTTTTAACGTTAGGTTCTTTAACTCGCGTATTACTCTGATGCCAATACTTCATCAACCATTTTCCGCGTACGCTCAAGGTCTTTATCATCTGGGTCTAAATCAACTTTCACTAATTCTCCAATGACTGTTGCCCCAACAGATTCAAAACGTTCTTTAAATTGATCAAGTGCCACACCATATAACGGGTAAAAAGAATCACATGAACCGAAAAGACCGATGCGTTTGCCTGATAAATCTTCATCTTCAACCTCATCATAAAAATCCATCAACTCAAACGGCAAATCCCCGTCACCATACGTGTAACTCCCAAAGAAAATCACATCGTAATCAGCTAAATCAAACGCGTAAAAGTCATCGCTTGGAATATGGAAGGTACTATGTTCGAGATTTTTTTCATCTAAGTAACGCTTTATTTCATCAGCAATACACTCAGTATTACCTGTCATACTTGCATAAGCTACTGCTATTTTCATATAAATTCACCTCATCATTATCATAGTGATAATGATTTTCACTGTCAAGTTAATCTTCGTCTCCAGAAGCAAAATCAACGCACTTCCGAATCGCTTCTTGAATCATCTGATCAAAGTTATGTTCATCTAAGACTTGTAACCCTTTTTCCGTTACACCGCCAGGTGTCGCAACTTCATCCATTAAATCTTGGGGACATTTTAAATCAGACGTCAACATTTCTGATGCCCCTTTAACCATTTGGGCCACGAGTTGTTTTGCGACAACTTCAGTCACACCCGCTTTTTCAACTTCTTTAATTAACACGTCCGCAAACCGGTAGACAAACGCCGGACCACTCCCGGTAATTGGGGTAATTTGATGTACTTGTTGTTCGGTTAATTTTTTAAACTGACCGATACTAAAGAGGATTTTTTCAATATAATACTCGTGTTCATCTGTCACATGACGCCCTAAGGTAAAGAGTGTCATCGATTCCGCTTTTGATGCCGCCGTATTTGGCATGAGCCAACTCACCGGTGTTCCTTCAGGAAGATGCGCTTCAAGATATTTGACATCAATACCAGCCGCAACTGTAAGAACGAGTTGACCATTAATCACGTCACTGAGTGATGCTAATACTTCTTCATGCGCTTCAGGTGGCACAGCTAAAATAATGATGTCTTGGTCTGAGACGTGATTTTGCCACTGATTCGTTGTTCTCACACCAAAGCGTGCTTCTACTTCTTCTAAACGTTCACTGTTTCCGTTGTTCCCCACTAAGATTTCGCTAAAGTCCGCATGCTTTAAACCATCAATGATTGCTTGTGCCATGCGTCCGGCACCAATCATTAAAATCTTTTCTTTTGACATGAACGATTCCCCCTAGATTCATTTTTACGTACATAAGCTATGTGAATAATTACCCGTTTTTACTCTATTAAAAACAAGCCTCACTCGTTTCTCCATTCTTTACTATACAAAAAAATAATCCTTGAAACAAGGGCATTTAAAAGAATTTCTAATAGGAAGGCATCCCGTTGTATCTTTATATTGTTAGCTTGATTCATAACAAAACAACAAGTACCAAAAGGCACTTGTTGTTTTGACTGATATATTTAGATGTGGTTACTTACCTGTTACTTTTAATTCAACATCGATGTTACCCCGAGTTGCTTTAGAGTATGGGCAGAAGTTGTGAGCAAGTTCTGCGAGATGTTCTGCTTCTTCTTGTGAGACCCCTTTAATCTCTACATGTAATACGACACCAATTTTAAAACCGTTATCGCTTGGGTCTTTTAGTAAACTCACATCTGCCGTTAATGTTGATTCAATCTCTTTCTTTTGGCGTTCTGCCATTAAATTGAGTGCCCCGTCATAGCAAGCGGCGTAACCTGCGGCAAATAGCTGTTCAGGGTTAGAGCCTGTTTCACCACTACCTCCAGCTGGGTTGACTAAATTTAAATCGATTAAACCATCATCTGATTTCACATGACCATCACGGCCACCTGTTGCTGTCGCATGCGACGTAAATAAAACATTACTCATAACTTGATCCGCTCCTTTATAATTAGTTTCATACTATGTTTACCTTCTTAATCGGATTTTTAAACCTTTCCGTTTTAAAAAAAGAGGATTTGAGCCTTTATCACTAGTTCATGAGTGGTGACCTTCCAACTCTCCTTGTTCCCGCTTATGTTTAAGAAAGAATTTCTCCATCAGATAGGTTGCGATTAACACAAGCAATGACACACCTACAATCAGTAAATCGGTTTGGAATTTATAGACCACAAAAGCAGTCAAGACGATACTATCAATCAAAATCGCCCCACCGACGATGACACGGTTACTTGTCACCTCATCTTTTAGCTTATGGAATAGTCCCCAGTGGATTAAAATGTCCATCACTAAATATAAAATCGCCCCCATTGAAGCAATCCGACTAAGATCAAAGAGCACGGTTAACACCATCGCAATAACGACCGTATAGACGAGTGTATGTTTTTGAATACTGCCCGGCATACCAAAATGCGAATGTGGAATGAGCGACATATTTGTTAGCATCGCCAGCATTCTCGATACCGCAAATACACTCGCGATAATTCCTGAGATTGTGGCAATAATGGCAATAATGACTGTAAACCAAACGCCTAAAGAACCAAGTGCCGGTTCAGCTGCTGCAGCTAAGGCGTAATCTTTTTGCTTAATAATCTCAGCTAGAGACAAGTTCGTTGATACCGCCCAAGCAATCAAGAGATACACAGCGAGACTAATAACAATCGATAACGTAATCGCACGCGCAATATTTTTCTTCGGTTTTTCAATTTCTTCCCCTTGATTTGTGATTGTCGTAAAACCTTTAAAACTAAGAATCGTTAACGCAATGGCTGCAACAAAACTAATCCCTGTCACGTCAGGCGTTTGCGCTGACGATTCAGGTAATTGAAAGCTAAAATTCACAAGTACAAGCCCCGCTCCAGCAAAGATCAACAGACCGATAATTTTAAGTAATGAGACAATCGACGTAAATGACTGAATAAAAGCATTACCTGATATATTGACTAAAAAGGCAAACAACAACAGACCTACACCTAATATTTGCACCCAGTACGAACCGGTATCTGCGTCAAATAACTGCAGCGTATACGTACCGAAGGTACGAGCCACGAGACTTTGATTAATGACCATTGAAAAAGCCATCAGTAACGACGCAAATGCCGCAACCGTCCCTTTTCCATATTCTTTGACTAAGTACATACCAATTCCACCAGCTGATGGATAAGCTTGACTTAACTTCTGATAAGAATAAGCACTAAAACCGGTCGCAATCCCACCGAGAATGAAAATGAGTGGAAACCATTTCCCGCTCAACTCTGCGACTTGACCAAGCAGGGCAAAAATACCTGCGCTAATCATGACACCCGTACCAAGGCCGACCGCACCAATTAGTTTAATGCTGTTCTTTTTATATTCACTCATGTTTAACCTCCTTTTTGAATGATAGTTAAATACTCGCTACTATTAACTTTACCTTTGTCGTCGGAATTAAAACCTATTTTTAGTTATTAAAAAAGAAATGACCTTCGTCACTTCTTTTTTCTCGTCGTTATATCCCTTTTGGCTGATAGGCTTATTCATAACGCTTCAGCCACAGCTCTAAAATAATCCCGTACACAATACCCGCTAGAAAACTAATCACATCAACGTAGTCACTCGTCGCATAAAAGGCAAATGAGACGAGAAGACCAAGGACTGCACCTCGTAAGGCTACTTGTTTCTTAGTCACTTTCGGCCAAGTGGCACCAATAACAAGCCCCATTAAGACCCGGTTATACCAAAGCGCAAACACAAACACGAGTGAGGCATCAAATCCCGAACGAATATAAGCACCGGCAACACAAAATAACCCTAAAATAATCCCACCTATCAACGACATTTTTAACCGTTTTGTCATCACGCCACATCACTCCTTCATTTTTGAACTGTTACATTTAAGTATAGCCTCTTGATATGGATTCAAAACAAAAAAAGCCACACTCTACGTGTGACTTTTTCTTTAACCTAAGGCAACATCTAAAACCATCATCACAGTAAAACCAACCATTAACGCCATGGACGCTAAATCTCGGTTGCCGTTTTCTTGCGATCCTGGAATAACTTCTTCTGCGACAACGAAAATCATCGCACCGGCCGCAAAGCTAAGCGCTAACGGTAAAATTGGTTCCATCCAGGTCACAAGTAATACACCAATGACTGCCGCAATCGGCTCGACCATCCCGGAGAACTGACCATACATAAAGCTGCGGCGTCTTGACATGCCTTCACGTCTCAGTGGCATTGAAACAGCCGTTCCTTCTGGGAAGTTCTGAATCCCAATCCCAATACCAAGTGTGACAGCTGCCGCAAGTGAACTTGTGTCAAATCCAGCCGCAACCGCACCAAAAGCAACCCCAACCGCTAAACCTTCCGGAATGTTGTGAAGCGTAATCGCGAGCACTAACAGTGTACTGCGACGCCGACGATCCGGGTGAATCCCTTCTGCTGTTTCTAGCCGCGCATTCGGGTGAACGTGAGGAATAACTTTATCAATCCCCCATAAAAAGATCCCCCCTAACATAAATCCAACAGCCGCTGGTAACCACGCGGGCCATTTATCTTGTTCTGCCATTTCAATGGCGGGTGCTAACAGTGACCAATAACTCGCCGCAATCATCACACCTCCCGCAAAACCTAACATTGCATCAAGAAACTTTTGATTCACGCCCTTCGTGGTAAAAACAAGGGCTGCACCAAGCGCCGTCATCCCCCAAGTAAACAGTGTCGCAACGAGCGCCTGCATGACCGGTGGTAACTGAGTAAAAAACTCTACCATACGTGTAACTCCTTTCTCTTTCCAAATATACTTTGATTTCTTACTATACTTTTATATTTTCATCTCTATTATGGATTATACCAATATTTTTGCCTTAGCTAAACTTTTTTAAAAAGTATCTTTCATTTGTTGGATATCGTTATTCATAATTTATTCACACTTTTTTATCCGTGCATCCATTCGTCATTTTTTAAAACACTTAATCAAGAAAAAGCATTCAACTTTGTCGTAGTTGCCGGTTCGTAGTCATGTGGCACATGATCCATTTTAAACTTATAAAAAAATACCTCAATACTGAAGTAGTATTGAGGTAGGCATTATTCCGTCTTCTCGCTTTATACTATTTAAAAACTTTAACTCGCTCATCTACTGATTGGAAAGTTTTTTCGCCCGGTGCTTCTACTGGCTTACCAAACGGCATTTGTGCTTGCAGTGTCCACGCTTTTGGAATATCAAAGCGTGCTTTGACATCATCGTCAATTAGCGGGTTATAATGCTGCAAGGACGCGCCTAGCCCTTCTGCTTCTAACGTTGTCCAGACAACATATTGCAAGATACCTGATGCTTGTTCCGACCACGTCTCAAATTTATCTTTATACAACGGCATTTGTTCGCCTAGGCCTTTGACTACCTCAGTATCCTCGAAGAACAACACCGTTCCATACCCTGCTTTAAACGCGTCAATCCGCGCTTCTGTTTTATGAAAATTTTCTTCTTTTACGAGTGGACGTAGATGTTCTTTCGTTAGATCCCAGAGGGCTTTGTGATGATCATTAAACAAAATCACCACCCGGCCACTTTGAGAATTAAACGCATAGGGTGAATGTTTGACCGCAAATTGAACGACTTCTTCAACGTTTTCTTTTGACACAATCTCTTCATCGCTAATCGCGTAATATGACCGGCGCTCCTCAATAGCTTGTTGCAATGATTTTGACATAAAAATATCTCCTCCTTCGGTATGATAAAATTTTTCTCTTATCTGTACTATTACCGAACGATTCCCTCTTTAAACACTGATGTTTTCATTCTCTTCCTTTGCACACAACTTATATTGATTCCAAATTAAGATTGGATGCATGTAAAATGCAATCACCCTTTCACCATCTTTCGCTCACTGCCACACCACGAGTTAACTCAAAAAGACCTACAAGCAACAGGCTTGTAGGTCTTAGTCATTGTAGTTAAGATTGTGGGATTGCAATTGTTTTTTCACGATTTAAGATTGCTTCAGCGTTTTTCACTCGGTCTTCAGTCGGTGGTTCAACACCTTCTAATTGATAATCTAAACCGAGGTTTTCCCATTTATAAACCCCTAATTTGTGATACGGTAACACGTCAATGCGTTCAACGTTAGAGAGCGTTGCAATAAAGTCAGATAAGCGTTGTAATAACACATCATCATCACTACCGCCTGGAATCAGCACGTGACGTACCCAAATCGGGACATTTTTTTCATCTAAATAACGGGCCATGTCTAAAATATGATCATTTGAGACACCGGTAAGGACTTTGTGTTTCTCAGGATCAATTTGTTTTAAATCGTAAAGGATTAAATCAGTGACATCCATTAATTTATCGAGTGTTTCAATAAAGCGAGGGGCACGACTGAAACATCCACCTGATGAATCGATACATGTATGAATATCATGCTTCTTCAGCTCAGTAAACAATTCAAGTAAAAACTCCGCTTGAATTAATGGTTCCCCGCCACTTACTGTTACACCTCCGCCTGATGAATCGAAAAAGTCCTTGTACTTCACAATATCTGCGACAAGTTCTTCAACAGTCATCTCTTTACCACCCGACATCTTCCATGTATCTGGATTATGACAAAACTGGCAGCGTAATAAGCAACCTTGTGTAAAAATAATATAACGTAAACCTGGGCCATCTACTGTACCAAGTGTTTCAATTGAGTGAATGCGTCCTTTCATGTGAATACCCCCTGATGATAAAAGATATAGGAGGAGACAAGTCTCCTCCTATACGATTATACCTTATTTCAAATCGACTTACATGCTTTCGTGGAAAGTACGGTTAATAACATCGATTTGTTGTTCTCTTGTTAACTTGATGAAGTTAACTGCATAACCTGATACACGGATTGTTAATTGTGGATACTCTTCTGGATGTTCCATCGCATCAAGTAATGTTTCACGATCAAACACGTTAACGTTTAAATGGTGACCGTTTTTCTTCGCATAACCATCAAGCATTGCTGCTAAGTTAGCTTTTTGTGTTTCATCATCTTTACCAAGTGCCTTTGGTACGATTGAGAATGTATTTGAAATACCATCCATTGCGTACTCATATGGCATTTTAGCGACTGACATAAGCGACGCTAATGAACCATTTTCGTCACGGCCGTGAAGTGGGTTAGCCCCTGGTGCAAATGGCTCGCCTGCACGACGTCCGTCTGGTGTGTTACCTGTTTTCTTACCATATACAACGTTTGATGTAATTGTAAGAAGTGATTGTGTATGCGTTGAATCACGGTAAGTTTTGTGTTGTCTTACTTTGTTCATAAAACGTTTCACTAAGTCTGCCGCGATATCATCGACGCGATCATCGTTGTTTCCGTATTTAGGGAAGTCGCCTTCGATTTCATAATCAACAGCTAAACCGTCTTCGTCACGGATTGTGCGTACTTTTGCGTATTTGATTGCTGAAAGTGAGTCAGCTACAACGGAAAGACCTGCGATACCACATGCCATTGTACGGAATACTTCACGGTCATGTAGAGCCATTTCAATTCTTTCATAGCTGTACTTATCGTGCATGTAGTGAATGATGTTAAGAGCATTCACGTAAACGCCTGATAACCAGTCTAACATTGTGTCATACTTGCTCATCACTTCATCGTAATCTAAATACTCAGAAGTAATCGGTGCGTATGCTGGTGCTACTTGTGCTTTAGATTTCTCATCCACACCACCGTTGATTGAGTAAAGTAGAGCTTTTGCTAAGTTTACACGAGCGCCGAAGAATTGCATTTGCTTACCAATACGCATCGCTGATACACAACAAGCAATACCGTAGTCATCGCCATAGTGGCTGCGCATTAAATCGTCATTTTCATATTGGATTGAGCTTGACTGAATCGACATTTTTGCACAATATTTTTTATAGTTTTCTGGTAAGTTAACTGACCATAAAACAGTTAAGTTTGGCTCTGGAGCTGGACCTAAGTTGTCTAATGTGTGTAAGAAACGGTAAGAGTTCTTAGTCACGAGCGGACGACCATCTTCAGCCATACCACCAAGTGATTCTGTTACCCATGTTGGGTCACCAGAGAATAATTCATTGTATTCAGGTGTTCTTGCGAACTTCACAAGACGTAACTTCATAACGAAGTGATCGACAAGTTCTTGTGCTTCTTCTTCTGTCATCACACCATTAGCGATATCACGTTCAATGTAAATGTCTAAGAATGTTGATGTACGACCAAGACTCATTGCCGCACCATTTTGTTCTTTAATCGCTGCTAAGTAACCAAGGTATAACCATTGGAAAGCTTCTTGAGCGTTTTCAGCTGGGCGAGAAAGATCAAAACCGTAAGTCGCACCTAATTGTTTTAATTCATTTAAAGCACGATATTGTTCTGAATGCTCTTCACGATCACGAATCACATCGTCACTCATTACACCGTTGCCACCAATTAAATCGTAATCAGCTTTTTTAGCTGCCATTAACTTATCAATACCGTAAAGGGCTACACGACGGTAGTCACCGATGATACGTCCACGACCATAAGCATCTGGAAGACCTGTTACGATACCAGCACGACGTGCGGCACGAATTTCTGGTGTGTAAGCATCAAAGACACCTTGGTTGTGAGTTTTACGGTAATCTGTGAAGATTTTTTCTACTTCTGGGTCTAACTTATAACCGTATGATTCAGCTGAAACTGATGCCATGCGGATACCACCAAATGGTTGTAAAGAACGTTTGAATGGTACGTCCGTTTGAACACCAACAACTTTTTCTTTATCTTTGTTTAAATATCCCGCATCATGAGAAGTGATTGTTGAAACAATCTTTGTATCTAAGTCATAAACGCCACCACGTTCGCGTTCTTCTTTTGTGAGTTCCATAACTTGATCCCAAAGATCTTTTGTTGCCTGTGTAGGACCTGCTAGGAAATCTTCATTTCCTTCATATACAGTAAAGTTTTTAATGATAAAGTCACGTACGTCAATTTCTTTCTTCCAGCGACCATCAACAAATCCGTTCCAAGCGCTACTTTTTGTTACTTCTTCTACAGTTTTCATTTACGCTGCCTCCTTGAGTGTATATATCATTTAAAATTGTGAATGAATTAACTTATGATTCTAGTATAACCCCCTGAAGCGAAAAAATAAAGTGAATTCCCTCACATTTTCGAACTGTTATAGTCAATGTTCATAATTTGTTCAAATTTTATCAGAGTAAAGGATTCAGATAATACAGATAAAAATAAATAACTTATAACCCTGATAAATAAGGATTTTAACCTTTTAAGACATGTACTACAGTTATAAGGAAATTGTGGCAGATAAAATCTGTACCAATCTGTTATAGTATCGAACTCACCTTATTGTATTACAGTAAACCGCTTACATAATCAAGGGTTTATTAACATTCTTAACATCTTTGTTTAAATATCCTAAAATTCCCTCATTGCATATGACTTTACTTCTTTTTCTGAACGTATCATTATATAGGATAGGAGGCGATTTAGATGAACAATTTTACGTATCACAATCCAACAAAACTTATTTTTGGTGAAGACACTTTAACAGAATTACCAAAGCTATTAAACGGTAAAGGGAAAAATATTTTACTCGTATATGGCGGTGGAAGCATTAAGCGAAACGGTTTATACGATAACGTTTTAGACCAATTAAAGGCGATTGATGCGAACGTTGTTGAATTAAGTGGTGTGGAACCTAACCCACGACTAACAACTGTGAGAAAAGGGATTGAGCTCGTTCACGCCCACGGAATCGACTTTATTTTAGCTGTCGGTGGTGGAAGTACGATTGACTGCACAAAAGCAATTGCGGTTGGTGCGAAGTCTGATGCAGACATTTGGGATATTATCACGAAAAAGAAAGCAGCCAAAGGCGCTTTACCTTTCGGTACCGTCTTAACGCTGGCAGCAACCGGCTCAGAAATGAACGCCGGTTCTGTTATTACCAACTGGCAAACAAATGAAAAAGTTGGCTGGGGCAGTCCATACAGTTACCCAACCTTCTCGATTCTCGACCCAAAGCATACATTCTCTGTACCAAAGAACCAAACAATCTACGGTATGGTGGACATTATGTCACATGCGCTTGAACATTATTTCCATCACGAAACAACACCTCTTCAAGACCGGATGGTTGAAGGGATTTTAAAAACAGTGATTGAAACGGCACCAAAACTACTTGAAGACCTAGAAAATTACGAGCACCGCGAAACAATTCTTTATGCGGGTACGATGGCTTTAAATGGTATGGTCAGCATGGGTTATCACGGTGACTGGGCAACACACAACCTAGAGCATGCGGTATCAGCGATTCATGATATTCCACACGGCGGAGGCCTTGCGATTTTATTCCCTCACTGGATGGAACATGTCCTAGATACGAGTATTGATCGCTTTATGCAACTGGGACGACGTGTCTTTGACTTAGATCAAGGCACCGAATCTGATCGCGATTTTGCTTTACGTGCGATCCAAACTTTACGTGAGTTCTGGACATCAATTGGTGCACCAGAAACACTCGCTGATTATGATATCGATGCTTCATCGATTGAAGATATGGCCGACAGAACCGTTCAACTAAGCGACACATTCGGCGGGTTTAAATCACTTAACCGTGATGATGCCGTCGCGATTTATAAAGCCAGCCTTTAATGATCATAAGTTAATAAGCTCTTGTTAAAGGGAAAGCCCCCTTGTCAACCTAAACTGACAAGGGGGCTTTTTGGTATATAAACATTTAAAAAGGGAAGCGAGAGTTAACCTTTAAAGGCGTTACGGTACACATCAGCAAGTTCCGTTACAAGTGGTAACTTAGGGTTAGCTGTTGTACATTGATCTTCGAAAGCTTTGTCTGCTAGGTAATCTACTCTAGCTTCAAATTCTTTCTTATCTACGCCGTTTTCACGGATAGACATTGGGATATTAAGTTTTTTCGCTAAGTCATAGATTGCGTTGACTAAGCTTTCAACACCTTCTTCAGTTGTGTTGGCTTTAAGTCCTAAGTGTCTGGCAATTGCCGCATAACGCTCATCAGCGATAAAGTGCTGATATTTAGGGAATGCATTAAATTTCGATGGTTTTGTCGCGTTATAACGAATCACGTGTGGCATAAGGATTGCGTTCGCACGACCGTGAGCGATACCAAATTCAGCACCTAATTTGTGCGCTAAACTGTGGTTAATACCTAAGAAGGCGTTCGCAAATGCCATACCTGCAAGTGTTGATGCATTGTGCATTTTTTCACGAGCAAATTCATTTGAACCATCTTTATATGCTGTCGGTAAGTTTTCAAAGACTAGCTTAATCGCATGTAAAGCTATACCATCCGTGTAATCATTTGCTAATACTGATACATACGCTTCAATCGCGTGTGTTAACACATCCATACCTGTATCGGCTGTGACAACCGGTGGTACAGTCATAACGAATTCTGGATCGATAATCGCTACGTCTGGTGTTAATTCGTAATCAGCTAATGGGTACTTAATGTTGTTTTCTTTGTCTGTGATAACTGTAAATGATGTTACCTCAGAACCTGTACCTGATGTTGTTGGGATCGCAACAAATTTCGCTTTGTGACCTAACTCAGGGAACTTGTACACACGCTTACGAATATCTAAGAATTTTTGTTTGATACCGTTAAAGTCTGTTGTTGGGTGTTCGTGGAATAACCACATACCTTTTGCGGCATCCATTGCAGAACCACCACCAAGTGCGATAATCACATCTGGTTGGAATTCATCCATCGCTTTTGCTCCGCGCATAACGGTATCTTTTGATGGATCTGGCTCTACATCAGAGAAGATTTCACAGTGTACATAGTCTGAACGCTTACGTAAGTGATATAACACTTTATCAACGTAACCAAGTTTCACCATCATTGGGTCTGTAACGATAAATGCTTTAGAGATTTTCGGCATTTTCGCTAAATATTGTACAGAGTTTTTCTCAAAGTATACTTTTGGTGGTACTTTGAACCATTGCATGTTGTTGTTTCTGCGCGCCATTTTCTTCACGTTAATCAAGTTAGCTGCCCCCACGTTTGTTGATACTGAGTTACCACCATAAGAACCACAACCAAGTGTCAGTGATGGAATGTATGCATTGTAAATGTCACCAATCGCGCCTTGTGAAGATGGTGCATTCAAGATAATACGACCTGCTTTCATACGGCTAGCAAATGCATCTATGATATCTTGGTTATTTGAGTGGATAACAGCTGAGTGCCCTAAACCACCAAACTCAAGCATTTCTTCCGCACGATCAATACCTTCTTCGGCACTGTTTACTTTGTATGCTGCAAGTACTGGGCTTAATTTTTCACGAGATAGTGGGTGATCTGGTCCGACACCTGTTAATTCAGCCACTAAAATCTTAGTATCTTCAGGTACTTTAACGCCTGCCATTTCAGCAATCTTCACTGGCTTCATACCAACAATCGCTGGGTTAACCGCGCAAGTATCTTCATTAATGACTAACTTTTCAACTTTAGCTTTTTCAGCTGGTGTTAAGAAGTGAACTTTGTTCGCAATCATTTCTTGTTTTACTTCATCATAAATTTCTTTATCAACGATCATCGCTTGTTCTGATGCACAAATCATACCGTTATCAAATGTCTTAGACATAATCAAATCGTTTACGGCACGTTTCACATCAACTGATTTCTCGATATAACAAGGTACGTTACCTGCACCTACACCTAGAGCTGGTTTACCAGAGCTATACGCTGACTTAACCATACCAGGACCACCTGTAGCTAAGATTGTTGCCACACCAGGGTGCTTCATAAGCGCTTGTGTTCCTTCGATCGATGGTTTTTCAATCCATTGGATACAGTGTTCAGGTGCACCTGCTTTAACTGCTGCTTCATAAAGAATACGCGCAGCTTCAGAGCTACATTTTTGAGCTGAAGGGTGGAAAGCAAAGATGATTGGGTTCCCTGTTTTAATTGAGATTAATGATTTAAACATTGTTGTTGATGTTGGGTTGGTTACTGGTGTAACCCCTGCAACCACACCAATTGGTTCAGCAATATTGACGATACCTTCATGTTCGTTTTCATCAATCACACCGATTGTGCGATCGTACTTAATGTTGTGATACACATACTCAGTAGCAAAGATGTTTTTGATGATCTTATCTTCGTATACACCGCGACCTGTTTCTTCAATCGCTAACTTGGCTAAATACATATGCTTGTCTAATCCAGCAAGTGCCATTTCCTTTACGATGTTATTGATTTGATCTTGGTCTAACTTCTTCATTTCCTTCAATGCTTTTTGCCCGTTTGCTGCTAATGTGTCAATTGCCTCTGCAACGGTTGGTTCAGTGACTGCTGTGTTTTTCTTTTCTGCTTTTGTGACCATGTTAAAACCCTCCTAAGATTATATGTGAAATAATGAGCATTTAAACTCAAAAAAATTAAACGAAATTCATGACCGACGGGTTACGAGGAATCTTAATGAACGATACATCATTAAACATGCGCGTGTTGTTTTTAATGACAACAACATGTTGATCGGTCCAAATAAAATTCGGAATGTCTTTGCCATCTTCTAAGCACATCGCTTCGAATCTGTCACCGACTTGTTCTTCAAAACTCTCTTGCGTATAAAATTCAGCATCAGTACCAAAGTCTTTCCACTCTGTTAATATCATTTTATACCCCCCTCGTTCTTTCTGATTACATCATATCATCTGTATGCGCTTTCAAAACAATGTAATTGTGACAGGTTTGTGAAATGATTCACATTAAACGCTTACATAATGGTTTATTAAGTATAAACGTTGATAAATCAACGTTTAACACTGAAAAATATTTATAACTCACTTAAAAAACAGTAAAACACTGTCTCATTTTTATGTTAAATTCGAACTAATACAGATTGAAAACGCTTACATTTTATACTTTTTAAGTGAATTAATGAACAAAGTGCGGTTGTCAATTAAAAAAACACCCCATCAAGGCGATCACGCCTTAATGAGATGATGAATTGTTGACTTCACCTTGTTTTTCATCCAGCTTCTTACCTATATAAGATAAGATAAAGGATGATAGTGATACAATCATCACTATGTGAGTAGGTAAAGTATTGTCACTAAACAGACTATAGAGCAAGGTGATCAGAATAATCAACGATAAGAGTCGAATAATCTGCTTCATAATAGACGCCTCCCGGAAAATATTGATTGCTTCGCATTCCGTTTTATCACAACTTTAACATGCTATACTCGGAACATTTACTTTTTAATTAAATACGGGCGTCCATGTTGCCACATTATCTCTAATGGTAACTGAAAGAAGTTAGACAAACTTGCTTCAGTTAGTAACGCATGTCTTTCACCTGACTGAAAAACTTCTCCATCTTTTAACATCAATACATGAGTAAATGTCGGTAAGATCTCATCAACATGATGGGTCACATATAACACGAGAGGTGGATTATCTTTTTTCATAATCGACTCAACCGTCTCAAGTAACTGTTCTTTGGCGACAAAATCTAAACCGGTTGTTGGTTCATCTAAAATTAACAGCTTCGGGTCCCGCATTAAACTACGTGCAATCATCACCCGTTGCTTCTCACCTTGTGATAACTTCTCATATGCCTGATCGGCATAGTGAAAAATACCAACATCTTTCAGTAATTGTTTCGCTTTATCACGCATCTGATTGGTCGGTGTTTCATAAAGCCCAATCGAGCTAAATCCACCACTTAACACAATCTGATACGCTGTGTCTTCTACGTAAAAGCGTTGCTTTAATGTTTGTGATACAAGACCAATGTCTTGCCTAAGCCCCTCGCCGAGTGGGTCTTTACCAAATCGCCGACCTAATACCGTCACTTCACCAGTGACGGGAAAATGAAACGCACTTAACATATGAAGAAGGGCTGTTTTACCCGCACCGTTTAGCCCGAGCATAACCCACTGTTCGCCCGCTTTTACTTCCCAGTTAATATCTTTTAAAATCCATTGGCCTTGACGTAATAGACCAACGTGTTCTAACTTAATCATATCGCAGCACTCCTTTAATCACTGTCATTTTAATTCATATTTTTTCATTAGACTTACTCTCATATTAACATGAATTAAACGGTTTTCTTCTATATACTGAAACGTTTATGAACCATCACCTATTTCCTGTATAACAATGTTGATGTTTCCCATTACTTTAGTTATGGGAGCTAGCATCAAAAGATGTTATACTTAATGTGAGGTGAGAACAATGCCAAAAAATATGGATGATTATTTACAAGAAGGTATGTACGGATCTAAGCAAACAAAACCTGATGAACGACGATTATTTTTAGGGAGCTTACGCGAACGCGCTGCTTTTGTCCTAACGCAAGAACAAGTGAGCCAACAAAAAGGGATTCAAGCCTTTGATGAAGCACTCAAACAACACCAAGATGTGGATTTGTTGTTTAATGCGCAACATTCATTAACCACATTAAGTCCATACCGGCGCATCGCTTTAAAGCACGAAAAAAACTATACCATCATTGATGAAGACTCGAACGAAAATGCTTATGGGATCGTCGTCACTTATGACCATGCGGTTGATATTGACGATATCTTTTACAAAGAACCTGCACCTGTAAAAAAAGACCAACCACCAAAATCAAAACCATCTTTTTGGGAAAAGTTGTTTGGAAAAAACTAAAGCCTAGCCGGATAGCGACTAGGCTTTTTCTTATGCATGAACAGCTGTTAAAACTTTCGTTAAACGCTTCATGCCTTCTTCAATTAATTCTGGTGAACTGTTAGTGAAGTTCAAGCGCATCGTTGAACGTTTCTTGTTATCAACGTAAAATGGTTGACCTGGGACAAAGGCGACACCATTCTCAACTGCCTTTGGCAGTAAGCTTTCCGGGTCCATATGTGCCGGTAACGTTACCCAGAAAAACATCCCGCCTTTTGGTTCTAAATACGTTAGCCCTTCAATCTTTGCCTCATCCAAACAACGCTTCATTACTTCCATTCGTCCTTTATACGTTGAACGAATCGTTTCAATATGGGCATCTAAATCATAATCATTAAGTAAATGTACAAGCGCATGTTGACTAATTGAATTGGTATGAAGGTCGGCTGCTTGTTTTGCTTGGGCAATTAAGCGGACAATCTGATGTGGTCCGGTAATCCAACCAAGACGCATCGCTGGCACAACCGTCTTTGAGATTGTACTCGTATAAATGACATAATCGTTATCCTTGTCCATTGACGCTAAACTATCTGGCATAGAAGCTGGATCAAACTGAATATCACCATATGGATCATCCTCCATAATCACGACATGATATTTCTCTGCTAACTTCAATAACATCTCACGGCGTGCTTGTGACCATACTTTGCCTTCAGGGTTTGAAAAAGTTGGGACAACATAAATACATTTTGGTTTATGTGTTTTTATCTTTTCTTCTAAGTCACTTTCAATCATACCATCTTCATCTGAATCAACCGGGATGACCGTTGTTTCGTATGAGCTGAATACTTGTAGTGCCGCTAAATAGGTTGGGTTCTCAGTAAGAATTATGTCGCCTGGGTTAAACATAACCCGAGAGAATAAGTCAATCGCTTGCTGCGAACCTGAGGTGACGAGAATATCATCAGGGTCTTTCTTGATTCCTTTTTTCAACATACGCTCAGCTAGTTGCTGTCTTAATTCAAGTAAACCTTCCGTTTCAGCATATTGCAGCGCTTTATTACCTGAAGTGATTGCTTTATGAAAGGCAGCGTCAACAGCTTCAACTGGGAAAAGCCCTTCATCTGGTAAGCCTCCCGCAAACGAGATCACATTCCCTTTATTTACTACCTTTAAAATGTCGCGTACCGCTGATGAGTCGAAATAACGGACACGATCTGCAAAACCATACTTCATTTTATTCCCTTCTTTCTATTCTCTATCGTCACACTTCTTATTTTATCATTTTTTTCTTAACCAAGTATCGCTCGGTCATTATCCATATCTGTCCCGCGGATCCGTTTAAATTCTTGAAGTAACTTTTCAATCGTTAACGCTTGTTTTTTGGCGCCGTCGATATCTAAAATAATTTGACCCTTATCCATCATAATTAATCGATTTCCAAGATCTAATGCTTGCTGCATATTATGCGTTACCATTAAGGTGGTGAGGTTTGTTTCTTTCACAATCTCACCGGTGAGATTAGTGATCAACTCTGCTCGCGACGGGTCAAGCGCGGCGGTATGTTCATCTAATAATAAGATATCCGGTTGCGTAAAGGTCGCCATTAATAGCGATAACGCTTGACGTTCACCACCTGAGAGTAAACCTACTTTAGCCGATAACCGATTTTCTAATCCAAGGTGTAGCCGTTTTAGTTCATCTTTGAATAATGCTCGGCGCTTCTTATTCGCACCTGGCTTTAACGTTCTTGTTTTGTTACGTGCATAAGCAATCGCTAAATTTTCTTCAATCGTCATTTTAGGCGAGGTGCCAGCCATCGGATCTTGAAAGACGCGGCCAATCTTTTTGGCTCGCTTATGTTCTTTTAACGTCGTCACATTTTGACCATTAATTTCAACAAGACCGACATCGGGAAAGAGAGCACCTGAGATCATATTCATTAACGTTGATTTCCCTGCCCCGTTACTACCAATCACCGTCACAAAGTCGCCGGGTTTCAGCTCCAGTTGAATATGCTGCAGTGCCTTTTTTTCATCTGGTGTACCTTCATTAAAGGTAATCGATAAATCTTCTACTCGTAACATTATGCACCCCTCCTTACTTGTTGATTTAATGCTTGGCGTTTCTTTCTTTTTCTGTTACTTTCTTTCGTTGTCTCAATCACTTTTGGTACGACTAATGCTAAAACGACAAGTAGCGCCGTAATCAGCTTCGTATCCCCGTTATCTAAAAAGTCCGACCGAATCGCGAGGGTAATAACAATCCGGTAAATCACGGCACCAACGACAACGGCCAAGGTCGTGCGACCAATCGTCTTTGTCCCAACCACTGATTCACCGATAATCACCGATGCTAGACCAATGACGATCATCCCAATCCCCATATTCAAATCAGAAAATCCGGTAAACTGCGCATATAAACCACCAGCTAAAGCGACAAGACCGTTTGAAACGCCTAATCCCAACACTTTTAAGTGATCGGTATTCGCTGAAAAACTGCGTATCATTTGTTCATTGTCTCCAATTGCCCGTAGGGCAAGACCAACTTCTGTCTTTAAGAAGTAATCGGTCACAAATTTGATCAGGAATGTTACAACGAGCATAATAACAAGAGCGGAATAGGTTGACGGTAAGTTCTCCACACCTAAAGCGGCTAACCCTTGATCAAGGAATTGGTCAATTCCAAGGGATTCAAAGATATTTCGTAATTGAGTGAAAAACGTCTCTTGATTCAACAGCGGGATATTCGATTGCCCCATAATCCTCAAGTTAATCGAATAAAGTGCTGTCATCATTAATATTCCGGAAAGCAACGGATTGACTTTACCTTTCGTATTAAGTAGTCCCGTAATACTCCCGGCCGCAAAACCGGCGAGTAACGCGCCTAATATCGCAACACCCGTTGGCATGCCGTTTACAATCATTAAAGCTGATACCGCCGCACCCGTCACAAAACTCCCATCGACTGTTAAATCTGGAAAATCTAAAATCCGAAAGGATAAGTAGACACCTAACGCCATAATCGCAAAAATAACCCCGGACTCTACCGCATTAAACATTGAAATAAACATAAGAACTCCCCTTCGTGATAAGAAAAATCGACTAAACACAACGATAAGCTTGTTTAGTCGACCGTTCTTTTTATCTTTTATTCAGTGGCCGCTTCTTCGTCCCAAGCGTCTTGCCATGTAATATTTTGTTCTGTTGCTGCTTCCTTATTAATAAATAATTGCATTGCTGGTGGGTATTCTACCGCGATTTCATTTGGTTGTTTTTCGCCTGTTAAAATATCAGCGGCCATCTCACCTGAGCGGTAACCAATGGTGTAATAATCAATCCCATATGTGGCAAAACCACCGCGTGCCAGTGAATCCGGCTCACCAACAACGAGAGGAATATCTTGTTCATTCGCAACCCCAACAACACTTTCAAGAGCTGATACAACAGTGTTATCCGTAACAATATAGAAGACATCCGCTTCACCAACTAATGACGTCGCTGCTTGTTGTACTTCCGCTGAAGTGGAGACGGTACGTTCAACAACGGAAAGGCTTGTGCCTTCGGCTGCTTGTTTGACTGATTCGATTTGAACGACCGAGTTTTGTTCACCCGTGTTATAAATCATCCCAACAGTCGCACCTTCAAAATATTGATCAATAAATTGCACGGTATTGTTCACCGCATCTGGGTGCATATCAACAACACCGGTAATATTATCTCCTGGTGAATCCATTGCTGTTACTAACCCTGCACTTACCGCATCCGTTACTGACGTAAAGACGATGGGAATGTCTTTCGTTGCTTGTAAGGCCGTTAGTGCACTCGGTGTTGCGTTGGCGAAAATCAAATCTACTTGATCTGAACTAAAGCTTTGAGCAATCGTTAACGCGTTCGTCTGATCGGCTTGGGCACTTTGAAAATCATACTCAACTTCTAACCCTTGATCTGCCAGTGCTTGTTTAAACCCTTCAAACGCTGCATCAAGTGAGGGGTGTTCAACAAATTGACTTGCCCCAATTGTATATGTTTGTTCTGTTCCTTGTTCATTATCTGCCTCTACTTCTTCCTCACTATCGCCACAAGCTACTAATGTGACTGCGGTAATGAGTAACATCACCATACCTAACCATTTCTTCATCTGTTGTCTCCCCTTTTATTGTTTATCTTTTTTAAATTTTCAGAATATATGACGATTATTATAACATAAACCTCACCGTTCGGGTACTATGTTTTTTAAATAATCTAAAAATTCACGATAATATCAGCCAAA
>ERZ1673961.357-NODE-357-length-20085-cov-5.576385_pt1 | contig 20085 bp, 17 predicted proteins | sample MGYA00580189_ERZ1673961 | MGnify/ENA primary metagenome ERZ1673961 (study PRJEB41334, sample SAMN05608105) | rock metagenome | biome: terrestrial subsurface; feature: shale formation; material: shale | place: USA: Pennsylvania ... | reverse complement strand
TACCTACGGCGATTGCAGAAAAGCTCAGTAAAGTTTCCATTACTATCTCCAATTATAGTTGTTGGCTTAATGTGCCCAAATAAAAGCTAATTTATTAATGATCACTGTCTTCGTGTGCCATTGACAGATAAACGATTGTCAACATCATGAACACGAAAGACTGAATCAGGATTACCAGAATATGGAAAATAGCCCACGGTAGTGAACCCATCCATTGTAGCCACCATGGTAGCATTGCTGCGATTAGAATGAATACAACCTCACCCGCGAACATGTTACCGAATAGACGCATACCTAGAGACAGCGGTTTTGCTAGTAGCGAGACCACTTCAATAAGTAGGTTAAACGGAATCATCACTGGGTGGTTAAACGGATGTAGTGCTAATTCTTTCGCAAATCCACCTAGACCTTTCACTTTGATGCTGTAGTAAATCATCAGAGCGAACACGCCTAGAGCCATAGCCATGGTGATGTTCACATCAGCAGACGGAACCACTTTTAAGTAAGGGATACCGAGCCAATGCTGTGCTGGATACGGCAAGAAATCAATTGGCACTAAGTCCATGATGTTCATTAGCAATACCCAACAAAAGATAGTCAGTGCCAGCGGTGCTATTAGTGGATTGCGTCCATGGAAGGTGTCTTTGACGTTGGTATCGACAAATTCAACCACTATTTCAACAAAACACTGTAGCTTGCCTGGTACACCCGCTGTTGCTTTCTTCGCCACTGAACGGAACACCCAAAGGAAGATCAGTCCGGTAAACAAAGAAAAAAACAGGCTATCGATATGTACGTTCCAGAAACTTGTTTCCTCCGCAACCAGACCTAACTTGTAAAGAGATAGGTTGGAAAGGTGGTGTTCAATGTATCCGGACGATGTTAGCGCTTCACCTGGCGCAGCCATAACTCATCCTATTTTTTTGTTGTTAATGAATAGCACTGGCGCACAGATATTAATACCTAGTGCCAGCAAATAGGTTAGTTTTAGGGGAACAAGTTCCACCTGCATATACATGTAGGCGACAGAGAACAGAGCGACAGTGATGAGAATTTTAAGTGCTTCGCCTGTGTAGAAAGAGGCCGTGATTCGCTTTGCAGCGCGAGCTCCACTATACATAAAAGCACACAGCGCAAAAACTGCATTGGCAAAGACAAAAATGCCTCCACCAACTAGCGCTGAAAATCCCCATTCAGCATTTACGGCAATCGCCATCCCTGCTGCCACAACTATAACCGCGCCAAACTGGATCATTAACAATTGCTTTGCAAGCGCTCGTCCTGGCCTAGCTAACGCAGCTACCATGTATTCGTACCTCTAGTAATATCCAACACACCACTCAAAAACGGGGCTGGAAATTGGCGAAAATTATACGGTGACGGCAACTGATTGCAATTACAACGCCGCAAAAAGTTACAATTTTGTTTACACACCGACATATTTCGCTAAAGAAAACTTATTTTTCACAATTGATTTAAATCAATTATCTCACTTAGCCCTGCAGCTTGGCAATTAGTTGCTCCAATTTGTGAGGCTCATCAAGACTTATTGTGACTTTTGACTTTCCGCTTTTCGAGCGGACGATTGAAACTTTTGCCCCGAGTTTTTCACTCAGATTTTGTGACAATTGTTGTGTTTCTACGTCTTCTGGCACATTTTTTACATCAGAGGTCTCTGAGAGGCATTTTTTCACTAATTGCTCTGTCTGACGTACGGTCAATTGCTTCTTGGCCACGCGCACAGCCACTTCAATTTGTTGTTCGCCTTCCAACATCAGCAAAGCGCGGGCATGACCCATTTCCAACTGGCGGGTTTCCACCAAACGCTTGACGCTGTCATCCAGCTGATTCAAGCGCAGCAGGTTACTTACCGTTGCACGCGATTTACCAATCACATCGGCGACTTGCTGATGCGTTAGCTTAAATTCATCTTGTAGTCGCTCAAGCGCCTGCGCTTCTTCGATCACATTGAGATCTTCGCGTTGAATGTTTTCGATCAACGCCATTGCGATCGCCGCGCGATCTTCGACGCGTTTGATCAGACACGGGACTTGCTTCAGACCTGCCTGACGAGCGGCACGCCAGCGACGTTCACCAGCAATAATTTCGTAACCACCAAACTCCAGTGGACGCACCACAATCGGCTGAATGATGCCTTGTGACTGAATCGAAGCTGCGAGCTCTTCCAGCGCTTCTGGAGACATATCTTTACGGGGTTGGTAAATGCCCGGCTTGAGGTTGGTGATCGCAAGATCGGTCAACTCGCCGTCACTGGACATAGCCTGACTTTGAGAAGCCACATGTTGTTTTTCACGAGCCAGAGAACTGGTGGACAGCAGTGCATCCAGCCCTTTTCCTAAACCACGTTTAGACATGCAAACGAATCCTTTAGTTGGTGTTATGCGGGTACTTCTTCACGACGTAACATTTCGCCAGCTAAAGCAAGATACGCTTTGGCCCCTGCGGAGTACTTGTCGTAATACATGGCTGGTTTGCCATGACTTGGCGCCTCAGCGAGGCGAACATTGCGAGGAATAACTGTGCGGTACACTTTGCTACCAAAGTGTTTTTTCAATTGATCAGAAACTTCGTTAGCGAGTCGGTTACGCGGATCGTACATGGTACGAAGCAGACCTTCGATCTTCAGATTGTCGTTCACCACTGCGGCTAACTTGCTGATGGTGTCCATTAACGCAGTTAAACCTTCCAAAGCAAAATACTCACATTGCATCGGCACTAAAACCGAATCGGCCGCCGCCATCGCATTGATTGTAAGGAGGTTTAAAGAAGGAGGACAATCGATAAAGATGAAATCATAGTTATCGCGAACTGGCGCGAGGGCGTTTTTGAGGCGGACTTCGCGGGCAAACACTTCCATAAGTTTGATTTCTGCCGCGGTGACATCACCGTTGGCGGCAATCAGGTCGTAATGGCCTGTGGTTTTACGGCACACCACTTCTTCAAATGGCGCTTCTTCCACCAACAACTCATACGCGGTGGCATCCACCTGATACTTATCGACGCCGCTGGCCATGGTTGCATTGCCTTGCGGGTCCAGGTCGATCACCAGAACTTTGCGTTTAGTGGCTGCCATGGAGGCCGCCAGATTAATACAAGTCGTTGTTTTTCCTACGCCACCTTTCTGGTTGGCGATCGCTACGATTTTGCCCACGGTAATGCCTCGCTATTATCCCTTGCGCGATAAGATTACAAGATGACGCTCACCTTCCAACTCTGGAACATTCAAAGCTTTGATGTCGGTCACAGAACACCATTCCGGCAACTGTGCGATCTCTTCTTGCGGCAATAGGCCTTTCAACGCCAAGAATACGCCAGTATGAGCACGCGGCAGGTGATGACACCACTCCACCATGTCTGTGATGGAAGCAAATGCACGGCTCAGAACGCCATCGAAGCCTTCTTCGCCATCGTAGTCTTCCACCCGGCTTTGAACTGGGGTGACATTCGCAATCTTGAGTTCATGCAGTACCTGCTTGATGAAGCGAATGCGCTTACCCAGACTATCGAGCAGGACAAAACTTTTTTCCGGATTCATGATGGCCAGAGGAATTCCCGGCAAACCAGGTCCGGTACCGACATCAATAAAACGCTCACCCACCAATAGCGGGCTGACCACGATGCTATCCAGAATGTGTTTCACCATCATTTCCATCGGATCGCGCACCGATGTCAGGTTGTAGGCTTTGTTCCATTTGTTGAGCAGCTCAACGTAGCCGACCAACTGCTCACGCTGATGCTCAGACACCTCAAGGTCGGTCTGAGCAATCAGAGCATCGAGTTTAACTCGTAGCGAATTCATTACGCGGCTTCTCCTTTTTTGAGCATGCCGTGTTTTTTCAGGTGCACCAGCAGAATAGAAATGGCCGCTGGCGTAATACCGGAAATACGCGAGGCGATACCGATGGTCTCCGGCTTCGCGTTATTCAGTTTCAGTACGACTTCATTCGACAAACCTTTGACCGATTTGTAATCAAGGTCGACAGGCAACTTGGTGTGTTCATGGCGCAGGGATTTTTCAATCTCATCCTGCTGACGCTGAATATAACCTTCGTATTTAACCTGAATTTCAACTTGTTCCGCCGCTTCAAGATCGTCCATCGCCGGAGCAAAGGTTGGCAATGACGTCAGCATTTCGTAAGTCATTTCAGGACGACGCAGCAGATCTTCGCCGCTAGCTTCACGCGACATTGGCGTTTTCAACAAGGCGTTCAGTGCATCCACATTGTCAGAATTCGGGTTCATCCAGGTCTCTTTCAGACGCTGACGTTCCGTTTCCATATTTTCAATCTTCTGATTGAAACGCGCCCAACGTGCATCGTTGATCAGACCCAGTTCACGGGCTTTTTCAGTCAAACGCAGATCAGCGTTGTCTTCACGCAGCAACAGACGGTATTCCGCACGTGAGGTAAACATGCGGTACGGTTCTTTGGTGCCCATGGTCGACAAATCGTCAATCAAAACGCCCATGTAAGCCTGGTCACGACGAGGACTCCAGCCCTCTTTGTCCTGACTGAACAAACTGGCGTTCAGACCAGCCATCAGACCTTGTGCCGCCGCTTCTTCGTAGCCGGTAGTGCCGTTAATCTGACCTGCAAAGAACAGACCTTGAATAAACTTGGTTTCGTAAGTCTGTTTCAGATCGCGCGGATCAAAGAAATCGTATTCGATCGCATAGCCCGGGCGGACAATGTGCGCGTTTTCAAAGCCTTTCATCGAACGTACGATCTGAACCTGCACATCAAATGGCAGACTGGTGGAAATACCGTTCGGGTAGAGTTCTGTGGTTGTCAGACCTTCTGGCTCGATGAAAATTTGGTGACTGTTTTTATCCGCAAAGCGCATCACTTTGTCTTCGATCGACGGGCAGTAACGTGGACCAATGCCTTCAATCACCCCCGCATACATCGGGCTGCGATCCAGGTTGGCACGAATCACGTCATGCGTTTTTTCGTTAGTGTGCGTGATGAAACATGGAATCTGACGCGGATGCTGTTCGCGCTTACCCATGAATGAGAACACTGGCGTAGGGTTATCACCATGCTGCGCTTCCAACACGGAGAAATCGACACTGTTGGCGTCGATACGTGGTGGTGTGCCGGTTTTCAGACGATCCACGCGGAATGGCAGTTCGCGCAGGCGCTGAGCCAATGCGATCGATGGCGGATCCCCTGCTCGGCCACCTGAGAAGTTTTCCAGTCCAATATGGATCTTACCGCCCAGGAAGGTACCAACGGTCAATACCACCGCCTTAGCGTGGAATTTGAGGCCCATTTGGGTGACGACACCGCGTACCTGATCATTTTCAACGATCAGATCGTCAGCGGCCTGCTGGAACAGTGTCAGATTCGGTGTGTTCTCTAGTGCATGGCGAACGTAAGCTTTGTACAGCGCACGGTCAGCCTGAGCACGAGTTGCACGTACTGCTGGGCCTTTGGAGGCGTTCAGTGTGCGAAATTGAATACCCGCATGATCGATAGCTTCCGCCATCAGACCACCCATCGCATCCACTTCTTTAACTAAGTGGCCTTTGCCAATACCGCCGATTGCCGGGTTACAGGACATCTGGCCCAGGGTGTCGATATTGTGAGTAAGAAGTAACGTACGTTGGCCTGTACGAGCGGCTGCGAGCGCGGCTTCCGTTCCTGCGTGACCGCCACCAACCACAATGACGTCAAATGTTTCGTGATAAAGCATGAACGACCTCAGGTATTCATTGAGACTAAGGGATAAAATAAAAGAGACGTATTCTACCTTCTTTCCAGTGGCTAGAAAATCGCTTTTCTGCTTTTTTCCATTCAGGGCTTTTAAGTAAATAATATATAAAGATCTATATAGAGATCTTTTTATTGGATCTACTATTAGGATCGACGATCTCTGTGGATAAGTGAAAAATGATCAACAAGATCATGGATCTTGATTGGATCAGAACATGTGATCATCAACTGATCTTATCGAGGATTAGCTGGGATCAAAATGGCTACTTATGCACAGGGGTAGATTTGGATCTAAGTTGTTATTTGGATAACTATAGGTTGATCACCGGATAAATGCAGAGTTATACACAGGTGTTTGGGTTAAAAAAACACCAATCTGTTGACGCGTCAATGCTGAATATTATTCACAGCGGTTTGGCTGGTGGCTTTGCTGAATGAAAAAGCGGCCCAAGGCCGCTTCGGGGAAGTGTTTAGTCAGAACTTTTCGATGATCTCATTGAGCCATATTTCCGCTGCATCTTCCGGTACCGGATGTTCTTGGACGTCAATCGTCAAACAGTCTGCCAGTGGCGTGGCACCGATGTCTTCTAGTAAATCAAAGGCGTGCTGACCTGCTGCGCAGAAAGTGTCATAGCTTGAGTCACCAATCGCCACCACGGCAAACTTTAGCTCGCGAGTGTTGGGTGGTGTGGTTTGCAGGGCCTGAATAAATGGCTGGATATTATCCGGATACTCACCGGCACCATGAGTTGAAGTAATGATCAACCAGGTACCCTGAGCCGGAATGTCGGCCAATAACGGCTGATTGTGAATCGTGGTCTCTTTACCCTGCGCCTGCAGCAAATCGCTGAGGTGATCTCCGACGTATTCCGCGCCGCCTAAGGTACTGCCTGTGATGATATGAATCATATAAACCCCGGTGAATTTCGTGTGAAACGAAAGAAGTGAATAATCGACTTGGGGTAGAAGAATACAGGGGTAAGTTGTGGATAGTAAAGCCTGAGATCGTGCGAGTGGCTGATTTAATAAGGATCCTGTCTGTGCACAAGCTCATCCACAATGTGGATCGCCGTTGTTTGATCGTATGAGCGGCTTAGAGTGTGTGTCGCCAATCTTTGTTGGGAGCATAAACCAAGGAAAGGCATGGTGGGCTAGGGAATTTGAGAGGGAAACAGGCTAAGAGCCGAATGACTCTTAGCCGCGAAGTTTATTTACCAATACAGAATGTAAAGTTTTCTTTATTTTCAATAGGTTGCGATAGTTAGGGAGTAAGTAGGGATCAAAAGTGTTTGATACCTACCCTCGTAACCTATTGATTTCTCAATATCCCTCATTCTAACCCCGTCTCTCGATCCACCCAAATGAAATCTTTCTGCCCTTACTGGGCGGCGTTCGTGTGTCCAGAAAACCACCGATTTTTACCCAAAAGCTTGAATTGAGTGACGACAATTATGGACCATGCGTCCTGGTTGTCCTGGACGCTGGTTATTATCTCAATAGTCTGGATATTCGGCATGATGGCATTGCGCAAGGCCGACATAGCCGAGTTCTTTGCCAAGTTCGTCCGCTTCACCATCACCACGAACGGACAGCAGAGGCGGCCATGAGCCGCTTTTTGTGTTTCCGGTGGGCAATAGACGGCAATCTCTAGCTAATCGCCGCAGCTAGAGAGGGCAGTGGTTAGACAACATATTTCCTGCCCATGCGGAAATATGTTGCCGCTCAGTCATTCGAATACGTGGGGAAATCCGCGTTTATTTTCGTCTTTGATTGGCAGGTTTTCTTATAAAATCAGCGGTATTTGTTCATGTATGCCCAAAGGCGCATAACCTTGGCGCAAGCCTTGCCTAACAAGTGCAGCTATGCATGTACACAGGAGGAAAGAGAATGAAAGTTGATGCAGGAGCTAGTTACATGTACGCGAGTCAGCGTCCGCAACCTTCAAGCACTGATGCTTCGACCTCCACGTCGTTCTCGGCTGCCTTGACCGCTGCTCAAGCTGATGATGCGCAAACCGGTAACGGTACTAAGCAGGCTAATTTCACCAGCATGACCCGCCAGGAGATGCGCGATTGGGTTAATACCCAAATCCGCAGTGGTGAAATGTCACTCGATGACAGCCGACCTTTTATGGCGATGACCATGAAAATGCCAGTGAACAACGGACTTGGTGGTGAACTGGCGATGGAGGGCGATAATATGCGGTACGACTTCATGCAGAAGGCGCGTGATGGTATTCAGGGGGCGCTGTCGCGCAACGACGAAACGACCTTGAAGATGTTGGAGTCTGCTATATCGATCATGCAGGACAATCAAGGTCAAGCCATCGGTGTTGATACCCGCGCTTAGAAAATGGAAAAGGCCGGTCGTTCCCCGGCCTTACAACTAAACAAGACCAGCAACTTACAGTATGCTGATTTGCACTGACATGGTGTTCCACGGTGAGTTTGTGGACGTGTTCTGGTACTTGAAAATTCCGTTCTGGTGGCCGTCGAGATTATATTCAACAAGCCATCCGACCACAGTTTGTCCAGCAGTGCAGGGCCATGTGTAATAACCGCCGGTGACACAAACAGGTGTGGTTGCGTATTGAGCTGAACTAGGCAAGATACCACCATTCATCCAGGCGATACGATTTGATCCGTAGCCGATTTCCAGAACAGCAGCACGCAGCTCGGATCCGCCATGATCACATGTTGTTACTGTAAGGCCAGCGGTGGACTCCCACCCACAATCACTTGAGCCAACGGCATATACCCACATGTCAGTTAGTGGAGGAGCCGGTGCCCGTGCTACTGCACCAGATTCCACCTGAGAAGTGCTTGTCACCTCGGCGGGTATTGGATTGTTTTGGCTGGTAAGTGCGGGGAACGATGAGATGGCCTGCTGACAGAGCATGCTGATCGCTCTATAGAGGGCCTGATGCCGACTCTGAAGCTTTCAGAGCCTGCTGCACTGAAAAGCAAGATATTTCCTCGGGTTATGACATACGCCGAAGCCCTTGAGTACCAAGGCATCATCCACCTTGCCGATTTTTCTAACAGCCCACAACGGGGCGTTCTGGACGAACTTTTAACAGGCTTGAGTTGTGCTGACAGCACGACTCTATCAGAAGGATTCCGGCTTCAAAATGCAGTTGATGGAGCTGCTGGACACCTTGCTGGTGTATCGCGCCGAACACGATAAACCGAACGCTAGCCAGGGCGTTGTAAAAGTTTGCGGCAGTGATCTGGCAATTGAGTGGCTGCCTCGGAGTAAGTTTGAAGAGTTACGCAATGCGTAAGCCTGTACTGACGTGTCATTAGTGCCGGCATCTACGCAAACCTGCTCCAATATTCCTCCAGGACGAGAGGATTACCACCCTGGAGGACTTTTCAATCGCTACACATACCTATCTGATTTGGATAACTTTGAGCTCATTCCATGTGCTCTAATAGGCCGCCTCTTGGAGATATGACCTGCACATACGCTATTAATCTGGATAAGTTGTCGTCGGAATCCCAGTGCGTGGTTTTTCCAAATCAGATGGAATCGATGGGCTTTCAGTCCAGTAACCTCCTTGCCAGTGCTTCTGCGACTGGTGCACCCTAAAGCGCCTCGAAAAAGGCTCGCTTGGCTGCTCAACGCCGCATGAACCAGTGATTCAACTGAATCAAATCCCGGGCTGCAACTCCACCTGCACCTCTCGCGATTTGCCGGCCCGCTCCACGGACAAAACCACCACATCGCCGACCTTCCTGTCATCTAGCCGCGCGAGTAGCTTAGCCACATCGTCCGTCGCCTTGCCATCAACACCGATGATGCGGTCGCCGGGCACGATGCCTTGCGGCGTGACTTCGACACCCGTGAGCCCGGCTTTGTGTGCTGCAGAGCCTGGGGTGACACGCAGCACGAACACGCCCTTGCTTCCCGTCAGTGCAAGCAGGCGCTGATTGAGCTGTTCATCCACCTCGATGCCAAGCGCCGGGCGGATGTATTTGCCGGACTTGATGAGTTGCGGCACTACCCGCATGACGGTGTCCACCGGCACGGCAAAACCGATTCCGGCCGAGGCGCCGGAGGGACTGTAGATCGCCGTGTTGATGCCGATAAGCCGCCCGGCCGAATCGAGCAGGGGGCCGCCCGAGTTGCCGGGGTTAATGGCGGCATCGGTCTGAACCAGGTTATCAATGGCCGGGCCGCCCGCTTCTCCCGGTAACGAGCGGTCGAGCGCGGAGACGATGCCGGTGGTGAGCGTCCAGTCCAGGCCAAAGGGGTTGCCGATAGCAAACACCTTCTGTCCCACCTTGAGGTCGGCGCTGGTGCCGACCGGCACGGCAGGCGGGCGCTTGAAACCGACGCCGATCTTGAGTACGGCGATGTCGTGCGCTGGGCTCGCCCCCACCAGCGCGGCCCGGTAGTCGCGGCCGTCGGCAAGCTTGACGGTGGCTTCAGACGCGCCCTGGATGACGTGGAAGTTGGTGACGACATGGCCGGCGTCGTCCCAAATGAAGCCCGATCCCGTGCCTCGAGGCACGGAGAATACATTGCGCGTCCAGACGTCGCGCACCAGCTTCGCGGTGGTGATGTAGACCACCGAGGCGCGTGATTTTTCGAACAGTTCGATGGTGGCCTGTTCGTCAGCGGCCAGATCGCCACGCGGCGTGACGGTGCGCTCAGCGGCTTGGCGCGGGCTGAACCAGGCTTCGATGGCGGGCAGGAACTGCCAGAACAGCATGAGTGCTGCAACGCACGCAGTGATGAAGAGCCAGCGCCGGATGAACGGATCCGGTGCGGGGCGTGGGTACGGATCAGGGTAGGCCATGAGAAGTCTCCTGTTGATAGGCAATCAGCGCCATAGCCCGCTCGGGCGCCAGCGCGGCGGACGCGGCGTCACAGCGGATTCCGGCAAGAAATAGGGCGTGTGAAACGGCAAGGCTGTTGCTGGTCCAGGCGCCAACGTCAGCAGGCGTGAGATGCGATCTTGCGTTGCCGGATGGGTGCGCAACCAGGAAGGCTCGGGATTGCCCCATCCCGGCCACAGCCAGGCACGCCAGGAGCGACTGACCCGCTCGATCTTCGCCAGCGCGGACGCCAGCCCTTGCGGGTCGCCGGTCAGTTCCGCTGCGAGGCGGTCAGCGTCGAACTCACGCACGCGAGACAAGCCGAGCTGTGCGAGCAGGGCCAGCTGGGGCGAGGCGGCCAGCAGAAACAGTCCAGGCCAATTAACCGTCACCGCGCCGGCCAGCAGTGCGGGCAAGCCGAACACAATAGCGATCTGTCCGACCATAGCCAGCAGGCTCGTGAGGCGACTGACGGAATCCGCCAGCCCCATGACACGCATATCTTCATTAGCGATGTGCGCGACCTCGTGCGCGAGCACACCCGCCAGTTCGCGCGAATTCAGGTTGCGCAGCAGGCCATCGGTGAGGGCGATCGATGCATGCTGCTTCGAGCCGGTGGCGAAGGCATTGACGACCGCACTGGGCACGTAGTGTGGCACCGGCGTGTCGGGCAAACCGGCACGGGCGGACAGCTCGCTCAACAGGGCCCAAATCTCGGGGGCTTCGTGCGGGTGCAGGGCCCGCGCGCGGTACAGGCGCAAGGTCAAGGCGGATGCGGCTGCCGGCTCCAGCAGCAGCGCGCCAGCAACGGCAAGCAGCGCGAGCCACAGGCCGCTCTCCCCGAACAGCAGGCTTCCTGCGGCGGCTGCGATCCCGACCAGGGTCAGGACCAACAGCCCGGTCTGCAGGCGGTTGCGCCAGCGGTGTTGCAACAACGCCGCGCGCGGGTCACTGGGATGATGACGGGTCATGCTCAGAGGTCTCGGCGGCACGGTCATCACGCATGCGCAGCAGCCAGTAGGTAGCACCCAGAGCCAGCGTGGCGCCTGCCAGCGCGGCGATCTTGTCAGGGCCCACCCCGGGGTCAAGGATCACGAACTTGCGTGCCAGCGCGATCAGAGCGATGAGGATCACGGTCTTGACCTGGATGATGCTGTCCCGACGCAGCGCCATGCGCACGATGGAATGCTTGAACTCCATCGCGATCAAAAGCGTCATGATCATGCCGAACACGCTCTGGAATACCTTGTGGTCCAGAGGATTGAAGGCATCGAGAACCAGCAGCGTGAAGACGATGGCGATGAGCTGGAACAGCGACACCACGATGATGACGGCGATCACCGCCGACAGCACGAGCGCGATGATCTGCTCGAAGCGCTCGTAAAACGTCATCAACCGCCACTGGGAGCGCATTTCGTCAAGGGTCGTGTGGCCAGGTTCTTTATGCATAAGCGTTGCTCTCTCTTTCAATGAAACGTTAATGGAACGGGGAGTCCGAGAAGACGACCCGATGACACCAGGATTGCCGAGGCAATTGCGAAGCCACCCAGCGCATAATGCGCCTGCGCGCCCGTAGCGCCGCCGATGGGTGGATCAGCCTCTTGCACGTCACCCCTTTGTCTCATGCATGGCATCAATCCGGTTTCCGGTCTGGCGGCAGCAATCCCAGCAGCTCCGCCTGCAAATGTTGCAACTTGTCGATGTCAGCCCTCAATGCCTCGACACGGCCGGCATTTTTCATTTCACTCAGGGTGTGCGCTAACTGCTGGATGCTCTGATGCAGGACATCGACCTGATCATCAGGATCCTTGCCGAAGAACGTAGGGCGGCCACTTTGATCCCGCCAGTATTGGAGGGCTTCGGATTGAGGCGGCACTTGGGTCTTACCTGACAGATAGTCGATCATCTGGGAAATCCAGACCCGGTGGTCGGCGTAGGTGAACGGCACGGGCAGCGCGGAGCGACTGTCAGGTTTGAACCCCTTCCAGGATAAGGGTACCTGCCAGGTCTGTAGCCATTGCTCGAATTCATGCGCCGGCATCGGATGCCCGATGGCATAACCCTGGCCCCACTCGCATCCCATACGCAGCAGCATTTCACCATGTTGAATGGATTCGACTCCCTCCGCGATGCAGTTCCTGCCAAACGACCTTGCCAGTGCCAGTAGCGCATCCAGGATGGCGATATCGTCCGGATCCTCGAGCATGTCGCGTATAAAACCTTGGTCGATCTTGAGCAGGTGCGCGGGCAGGCGCTTCAGATAGGCCAGCGATGAATAGCCGCTGCCGAAATCGTCGAGGGCAAAACGCAATCCCATCCTCTCGCATTGCGCCATCAACTGAGACACTTGAACGAAGTCCTCCACGGCGCTGGTTTCGAGGATTTCCAGTTCAAGGTCTTGCGGCCGGGCGCCGGGATGTCGTGACAACATACCCCGTAGATGCGTGATGAAGTCCGGTTGCAGCAAGTGCCGCGCACCGATATTCACGCTGATCGGGACATGAAGGCCGGCCTTGCGCCAAACTTCGATCTGGGTCAGCGCAGCCTCGATGGTCCATTCCCCCACGTCAATCCCGAGCGGATGGTTCTCAATGATGGGTATGAAGGAGGCAGGAGATAACAAGCCACGCGTCGGATGTTGCCAGCGGATCAAGGCTTCGGCGCCGAGCACCTCACCGGTGCGCATGTTGACCTTAGGTTGGAAATAAAGCAGAAACTGCCCATTGGCAAGTGCATTCTCTATGCTGTCAAATCCTTCGTGACGGGTGCGCAGCGTACGATCCTTCTCCGTATCGAAAACGTGATATCGATTCTTGCCGTCTTGCTTGGCACGATACATAGCCTGATCTGCCTGCCGCAGCAGTTGGTCGGCGTCAATATCTTCGCCTTGCGGGTAATAGCTCACACCGATACTCGCGCTCACCTCGCACAGTGCGTCACCAATCGGTACGGGCTGTGCAGCCACCTCGATCAGGCGATCGAGAATCGGTACGCTGACGGAAATATCCGGCAGGTCGAGCAGAATAGCGACAAACTCATCACCACCAAGACGGGCCAAGGTATCGCCTTCGCGCAACACCTGCGTCATACGCCTGGACAAGGCGGACAGCAACTTGTCGCCGACTGCGTGGCCGTGCTGGTCGTTGACCTTCTTGAATCCATCCAGATCGATAAAGATAACCGCCAGGTGCATGCCACGCCGACGTGTCTGACAAATGGCCTGCTTAAGGCGGTCTCCAAGCAATAGTCGATTGGGCAAGCCGGTGAGCAGGTCGTAATGAGCAACGCGTTCAAGCTGTTGCTGGTTCTCCTTCAGCGCTGTGATGTCGGAAAACATGGCTGCGTAATGCTCGATATTGCCCCGCATATCCGGGACTGCACTGATCGTCAGCAGCGCGGCAAACTGACTGCCGTTCTTGCGTCGGCACCAGAGCTCTCCGTGCCAATAGTCGTGCTCACGCAGAGCCTGCCAAACGGTCTGATAGAACTCATCGTCATAGCGATCGGACTCGAGCAGACGGGGTGTCTGACCCATTACTTCCTCCCGCGCATAACCAGTGATCACGGAAAACGCCCGATTGACGTTGACAATGTGGCCTTGAGCGTCGGTAACGAGGATGCCCTCTCCTGCGTGCGCAAAAACTTTAGCCGCAAGGCGAAGCTCTTCCGCGGATCTTCTGCGTGAGGTGACATCATGGATATAGCCGTGCCAGAGGATGCTCCCATCAGGCATGACTTCAGGCGACGCCTCGCCTTCGACCCAGATCACCCGACCGTCTGGAAACTGCACCCGGTACTCGTCATGCCAAAGCGCGAGTGACTGCCCCGACGCCCGTATGGTTTCATGCACACGGTCGCGGTCTTCAGGATGGAGCGCCGCGAACGCAGGAGTGGCATCTTCAACAACATCCTCCGGTGCAACCCCGTATATTTCCTGTATCCTCGCGCTGGCATAAGGGAAGTGCGAGCTGCCGTCCGGACGAAGACGGTATTGGTAAAGCAAACCGGGAACGTGGCTGGCCAACTCTTCTCGCTGTCGGCGCATAGAGTTCAGCGCCTGCTCGACACTCTTGAGATCGGTGATGTCCTCTACCGTCGCTGTAGTCAGCTCGATGGGTTCTCCGGTGAACAGCGGGTGCTGGCACCGCCCGCAATTGGGCTTCTCTGCCAACTTGTTGGCTGGCACGCGATTGATGGATTGGCAGTGTGGGCAGACGATATGAATGCTGTCACTCATGAGGTGGATCCTTGGGACACAGAAGAAGTAATGGCTCCGGCAGTTGGGCCTGGGGATTCGAGCTGTAGCCATTGCGTAAGTTGCCGCATGCTGTATTCATCCAGCGTTTCCCGTGCGAGCAGTTCGCGCGCGCATGAGCCCGGCGCAGCGCATCGACGAACTGCGCCCCGATGCCTTGGCTATCGAAGATGTACGAAGCCAGCGCAACGCTGTGCCGCGCCGATTCGATGGCTGCGAGCATGGCCGGGTAGGCCTGCTCGCCATCGATGAGCGGCTCGATGCGGTTACCGCTGGTCAGCGACTGGCCGGTGGCGCGTCCCACAAGGTACGCCAGGCCGGCAAGCGGCGGCGATACGCGCTCGGGCACCGTGGGCGAGAGGGTGACTGCCCATGTCAGCCGTTGGAGTCGGACACGACAGCCACCATCGCTCAAGATTCGCCACCCGCTGACTTCTTCTTGCGCGCAGGCTTGCTCGCGTCGCTCGGCGGCGTCTCGGCCGCGTTCGCGGCATCGGGCTTCTCAGGTTCGGCCGGCTTCGCAGGCGGCTCCTTGCGCTCGAAGACCACCCGTTCGGCTTTGTCGTCCCAGCGGGCGCTGGCATGATCGGCCTTGCCGATACTGCCACCCAGCATCTCGCGCGCCAGTGCTGTCTCCAGCTCGCTGCGGATCAGCCGCTTGAGCTCACGCGCGCCGAACTCGGGCTTGTAGCCTTCCTCCGCGAAGTGATCGATCAAGGTCTGATCGAAGCTCAGCGTCACGCCCTGGCTGGCGGCGTTGCGGGACACACGATCGAGCTGCAGGCCGACGATATGGCGGATCTCCTCCTTGCCCAGTGCATGGAAGACGATGATCTCGTCGATGCGGTTGATGAACTCGGGGCGGAAGTGTCCGCGCAGCACGTCCATCACCTCGGACTTGGTCTTCTCGTATTCCTCGCCGGCGGCGCCACCGGCCTTCAGCCGACGCTGGATGATGTCCGAGCCCAAGTTCGAGGTGGCGATGATGATGGTATTGGTGAAATCCACCACCCGGCCCTTGCCGTCGGTGAGCCGCCCGTCGTCGAACACCTGCAGCAGGATGTTGTAGACGTCGGGGTGAGCCTTCTCGATCTCGTCCAGCAGCAACACGCTGTAGGGCTTGCGACGCACCTTCTCGGTGAGCTGGCCGCCCTCGTCATAGCCCACATAACCCGGAGGCGCGCCCACCAGGCGTGCCACGGTATGGCGTTCCCCGTACTCGGACATGTCGATGCGCAGCAGCGCACCTTCATCGCCATAGATGGACTCAGCCAGCGCCTTGGCGAGCTCGGTCTTGCCCACGCCGGTCGGCCCGAGGAACAGGAACGTCGCCACCGGCTTGCTGCCCTCGCGCAGGCCCGCCCGCGACAGCCGCACGGCATCAGCCACCGCGCGCACTGCTTCATCCTGACCCACCAGGCGCTCGTGCAGCCGCTGCTCCAGATGCAGTAGCTTCTCGCGTTCTTCCACCGTCAGCTCGTTGACCGGAATGCCGGTCAGGCGCGAGACGATCTGTGCGACATGCTCGGCCTTGACTTCGGCGCTGCCCGAGGCGCGCTCGCGTTCCCATTCCTCGACAAGCTTCTTGAGTTCGGCCTCTTTGGCCTCGATGTGCTTGCCCAGCTCGGCGGCCTTGTCGTATTGCTTGCGCGAGGCCACATAGTCCTGCTCACGCCGCAGCTGGTGCAGTTCGGACTCCAGCTCTTGTACCGCCACCGGGCGGGCCGTGGCCGACAGTTTCACGCGTGCGGCCGCCTGGTCGAGCAGGTCGATGGCCTTGTCAGGCAAAAAGCGTGCGGTGATGTAGCGGTCCGACAACTCAGCGGCGGCGATGATCGCATCCTCGGTGATGCTGACCTTGTGGTGCGCCTCGAAGGTGTCGCGCAGGCCGCGCAGGATCATCATGGTCTGCGCTACCGTCGGCTCGGGCACCATCACCGGCTGGAAGCGACGCTCCAGCGCGGCGTCCTTCTCGATGTACTTCTGATACTCGTTGAGCGTGGTGGCGCCGATCAGGTTCAGTTCGCCGCGCGCCATCATCGGCTTGAACACGTTGGCCACGTCCAGCCCGCCTTCGCCGCCACCCTGGCCGGCACCGACGATGGTGTGCACCTCATCGATGAAGAGAATCATCTCGCCCTGGTGCTCGGTCACTTCCTTGAGCACCTTCTGCACGCGCTCCTCGAACTCGCCCCGGTACTTGGCGCCGGCCACCATGGCGTTGATGTTGAGTTCCACCAGGCGCTTGTCGCGCAGCGTTTCGGGCACTTCGCCGGCGACCATGCGCTGCGCCAGCCCCTCGACGATGGCGGTCTTGCCGACGCCGGGTTCACCGATCAGCACCGGGTTGTTCTTCTTGCGCCGGGCCAGCACTTCGATAGTCGTCTCGATCTCCTGCGCGCGGCCGATGACCGGATCGAGCTTGCCCTCGCGCGCCATCTTGGTGAGGTCGCGCGAGTATTTATCCAGCTCGGGCGTGTTGGTCGGCGTCTCGGCGCGGCCATCCTCGGCCCCTTTGCCCACCACCTTGCTTACCTGCTGGCGCAGCGCTTGCGGCGTAAGGCCGTAACGGCGCAGCAGGTTGGCCGCTAAACCTTCGCCTTCCTCGGCGAGCCCGATCAGGAAATGCTCCGGCCCGACATAAGAGTGGCCGAGTTCATTGGAGGCCACGAAAGCACGGCTGAGCGCGTCCTTGACCCGGGGCGACACGCCGATCTCGCCCTCGAACGGCTTGTCGCCGCGCTTAGCTTCGGATTCGATCTGGCGCTTGAGGTCATCGACCTTGATCTTGAACTGCCCCAGGATGGTCTTGACCACGTCGCTGCCGGATAGCGCCAGCAGCAGGTGTTCGGTATCGACTTCGGGGCGGCCAAATTCGGCGGCATGTTTGGCGGCCTCCTGCAATAGGGCCTCGGACTGTTCGCTGATGCGGCTGGCGAGCCCACTGCCGCGACGGCGCGCAGTGCCCGTACCGGCCGGGGCGGGTTCGCTGAACGAGGCATCGACGACCTCATCGGTATCGGCCGCCATGGACGGTGCGTCGTCACCGATGCGGAAGAAGTCGCTGCCGAGGAAATCTTCGAACAGCCCGCTGCGCGAGCCAAACAAGGCTTCCAGCGGCGAGACGGTGCGCTTTTGCTGGCGCACCAGTTGGCGATAGTGATCGTCACACAACAGCATGGTGCTGTGACGACCATTGAGATTGGCTTCCACCCGCACCGTGGCGGGCTGGCCGCAGACTTGGCATTGTTTTCTGGCCATGCTGATGCTCCTGTAAAGATTGATCTGACGAGGCGCCAGCGATCACGGCGCCTCGACTTTCACCTGGTTTTTTCGGAGGGCGAGCCGATCGGCGTCAGCCGTTGATCGGGATCGAGCGGCCCTGCTTGGGCGCACTGGCCTCGCGCTTTTCCATCGTGATCGTGAGCACGCCGTTCTTGAAAGCGGCCTTGATCGTGTCCTGGTTGGCATCGGCCGGAAGGTTCAGAACGCGCTGAAAGCTGCCGTAGGAGCGCTCCACCCGGTGGAAACCACCGTCTTTGGTTTCCTGCTCCTGACGCTTTTCACCGCGCACCAGCAACACGTCGTTGTCGAGCGTGATCTGGATGTCTTTTTCCTCGACGCCGGGTACTTCCAGGGCGATCGTGTACTGCTTGTCTGTTTCCTGGATGTCCAGCGCCGGCTTCAGCATGCCCGGCAAGTCCGACGGCCAGCGTGGCATGGCCAGCGCCGGGAAACCGAAGCCCCGGAACGCATCATCGAACAGGCGATCGATTTCGCGATGCAATTGCAGGATGGGGCTGACCGGCCCGCCTGCCGCCGGCAGATCATTGCGCTGCACCGACAGGGAGGCGGTGCTCTGTTGTTCTTCCTGCTCCTTTTTGAACCAATTCCAGGGAGCCAATTTCTTGAAATCAATATCCATGTCATACCTCCAGAAATCAATTGAAGACTCACTCAATCCGTTTGCCCGCGGCTATGGACAGCGCGCCCTGGCGACACGGGATGTTCCGCTGACTTCGGCTGCTTATCTGTGCGTATCACCTCCTTCTTTCTGCCTGCCTGGATCTGATCATTGATCCATCGATCGATTTCACTTTGACGAAACCGCCACGTCCCCCCACAATTTCCGCCTTCGTACAGCCTCAATCGAGGATTTTTTTCAAGACCTTGCAAAATATTGTGCTTAACATGCCGAAAGTCAAGAGTCAACATCCAGCGACCGCACGATTCACTCAATGACATGGCGCCATTTGAGTACCGCAATGCGGCATAAATACTCTACGAGTTGACTGTGTTATAAATGGAGATTTACACACCGAAGATCAAGACTGCGGAGTGTTTGATGTGGGGCAGGAGGAAAGAGGGGCTGTGAAAGCCCCTCTCGTCACTTCGGCTGCACATTCCGCAACTCCGTCCTGTGTCTCCTCAAATATGTCAGGAAAACTCCTCATGGCCTCTGTGCGGCGGGTTTCGAGTATGTCCGCATAGATTTCTGTGGTGCGCAGTTCGCTGTGGCCTAACAGGCGCGAAAGTGAGTAGATATCCACACCCCTTGCCAGTTGGTTCACCGCAAAGGTGTGCCGTCCAGCATGGAAAGTAACATTCTTGGTGATTCCTGCCCGCATGACCCACTGCGCTAATGCAACGTTGGTGTAGGAGTCATACTTCAGACCCTTGAATACCCTATCACCTGGCTTACCGCGATTCTCCAGGTTCAACAATCTCACAGCTGAGTCTGGAAGATCCAGGTATTGCAGTGAGTTCCCGGCGTTCACCAGCTTCTTCTGCCGAAAAATGATGCGGTAGTGGCCATCGGCGAATTCCTCTATCTCACCCCAGACCAGCTTGTGGATATCTGACCAGCGAAGGCCTGTAGTGCAGGAAAACAGGAAAGCCCGCCTCAGCACGTCATACCGGCACTCGGCTTTGGTCAGAGCCCGGACCTCTTCGAGAGTCAAATACGTTCGTTTGGTGTTCTCCGGTTTGATGGACTTGACCTGTTGAACCGGGTTGTCGCGGACAATGCCATCCCGATAGGCTTGGTTGAGCGCTGCCCGAACCTTGTTGAAGTAGCTGCTGGTCGTGTTCTTGGCCAGTTTGGTACCGGATTTGGTGGTAGCTTCATGCTGAAGGTAATGCCGGAACCCCTCCAGAAATCGCTTATCGACTTGCTCAAAGGTCAGTTCAGACAAGCCATGGTAACGGTGCAGGTGGTGACGGGTGGAGATCCAGATCGAATGGTTGGATTTGCTTCCGGAAGCTTTCTCGT
>ERZ1673961.356-NODE-356-length-20121-cov-7.763381_pt1 | contig 20121 bp, 19 predicted proteins | sample MGYA00580189_ERZ1673961 | MGnify/ENA primary metagenome ERZ1673961 (study PRJEB41334, sample SAMN05608105) | rock metagenome | biome: terrestrial subsurface; feature: shale formation; material: shale | place: USA: Pennsylvania ... | reverse complement strand
TGTTAAAAACCTGCTTCGTGACTTGGGTTTCAATAACACTCAAGAAGCGGACGACGGTTTAACTGCATTACCAATGCTGAAAAAAGGTGACTTCGATTTTGTGGTAACTGACTGGAACATGCCAGGTATGCAAGGTATCGATTTGCTAAGACATATCCGCGCGGATGCTGAACTAAAGCACCTTCCTGTTCTTATGATTACAGCTGAAGCGAAACGTGAGCAGATCATCGAAGCGGCTCAAGCTGGCGTTAATGGTTACATTGTGAAGCCATTTACCGCTGCAACACTAAAAGAAAAACTAGAGAAAATTTTCGAGCGTTTATAACTCTTTTATTCTTTGTTAGTCGAGTCATTCATACCAAATAAAAAAACCTCAACAATGACTCGATTAGTGTTTCCCAAAGCGATAAGAAGAACTAAACGTAAAAGGTCTATTCAGAATGATCTCACTAGAGCAGGCGAAGTCGCTCGTTCAAATGTTAGAGAACGGGCAACAAGAGCAAGCCAATATGCTCGTTGCCTCGTTATATGAAGGCGTTGAGAACCCAATGCTTCAAGAAATTGGAGCCTTAACTCGCGATCTTCACGATTCACTCAAGCAGTTCAACTTCGATCAGCGCATGACCGAAATAGCTCAGGATGAAATCCCGGATGCACGGGATCGTCTTAACTATGTGATTGAGAAAACGGAGCTGGCAGCCAACAAAACGATGGATGCAGTCGATTGCTGCCTTCCCATCGCAGATAACTTGCATGAAGGTCTTCTGCAAGTCCGTCCTCAATGGAATGAACTGATGCGCGGTCGTATTGAGTTAAGTGAATTTAAAGCACTTTGCCATCGTATCGACAAGCTTTTGGTTCAGGTAGAAGGCGACAGCACCGAATTGCGCGGTCAATTGACCGAAATTCTCATGGCACAAGACTTCCAAGACTTAACAGGCCAAATCATTCGACGAGTGATCACACTGGTGAATGAAGTAGAAGGCCGTTTGGTAGACATCCTCACCGTATTCTCTGGTAACAAACCAGAAGAACAGACTCAAGTTTTGACAACATCGGCAGATAAAAAGAATAAACCATCAAGTGAAGCCGAGGGTCCGATTCTTCACCCTGAACTGAGAGAAGATGCGGTTTCATCGCAGGACGAAGTCGATGACTTGTTGTCCAGTCTTGGATTTTAAAGGTAACGTATGAGCTACGATTTAGACGAAGATATTCTGCACGACTTTCTCATTGAAGCGGGCGAAATTCTAGAGCTGCTTTCCGAGCAATTAGTAGAACTGGAAAACAACCCGGAAGACAAAGACTTACTCAATGCTATTTTCCGCGGTTTCCATACTGTAAAAGGAGGCGCTGGCTTCCTTTCATTAGCTGAGCTAGTGGATACATGCCATGGTGCGGAGAACGTTTTCGACGTATTGCGTAATGGTCAACGCTCAGTAACGCCAAGCCTGATGGATACCATGCTTAAGGCGCTGGATACGGTCAACACTCAATTCCAGGCAGTACAAGCCCGTGAAGTGCCAGAAGTCGCAGAACCTGCACTCCTCGCAGAGCTACACCGTTTATGTAAGCCTGAATCCGAAGATGAGGCAGTGACAATCGCAGTTGAAGAGCCTGTGACTCCATCAGAGCCAGCCGCTCCGCAGCAAGAACTGTCGTTACCGACTGCTGGTTCAAGTATTGGTTCTGTAGACGAAATTACTCAAGACGAATTTGAAAAGCTGCTGGATGAATTGCATGGTAAAGGCAGCGCTCCGGGTGTCTCTAAATCTGAACCTAAACCAACACAAGCAAACGCTTCTGTTAGTGATAGCGGTGATATAACCGACGACGAATTTGAACGTCTTCTGGATGAACTGCATGGAGTTGGCAAGAGCCCATCATCGTCGACTTCTGCGCCAGTTGAGCCACCAAAATCGCCAGAACCAGCCGCTCCGGTTAGTTCTTCATCATTTTCGGATAACGACAGTGATCTGATGACAGATGAAGAGTTCGAGAAGTTACTCGATGAACTGCACGGTACGGGTAAAGGACCATCGGTTGAAGAGCTCGACATGGCGACTAAGCCCGCTTCTACAAACCCAGCTCCAGTAGCACCGAAAGCGACAGCAGCACCTGCACCACAGACAACTGCCAAGCCAGTCGCGGTGAAGGAAGAAACCAAAGCTTCGGCACCCGCGGTCAAGAAACCACAGGCGGAGGCAACGGTACGTGTTGATACCTCCACGCTTGATACCATTATGAACATGGTTGGTGAGCTGGTATTGGTTCGTAACCGTCTATTAAGTCTTGGACTTAACAGCAACGACGAAGAAATGTCGAAAGCAGTGGCAAACTTAGATGTTGTCACGGCCGATCTGCAAGGTGCGGTCATGAAAACGCGCATGCAGCCAATCAAAAAAGTGTTTGGTCGCTTCCCGCGTGTTGTTCGCGATCTGGCGCGTAACCTGAATAAAGACATCGTGCTGGAAATGCGCGGTGAAGAAACGGATCTGGATAAAAACCTGGTGGAAGCCTTGGCCGATCCATTGATCCACTTAGTGCGTAACTCGGTCGATCATGGCATTGAAATGCCAGATGAACGCGTAAAAACGGGCAAGTCACGCACTGGTAAAGTGATTCTTTCTGCGTCTCAGGAAGGGGATCATATTGAACTGGCGATCGTCGATGACGGTGGCGGTATGGACCCGAACAAACTTCGTGGTATCGCCGTCAAACGCGGCATGATGGACGAAGATGCCGCTGCTCGCTTGACCGACAAAGAATGCTTCAACTTAATCTTTGCTCCTGGTTTCTCAAGTAAAGAAAAGATCTCTGATATCTCAGGTCGCGGCGTTGGTATGGATGTCGTAAAAACCGCCATCAATACCCTCAATGGTTCAATCGATATTGATTCTGAGCTTGGTAAAGGCACCAAGATTACCATCAAAGTGCCTTTGACACTGGCTATCTTACCAACACTGATGGTTGGTGTTGGTGGTCATCCGTTCGCGTTACCTTTGGCGTCTGTGAATGAAATCTTCCATTTAGATTTAAGCCGCACGAACGTCGTCGATGGTCAGCTGACGATTATTGTCCGTGATAAATCAATCCCGTTGTTCTATCTGCAAAACTGGCTAGCGACTAAGTCCCCACGAGTTCAGGAGCGCACTGGTCATGGTCATGTTGTCATCGTGCAAATAGGCAGCCAACGTGTTGGTTTTGTCGTTGATACGCTGATTGGACAAGAAGAAGTGGTGATCAAACCGCTGGATAAGTTATTGCAAGGTACCCCGGGTATGGCGGGAGCAACAATCACCAGTGATGGTCACATCGCATTGATTCTTGATGTGCCTGATTTACTGACGCGATACGCATCGGGTTCACGCATTTAACCGAAGCGGTCGTTTAGAAAAGGAATAAAATGGTGATTAAAGTACTAGTCGTTGATGATTCGAGTTTTTTCCGTCGTCGCGTTAGCGAAATCATCAACTCAGAATCGCGCCTTGAGGTGATTGACGTAGCTGTTAACGGCAGAGAAGCGGTAGAAAAAGCCAAATCTCTTAAGCCTGACGTCATTACCATGGATATTGAAATGCCCGTGATGGATGGCATCACGGCAGTTCGTGAAATCATGGCTGCGTCACCGACGCCAATCCTGATGTTTTCGTCACTGACTCATGATGGAGCGAAAGCAACGCTGGATGCGCTGGAAGCGGGTGCTCTGGATTTCTTACCGAAAAAGTTTGAAGACATCGCGCGCAACCGCGATGAGGCGGTATCGCTACTTCAGCAGCGCATCATTCAGATTGCGTCTAAGCGTGCTTTCTTACGTCGTCCTGTTGTCCGCACATCTCCAGCGGCAACAGCGTCACTGACTCGACCGCTTGCTACGCGCGATCCGATCCCGGCTGCACCAAAGCCTCGCTCTTCGGTGGCGAAGTATCGAGCATCCGGAAAACGATATCAGCTCACGGCCATCGGTACGTCGACAGGTGGCCCTGTGGCGCTGCAAAAGATTTTGACGCGTTTGCCTGTGAATTATCCGCATCCAATCGTGCTTATTCAGCACATGCCGGCAACTTTTACCGCCGCTTTCGCCAGTCGCCTGAATACGCTGTGCAAAATTCAAGTGAAAGAAGCGCAGGATGGCGATGCATTACAAGCAGGCGTGGCGTATCTCGCTCCGGGCGGTAAACAGATGATGGTCGATGGCCGCGCAGGTGTAGCGAGACTACGCATTATTGATGGCGGCGATCGAATGAACTATAAACCGTGTGTCGATGTGACCTTTGGTTCAGCTGCGAAAGTGTACGGTGATAAAGTGCTCTCGTTAGTGCTCACCGGAATGGGTGCTGATGGCCGGGAAGGCGCGCGCATGTTGAAATCGGCAGGTTCAACCATTTGGGCGCAAGACGAAGATAGCTGTGTGGTTTACGGTATGCCTCAGGCCGTCGCGAAAGCGGGGATTTCGTCTGAAGATTTACCCCTGGACCGCATTGCTGAGCGCATTCTGGTCGAAGTGGGGTTAGCGTAGGATAAAGCATGATCGTTTGGAGTGTAGCTAACCAAAAAGGTGGGGTAGGCAAAACTACCACCACAGTGACATTAGCCGGTCTTTTAAGTCAAAAAGGTCATCGCGTGCTTATGGTCGATACCGATCCGCATGGTTCACTTACGACTTATCTCGGTTATGACTCTGATAACGTGGCATCAAGCTTGTTTGATCTTTTTCAGCTTAAGACCTTCACGCATGAAACCGTAAAGCCGTTGATTATTAAAACGGAACTGGACGGTATGGACATCATTCCTGCCCACATGTCTCTTGCGACGCTGGATAGGGTGATGGGCAATCGCAGTGGTATGGGGCTTATCCTGAAGCGAGCGCTCAAGGCGGTTTCCCAAGATTATGATTACGTGCTGATTGACTGTCCGCCGATTCTAGGTGTGATGATGGTGAATGCGCTTGCCGCCAGTGACCGTATTTTGATTCCGGTGCAGACAGAGTTTTTGGCGATGAAGGGCCTTGAGCGCATGATGCGCACCCTGAGTATCATGAAAAAATCACGTCCGAATGGCTTTAAAGTCACAATAGTGCCAACCATGTACGACAAGCGCACCCGAGCTTCATTGCAGACCCTGACCCAACTGAAGCAGGACTACCCAAATCAGGTGTGGTCATCGGCCGTGCCGATTGATACTAAGTTTCGCGATGCGAGCCTGAAGCATCTGCCCGTTTCGCACTTTGCATCCGGCAGTCGCGGTGTCTTTGCGTATAAACAGTTACTGATTTATCTGGAGAGGTTAGCACTCGATGAGTAATCATGATGTCATATCCAGTGAACAGGCACTTGATGATTACTTCTGCGCATTGCTAGACGAAGACACTGAGCTTGAAGAGCCGGATGAAGAATTTGACTTACTTGCTCAAGAACTCGCATCTTCAGAGCCAGAGCCAGAGCCAGAGCCAGAGCCAGAATTGCAGTTGCAACCTATTCAAGATGGGCCTTCTTCATTTCGAGAAAACAATACTCCTGAGCTGGAAGCCCCGAACTTAGAAGACGTAGAACGTTTATTAAGTCAGCTTGAGTCGACCAATGTGGTTGACGAACTGGATATCGAAGAGATTCTGGCCCAGAACACTATGGCGATTGCTCAGCAAGCTAAGCCGAGTTTGGCAGAGGTTTCTCAGTCTGCAGAAATGACTGAAGAAATTCAGGAATGGGTTACCGAAGTGCCAGTTATCGAAGTAAACCAGCCTGAAATAATCTCGGTTCAACCAGAACTTGAACAAGTTATCGAACCTGAGCCAGAACTGGCAGTGGCTTCTGAGTCCAAAGTTTTAGCAAGCTCATGGGAAACGACTCAGCGAAATGAAGATTTTCAGGTGCTTTACTTCGATGTGAACGAAGTGATGTTTGCGGTCGCTCTCGATGAGTTAGGTGGCATTCATCGTATCACTGAACTGAATCATTTGATTGGTAAACCCGAATGGTACTTAGGGTTGCAGACCAATCGAGAGCAAAAGTTTGATGTGGTTGATACCGCAAAGTGGGTGATGGCCGACAAGCTTTGCGGGGAAGAATATAAAGATAATTACCAATATGTCGTCATGCTTGGGGAGAGCATGTGGGGGTTAGCCAGTAACCAGTTGATGGGGACTGAGACGCTCAATGTCGACAACGTTCGCTGGCGTGAAAAGGCGGGAAAACGCCCATGGCTAGCGGGCATGGTGAAAGAAAAAATGTGTGCTTTAATTCACGTCCAAGCACTCATTGACATGCTAAACGCTGGTTTAGATGTCAAATCAATGAATTAGAATGAAGTCGGGAACGACATTAACGAGGATTAACTATGTCTCAAGCTTTTGAAGTTGAAGTGAAGAAAGATGCCACAAATGATGAAGTGCTTCAGTGGGTGACGTTCCAGCTAGAAGAAGAAACATACGGCATTAACGTCATGCAGGTACGTGAAGTTCTTCGTTATACAGAAATTGCACCTGTACCTGGTGCGCCAGATTACGTGCTGGGTATTATTAATCTGCGTGGTAACGTGGTTACTGTTATCGATACGCGTTCACGCTTTGGCTTAATTGAAGGCGAAGTGACGGATAATACACGTATCATCGTTATCGAATCTGAGCGTCAGGTGATTGGTATTCTGGTCGACAGTGTTGCTGAAGTGGTTTACCTGCGTTCTTCTGAGATCGACACCACACCTTCTGTGGGTACTGACGAGAGTGCGAAGTTCATTCAAGGCGTTAGTAATCGCGATGGCAAGCTTCTTATCCTGGTTGATTTGAACAAGCTATTGACTGAAGACGAATGGGATGACATGGCTCATCTGTAATTGGCTGAATGATCATGGCTGAAGTGAATTTTTTATCTATCCCCGTCATTGCTGGTGGTGTCGCTTTTGTAGTGCTCGTACTGCTGGTTTTGCAACTGCGTATTCGCTCCGGTTTGCAAAGAAAAATCGAACAGCAAAGAGCCCAAACTCGACACACTGAGAAAGAAGTACAGAAACTGAGCAAGCAGCTACTGGAAGTTCGATCTGTGGTTGTTGGCTTAGGGCAAAAGGTTACCGAGCAACAAGATATTATCCAGCACCTCAACGAGCGTATTCGCGAGCTGGAACATGCCGATACAGACGGGCGCTTGTATAGCCGAGCCTCCAAAATGGTTCAACTCGGCGCGGATATTAACGAGTTGATTGAAGAGTGCGAATTGCCTAAAGCTGAAGCTGAGCTAATGTTATCGTTACAGAAAAAGCTGGCCGGGAAAGAGAAAATTCCGCCACTCAGTAGCCGTCCTTCAGAGATGTCGAGGCATCCATCGTCAGGCATACGACGTTAGTTATAAAAGAAGCTTCGGCTTCTTTTTTTAATCTACCGCCCAAAACGGTAGGTTTTCTCTCTTATGAAATTAAGGCCTCATCCTCATTAATCTTTATAACCATTTATGGTTATATTTATCGAATTGTGTAAGTAAGTTAACAAAAATTCATGAACTTACTTACATCTCTTGGCTCTTGTTCTGTTTCGTCTTATCTAAGCTGTGCTAATATAGCCGCTCGTTCATTATTTAGTTGAAGCCCTATGTTAGAAGTGTCTAACCTTACTGCGATCCGTGACGAAAGGGTCCTGTTTGAAAACCTGAAATTTACGATAAAACCAGGCGAACTAGTCCAGATTGAAGGGCGAAACGGAACGGGCAAAACGACGTTATTACGCATTGTTACAGGGTTAGGCGACAGAGAAGACGGTATTATCAAATGGAAGGGAGAAGAGGTTGAAAAGTCTCGTGACATCTTTCACCGGGATCTACTGTTTCTGGGACACCAAACGGGCGTAAAACGTGAACTTACCGCATTAGAAAACTTACGTTTTTACCAGTCTATTCATAACAACCAAATCTCCGATGAAGAAATCTTTACTGCGTTAACTCAAGTTGGGTTAGCAGGAAGAGAAGATATTCCCGTCGCTCAACTTTCAGCTGGTCAGCAACGCCGCGTAGCGCTGGCGAGGCTTTGGCTAAGCAAGCAAATCTTGTGGATTCTGGATGAACCACTTACGGCGATAGATAAGCAAGGTGTCAAAGTGTTAGAGGCTTTGTTTGCTAATCATGCTGATAATGGTGGAATTGTGATTTTGACCACACACCAAGATATGTTTTCTGATAGCCCGAAACTTAGAAAAATAAAACTGGGTGATTAATATGATATCGGCCATGACTACTATTATCCGTCGTGAACTCTTGATTGCGTATCGCCGTCAAGCCGACATTCTGAACCCACTTTGGTTCTTTATTATTGTTATCACATTGTTTCCTCTGAGTATTGGCCCCGAGCCTAATTTGTTAGCACGTATTTCAGCGGGCATTGTTTGGGTTGCTGCATTGTTGTCTGCATTATTATCATTGGAGCGGCTGTTTCGTGACGACTTTCAGGATGGTGCATTAGAGCAAATGATGCTTATGCCTATTCCATTGCAACTTGTGGTGATTTCGAAAGTCATAGCACATTGGCTGTTAACAGGATTGCCTCTGATTTTGATAAGTCCTCTGTTGGCGGTTTTACTTTCTCTGGATTTCGATACTTGGCTGGCGGTTGTACTTACGTTATGTATCGGGACACCGGCGTTAAGTTTTATTGGTGCCATTGGGGTGGCACTGACGGTTGGACTACAAAAGGGTGGGGTACTTTTAAGTTTACTCGTTCTTCCGCTCTATATCCCGATTCTGATTTTTGCAACGTCTGCCATTGATGCCGCAGCGCTTGGTGTAGCGTATAACGGCCAACTGGCGGTGCTAGGCGCGATGCTGATGGGGGCGATGACCCTCACACCATTTGCAATAAGTGCAGCGTTGCGAGTTAGTGTTAACTAACATTAACCAAATAGTCCTTTACTACGATTGGTATTAAAAGGACTTAAATAATGATTAAAGCACAGCGATGGTTTCGGCCTCAGAGATTGTGCCCCTATAAAGCAAAAGTGAGATTGAAATATGTGGAAATGGCTACATCCTTATGCCAAGCCTGAAGCAGCGTACCGCCTTAGTGGTAAGTTTCTGCCTTGGTTTTCTGTATTGGCCCTCGTATTTTTAACGGCAGGTACCATTTGGGGGCTTGCATTTGCGCCTTCAGATTACCAACAGGGTGATAGTTTCCGAATCATTTATATCCATGTCCCGTCCGCAATGTGGTCTATGGGGGCTTACCTGTCGATGGCAATTGCTGCTTTCATCGGTTTGGTATGGCAAGTCCGACTCTCAGATATGGCGGCGTTAGCAATGGCCCCTATCGGAGCGGTATACACCTTTATCGCACTTGTGACCGGTGCTGTATGGGGTAAGCCGATGTGGGGGACTTGGTGGGTGTGGGATGCTCGCCTGACTTCTGAGCTCATTCTTCTCTTTTTATATCTGGGTGTTATTGCGCTTTACCATGCTTTTGACGACCAGAAGACCGCAGCAAAAGCCGCAGGTATTCTAGCGATCGTTGGTGTTGTGAACTTACCGATCATTCACTTTTCTGTGGAATGGTGGAATACGCTACACCAAGGTGCAACCATCACAAAATTCGAACAACCATCCATCTCAGCTGACATGCTTTGGCCTCTGCTGCTGAATATCTTTGGTTTTGCGTTCTTCTTTGGCGCTGTGACGATGGTGCGTTTCAGAAATGAAATCATCAGCAAAGAGAGTCACCGCCCTTGGGTACGTCAAATTGCAACAGAAAAAACTCAGTGAGGTAGTGAATTATGTATTTTGAATCTCTGAGCGACTTTTTTGCCATGGGTGGCTACGCATCATACGTATGGAGCTCATTTGGCATCACTTTTCTATCGATGCTGATTCTCTTAATCACCAGCCTTCGTCGCGGTGATGCATTATTGAATGAAGTGAAAGCAAAAATAGACCGTCAAGCTCGAATTGACGCAGCGAAGAATATGGAGAACACCTTATGAACCCGAGACGTAAAAAGAGGCTAGGTATTGTACTGGCTATCTTTGTCGGTATTAGTGCCACCATTGGTTTGATGCTTTACGCGCTCAACCAGAATATGGACCTTTTCTACACGCCTACGGAATTGGTCAATGGTAAGCCTGATGGTACTAAACCTGAAGTTGGTCAACGTCTACGTATCGGTGGTATGGTAGTAAACGGCTCAGTTCGTCGTGATCCTGACTCTTTGAAAGTCAGTTTTGACCTACACGATATCGGCCCGAAAGTGACCGTAGTTTATGAAGGTATTCTTCCGGATTTGTTCCGTGAGGGGCAGGGTATTGTTGCACAAGGTGTCTTGCGTGATGCGACCACTATTGAAGCATTTGAAGTACTAGCAAAACACGATGAAGATTACATGCCGCCAGAAATCGCTGCAGCGATGGAAAAGACGCATGAACCAATGAAGTACAGCTCTGAGCAGACACAAGGAAGCGGCCAATGATTGCAGAAATCGGTCACTTTGCCCTCATACTATCGCTTGCGATGGCAGTGCTGCTGAGCATACTGCCACTCTGGGGGGCATCAAATAACAACACCATGCTGATGAACACCGCTCGTCCTCTGTCGTGGTCGATGTTTCTCATGTTGTTGTTCTCGTTCATTATTTTATGTTGGGGCTTTTATACCAACGATTTTACCCTGCAATATGTGGCAAGTAACTCGAACAGCCAGCTGCCTTGGTACTACCGTTTAACTGCGGTGTGGGGTGCGCACGAAGGCTCACTACTTCTTTGGGTGTTGATTCAGGCAGCTTGGACAGTTGCTGTCGCGACATTCAGCCGTGGTATGCCACAAGAATCTGTCGCGCGCGTACTGGCAGTAATGGGGATGATTTCGGTCGGCTTCCTGATGTTTATTATTTTCACATCAAGCCCATTCCTGCGTACTTTGCCATTCTTCCCTATTGATGGTCGTGACTTGAACCCACTTCTACAAGACCCGGGGCTGATTGTTCACCCTCCGATGCTTTATATGGGGTATGTAGGTTTCTCGGTTGCGTTTTCATTTGCTATTGCTTCTTTGATGACGGGCCGTTTAGATACCGCCTGGGCTCGCTGGTCTCGTCCTTGGACAACGGCGGCGTGGGTATTTCTTACCCTAGGTATCGCGCTAGGTTCATGGTGGGCATATTACGAACTCGGCTGGGGTGGCTGGTGGTTCTGGGATCCAGTAGAAAACGCCTCCTTTATGCCTTGGTTGGCTGGTACCGCATTGATGCACTCTTTGGCCGTCACTGAAAAACGCGGCACCTTTAAAGCGTGGACAGTTCTACTTGCTATCTCTGCATTCTCATTGAGTCTGCTGGGGACGTTCCTGGTGCGTTCAGGTATTTTGGTTTCAGTGCACGCGTTTGCCTCTGACCCGGCTCGTGGCATGTTTATTCTTGCTTTCCTTGTATTTGTTATCGGCGGCTCGCTGCTACTGTTCGCGGTAAAAGGCGCATCGGTTCGTGTCCGTGGTAACTTCGATTTAGTGTCGCGAGAGAATGTATTACTTGGCAACAACGTACTGTTGATCGCAGCATTGGTTGTTGTTTTAGTCGGTACGCTGCTACCGCTGGTACACAAACAAATTGGTCTTGGTTCTGTCTCAATTGGCGCGCCATTCTTCGACATGCTGTTTGCATGGTTGATGATGCCATTTGCTTTCTTATTGGGTATTGGTCCGCTTATTCGCTGGAAACGAGATCAATTGTCATCAATTGTTAAACCGATGGTGATCTCTGGCGTGACCGCTCTGGTACTGGCAGCGGTTTGCGTATACCTATTCGCAGACTTCTTCCAAATTATGGCTTACATCGGTTGGGTAATGGCAATTTGGATCATCGTCATGCACGGCTTTGAGCTGCATGAGCGTGCGACTCACCGACACAGCTTCGTGGAAGGTGTAGGGAAGTTGCAGCGCAGTCACTGGGCAATGATGTTAGGTCACATTGGTTTGGCGGTAACCGTTATCGGTATCGCGATGGTGCAGAACTACAGCATTGAGCGTGATGTGCGTTTGGCTCCGGGAGAACACTTTCAAATCCAGGGTTATGACTTCTATTTCTCTGGCTTGCGAGACAAAGATGGCCCTAACTACGATGGTTATATCGCGGATTTTGAAGTTACGCATAACGGTAACTACGTCAATACGCTGCATGCAGAGAAGCGTTTCTACCGTACTGCTAAGTCTATGATGACAGAAGCAGCGATTGATCGTGGCGTAACGCGAGATCTTTACATTGCGATGGGTGAGCGTTTAGAAGACAACCGCTCATGGGCTGTACGTATTTACTACAAACCGTTCGTTCGTTGGATTTGGGCTGGTGCTTTGATCATGGCAATTGGTGGTGGTCTGGCTATTTCAGACAAGCGTTACCGCTTCCGTAAGTCATCTAAGAAGAGTGCTAAGGCAAAGGAGCAGGTCGCACAATATGAATAAGAAAGTCTTGTTTATCCCGTTAGTTGCTTTCATGGTCCTAGCGGGGATCTTTGCAACCCAGTTGATGCGTAACCAAGAGGGTGATGACCCGACAAAACTTGAGTCGGTATTAGTGGGTAAACCTGTACCAGCCTTTCACCTTGAAGACTTGGCTGAGCCGGGTAAAGAATACGATCAATCTATTTTCAAAGGCGAACCTTTACTGCTCAACGTTTGGGCTACCTGGTGTCCAACCTGTTATGCAGAGCATAAGTATCTGAATGAACTTGCTGGTAAAGGTGTCAAGATCATCGGTATGAACTACAAAGATGATCGCACTAAAGCAGTAGGTTGGTTGAATGATTTGGGTAATCCTTACCTGATCAGTTTGTTTGACGGCAGCGGTATGCTTGGTCTGGACTTAGGCGTTTACGGAGCACCGGAAACTTTCATTATCGATGCTAATGGTGTTGTTCGTTATCGCCATGTTGGGGATGTCAATCCACGCAATTGGGCTGATACATTAGAACCGCTTTACAATCAGTTGGTTGAGGAGGCGAAGCTATGAAAAAGGTGATTTTAGCCATATTTGCAGCATTGACGTTCTCGTTAGCGGCTCAAGCCGCCATTGAAGTGTACGAGTTTGACAACCTCAAACAAGAACAGCAGTTCAAAGAACTAAGCCACACTCTGCGCTGCCCTAAATGTCAGAACAACACGATCTCTGATTCTAATGCCGAGCTTGCTCAAGACTTACGCCATAAAGTGTATGAAATGACCAAAGAGGGCAAATCTAAGGAAGAGATCGTTGATTACATGGTGGCGCGTTACGGTAACTTTGTGACTTACAATCCGCCATTCACCATTGCTACGGCTATCTTATGGCTGGGGCCGCTTTCTGTTGTACTGGGTGGCTTTGCTTTGATCGTATTACGTAGTCGCAAAATAAAAGCAAAAGTCGTCGCAAATAGTGATGAAAAGTGGGACGAACAAAAAGAAGCTCGCCTCAAAGCATTGCTTGAAGAAGAGAACGACGGAGATAAGAAGTAATGACACTATTTTGGATATCTACTGTTGTTCTTACGCTGATCGCTTGTGCTCTGGTAGCCATGCCGTTACTAAAACAAAAAGCGAACAACGATGAAGTTCTACGCGATGAACTTAATAAAGCGTTTTACAAAGATCGTTTATCAGAGCTTCAAGAAGAGACCGAAGAAGGCTTGGTTGAAAGCCAGGAAGACCTAATTTCGGATCTTAAACAATCATTGCTAGATGATATTCCAGGCGATAAAGGGCACAAAGAAACAAAAATTTCTCCTATCGCGGTATTGGTTCCTTCTGTGGTGCTGACTGTTGTCTTGAGTTACGGTTTGTATTACCAATTTGGCGCATCTCAAGAAGTGGTTAGGTGGCAAGAAGTGTCGGCAAACTTACCTGAGTTGTCGAAAAAGCTGATGTCGTCTTCATCTGAACCTCTAAGTGATCAAGAGATGGAAGATTTAACCTTAGCATTGCGTACTCGTCTGCATTATCAACCGGAAGATTCAACCGGTTGGTTGTTGCTGGGACGTATTGCTTTGGCGAATCGTGATGTGACCACTGCGATCGATTCCATGGAAAAGTCGTACAACCTTGAGCCTCAAGACCCGGATATTATGTTGGGTTACGCGCAAGCTCTGATGCTTTCTCAGGAAGAATTGGATCAGAATACCGCGCGCTCTCTTTTGGGCCAGCTGGTTCAGCAGGATAGAGTCGATCTGCGAGTCTTCTCGCTGCTTGCATTCGATGCGTTTGAACGTCAAGACTATCCAGCAGCGATCAAATACTGGGGCGTAATGCAACAGATGATCGGTCCTGAAGATAGCCGCTATGAGATGCTTTCTCGCAGTATTGATAGTGCGCGTAAACAGATGGGCGAAGCGGTTTCTCCGGATAAAAGCGTGGCCGTTACCATCAGTCTTGCTCCTGAAGCTCAGGTCGATCCTAACGGAGTACTTATCGTATCTGTCCACCGTGCTGATGGCTCTCCAATGCCAGTAGCTGCGGCTCGTTACCCGTTGGCATCATTCCCGCGAACAGTGGTACTGGATGATGGCAATGCCATGATGCAAGGTTCAAAGTTGTCTTCATTGGATAAGCTTTTGGTGCGTGTACGCGTTGATTCTGATGGTAACGTGGCAACCCGTGATCATGACTGGCACGGTGAGAGTGGTGTCGTAGAGTTCGGGCAACCTGTTGAAGTTATTATCAATAAGCAATTTTAAAAGTTGCGAGTCATATCCGTATAGTGGTATGGCTCTAAACTATCGAGTAGAATGACAAAGGCCAGCTTATGCTGGCCTTGTTTTTATACTTAAGTGACTTCTAAACTGTATCTGAGTCATGCGTTTTATAGCAAGGTTGCTTAAGTATATTAATAGTCGTTATGGAACATAGAATGTATAACAAGGGTAAATCCATCTTCTTGATGCTGTTAGCAATTGGACTGGTTGGCTGTTCAAGTGCGCCTGAGGAGGCAGCAACAGAAGAAACAAATCAAACGACTTCTGATGCGTACGATCCGTTGGAAGGCTTTAACCGTGCCATGTGGGACATTAACTACGATTACTTGGATCCGTATTTAGTACGGCCGGTGTCATTAGCCTATGTGGAATACACGCCTACACCTATCCGTTATGGTATTGCTAACTTTCTGGCGAACTTAGACGAGCCAGCAAGTATGGTGAACAATCTGCTGATGGGTAATGGTGGTAAAGCCGTCGATCACTTTAATCGATTCTGGCTTAACTCCACATTTGGTCTCCTTGGCCTGGTGGATGTCGCCACCGCTGCGGGAATTACCAAATACGATGAAAAAGTTTTCAGTGATGCCGTCGGTCATTACGGTGTAGGTAACGGGCCATACTTTATGGTTCCGGGATACGGCCCTTACACACTGCGTGAAGTCACCGATACAGTAGACAGTATGTATGTCCCTCTGACCTACCTAAACTTCTGGGCAAGCCTTGGTAAATGGGCTTTCGAAGGTATGGAAAAACGTGCGTTGCTTGTTTCTCAGGAAGCGCAGCTGGACAATTCACCAGATCCTTATGTTTTGACTCGTGATATTTATATCCAGCGCCAAAACTTTAAAGCAGAAGTCGAGACTGTCAAAGAAGTCGATGCAGAAGAAGAAGCTTATCTGGACGAATACTTAGACGACTTTTAAACCTCTTAGGTTTAAATAGTAGATACGAAAAAGGCTTAGCAGTTGCTAAGCCTTTTTTCTTCAATGTGTATTCGATTAGAAACGGTAGTTCGCCTGAAGACCAATCAACCAAACATTACCCGTTGTTTCACCTACAAACTGACCACCAACTTGCTCCGCTGTATCGTCAGAATCATAACCGCGTGACTCTGTAATTGAGGCATCTTTCGCGATGATGTAAGTGAAACCTGCATCTAAGCTGAAATCTTTTGTCCAGTCGTATGTTGCGCCAATACTTAGCCAGGTACGATCGGTTTCTGGAATAGTGATAGTACGGTTTTTATCGCTAACGGCTGATGTGTCGTACGCAATACCTGTTCTTAATGCCAGTTGCGGCTGAAGCTGGTAGGTCGCACCTAACGCAAAACGGTAGTTATCTTCCCAGTTTTCAACTTTAACCATGTGCGTACCTGCGGTATCAAGGTGCGCTTCCAGTTTTTCGAATGAGCTCCAGTCAGTCCAGTTAAAACTCGCGTGCAGGGCAAGCTGCTCAGTAATCTGGTGGTAGCTTGCCAGCTCCGCAGTCGCTGGTAGCGTCAGGTACATGTAACCGTTGTCGCGAGTTTGTGGCAGTTGGGTACCAAAGCCAAAACCAAGACCTTCAGCATGACCCTGCAACTTCAGTTCTACTTCTGATTTGTATGCGAAGCCGATGCGGTTATTGTCGTTGATCTGCCATGCCGTACCGACTTGCCAACCCCAAGCCGTATCATCACCTTCCATGTACTTCAGCGTGGTATCTTGAGGAAGACCCAATGCGTTTGTGGCTGGTGTTGTTGCACCAAAGCTACCTTCACCAAGGATATAGCGAACGCCCCCGCCAATACTTACAGCGTTGTTAATCTTGTAGGCTGCATTCAGGTTGACTTCCATTGTGGTCACGCTGGCTTCGTTGCCGAAGTGTGACGCCGCAAAACCAGTACCAAGATCCGTTTCCATACCGTAGTTGGTTCCCAACGCTAAGCCGACAGCGAACTCGTCGTTGTACTGATGCGATAGGTAGAAGTTAGGGATGATTGCATCGTGAGCGAAGTCATCTGAAGACGCTGGAATGTTATTGCCATAGAAATCGACGTCACCGTCTACATCAAGATTTGGATTCACATAGATAGCACCAACAGATACTTGTGTGCCTTCTAAGTAAGTGAGCATCGCCGGGTTTCGCCATTGTGCACTTGCATTATCTGCCATTGCTGCTTCACCTGCGTATGCGCGGCCTAAGCCTGTCGCAGAGAACTCCGCAAGTTGGAAACCGGCTGCATGAGTCGCGCTTGCTGTGCCCAGCAGACTTAGTGCTACTGTCATAGAAAGAAGGGTCTTGTTGGTTTTCATTTTGTGTTCGCTGAATTATTTAAAACGTAGGGTAAAATTTTAAAGATAGAGCTTTTACTTTAGAAATGAAAATCCGGAAAGGATACGTTTTTAGTATTAAATTCTGACCAATTATCTTATAGAAGATTAAAAGCCTGGCTGTAAAAGAGTTGTGAAAGATATTCAGCGAACAGCTGTGCGTCCTAATATAGGTTTTTAGATACACGTGTTCACTGAAATCGAGTGTAGAATAACTCGCAGGTAAGAAAAAAGGCTGGAAATCCAGCCTTTTATATAGAAAGTTTTTGCAATAGCGACTAATTCGTCAATTAGAAGCTACGGCTGTACTGTAAGCCAACTAGAATCGCGTCTGCGTGAGTTGTTGCACTTACGCCAGTAGACAGCATGCCAGGGATAATAGTCGTGCTCTCGTTAACTTTAATGTCATCACCCATTAGGTATGTGAAACCAAAGTCGATGTTAGCTTTGCTGTCAAGATGGTAAGTGAAACCAGTTGAGAACCACTGACGGTCTGAATCTGGTACAGAAATAGACGTTACATTGTCTTGTGCACTAGTGTCGTACATGTAACCAGCGCGAAGCGTCCAGTCATTGTTTAGGAAGTAAGTACCACCAATCGCGTAGTGCCAGCCGTCTTGCCACTGATATTGTTTAGCGTAGCTGTCAGTTAGCATACCTTGATCTAGGTTTTCAAAATCAATCTGGTCAAAGTCTTTCCAGCCAATGTATTGTACGCTGTAGTGTACCGCGAACTTGGTGTCCTTGATTTTGTGGTAGCCAGAGAACTCAGCCATGTCTGGCAGAGGTAGCGTGATCTTTTGGCCTTCGTCGTCTTTTGCTTCAAATTCTGGGCTGTAGTGGTATGCAAAACCAAAACGGTTATTTTCGTCTAGCTCAAATACTGTACCTACGTTGAAACCTACGGCCCAACCGTCAGCAGAATCAACATCAAGAAGCGTTGCACCACCTAGAGCCGGATTTACAGCAGCAAGAGCAGAGCTCGTTACGCGTTTCATTGTGCCTTTACCGTAAATCACATCAAGGCCAGCACCAAAGCTCCATTGGTCGTTCAGACGGTAAGAACCCGCCAGACCAAAGTTAGCGCTTTTCACGTCGGTCAGGCCGCCGTATTCAGCCGCTACGTAGCTGTCAGAGAATTCAGTCTTTGTACCGAAGTTAGAGTAGGCATTCACACCCCAGGCAAACTTGTCGTTTACCGGTACAATTAGGTGAATGTTTGGCGCAAGAGCAGTGTCACCTACATCGTCAACGTCTCCAACAGGGATGTTGTTGCCGTTAATGTTGTAAGTGGCATTTTTCACTTCAATAAGTGAAGTAATAGTTTCAAAACCAACAGACAGTTCCATTTTGTCAAACAGCGCCATTGCTGCTGGGTTACGCGCCATTACTGAAGCGTTATCTGCAATTACCGCATCACCAGCAAAGGCACGGCCAAGGCCAGTCGCTGATTGGGCATTAATTTGGAAACCTGCTGCCATCGTTTGACCTGAGGCAAAAGCTACCGTTACTGCTAAGAGAGTCTTTTTGAACAGACGCTTATTATAAGTCATGTGTTTTTCCTTATTAGATTCGTCTCTTTGGACGATAATTCGAGCTTTTGCTCAGTGGCGCAGATAGTAGTCACAAGAATGTTATTAACAAATCCGACCATTGGATAAAATTTAGGAAAAATTATAAAAATGATGCTAAATGCAGGGAAATGACATCTAAACTGTAATATTTAGAGCTTATACTCTAATGGCGCTACGGCGGGTTGTAGGCGGTAAACGTTTGCGTCCTACAAATACACAACTGCCGCATAGAGGTCACACTAGGCGGCAGCTAATGGGTTTTACACTAATTATGTTTCAACTTATTACATAGGTTGGATTAGAGGGGTCAGTTTACTGGCGATCACATTGATATCCTCGCCTTGTTGACCGACCAAGATCATACTTGCGCTACCTATAGGTTGAACAACGCCACTCATGCCTTCTTTGTTGAAGTCGACAGCTTGCTCACTTGGGATTCTAGTAATGAACATGGTGACTTTACCTTTCAAACCCTGAAAAACCATATGCACGGCATTAGACTCTCCGAATCCACAGTGATTTAAGTAATAGACGTGGTAAGGAAAGCTCTGGTTAAACTTAAAATTCAGCGGAGACATTTTGGCGTTGATGAATGTGCTTGGCACATTTTCATCCAAGTGACGGACAAAAGGCTCTTCGTCTATTACATGTTTGATTGCTGTATCCGCCAACGTAGCATGTGCCGGTGAGACTATAAGATTGCTCCAGTTGACCTGACCAACTAACAAGCCAGCTGTAAATGCTAACGATGCAGCCAAAGCCATTGCCTTCTTAGCAAAAGTAGGGCGGACAACGTTTTGTTCAAGAGAGCTCGAACTTTGGCTGAACAAAATTTTGTCAGCAAGATCTTCAGGCACATCGACATTCATAGCCTGTTTGATTTTTTCATCTAGATCCAAAACGTCTTCAACAAACTTATGGTTAGCACTGTTGTCTGCCAAAGCTTGCAGTATCTCTTCATCCTTCTGTTTTGGATCCGACAAAATACGACGACGAAATTCTAAATCATCCATTTTTTTGTCCTCTCTTTGTATCTTGAGAATCCAACATCTCTTTAAGTTGATTACGAGCACGAAATAGTCGAGTCATCACAGTGTTTTTGTTCAGTTCCAGTATGTCGCCGATCTCTTCTCCACTGAAACCGCCTACGACTTGCAGAAATAAAGGTTCACGATATTCGACGTCTAATTTCATGATCTGTGCCTGAAGCCACTCTTGCTGGTGATGAGGGTCGTCGCTGACCTTTGCATCATTGCCATAGTCATCGATATCAACTAAATCAAATTGTTTGCGTTCGAACCGGCGTGCGTTTTCTCGTCTTAATATAGTGATAAGCCAAGACTTTGCCGCTTTTTCGTCCAGCAAGCTATCCAGAGATTTCCATGCGCGAAGACAGGTTTCTTGCACCAAATCTTCGGCTACCGCTTTATCTTTACATAACCAGTAAGCATAGCGATATAAATCACGATGATAGCCCCGAACGAGCGATTCATATTTTCTTTGTTTGTCCATATCAGAGTTGACCGGACTGTTGGAATTTTTCTTTCCAAACATTTTT
>ERZ1673961.354-NODE-354-length-20290-cov-7.963084_pt1 | contig 20290 bp, 19 predicted proteins | sample MGYA00580189_ERZ1673961 | MGnify/ENA primary metagenome ERZ1673961 (study PRJEB41334, sample SAMN05608105) | rock metagenome | biome: terrestrial subsurface; feature: shale formation; material: shale | place: USA: Pennsylvania ... | reverse complement strand
TACGCTGACAGCAGGCTCGCCAGCGCCAGCCTTCTCTTTGCTCGACCAAGACGGCAACACAGTGACACTTGGTGATTTTAAAGGCAAGAAAGTACTTTTCTACTTTTACCCGAAAGCGATGACTCCGGGCTGTACAACGCAAGCAAAAGGCCTGCGTGACATTAAAGCAGAACTCGACGCGCACAATGTTGTTGTGCTTGGCGTCAGCATTGACCCGGTAAAACGTCTGGGCAAGTTTATCGAGCGCGATGAGCTTAACTTCACGCTACTGTCTGACGAAGACCACGCGGTCGCAGACCAGTTTGGCGTTTGGGGCGAAAAGAAGTTCATGGGTAAGATCTACGATGGCCTGCATCGCATCAGCTTTCTTATCAACGAAGAAGGCGTGATTGAGCACGTGTTCAATAAGTTTAAAACCAAAGATCACCATGAAGTGGTTTTAAATTACCTCAACGAAAACGCGTAAACCGTCGGCTTGAACCGAACTCCTAAATACAAGAAAGCCCAGCACAAGCTGGGCTTTCTTTTTTCTCTCAGACAGTGAGAATTAATTCTCTCAATGCAGATAAGGTTGGTATCGCTATTCCTGCTCCGCAGGTTCACTCTCTTCTGTACTCGGTAGCGCATTCCAAACGGCTTTTACTAGCGTCGCCAATGGGATAGCAAAGAAGACGCCCCAAAAACCCCACAGTCCGCCAAAGACCAGCACAGCAATAATGATAGCAACGGGATGAAGGTTTACTGCTTCAGAAAACAGAACCGGAACCAACACGTTCCCGTCCAATGCCTGGATAATCCCGTACGCGAGTAGTAGCCAATAGAATGGCGGTGTAAGCCCCCACTGGAACAGCCCGACGATAGCCACAGGTACGGTGACCGCTGCTGCGCCAATATATGGGATAAGAACGGACAAACCGACCGCGACGGCTAACAACGCAGAATAACGCAAATCCAGAATCGCGAAGGTGACATAACTTACTCCACCGACAATCAGGATTTCGAGCACTTTACCGCGAATATAGTTTGAGATTTGTTCATTCATCTCGTGCCAAACTTTGTTCGCTAGTCTGCGGTTTTTAGGCAGAATACCACTCGCCATACCGAGCATTTCCTCTTTGTCTTTCAGCAAAAAGAAAATCAGCAAAGGCACCAGAATTAAATATACCGCTAACGTCGCGAGGCTGACTAGAGAAGCCAAAGACCCTTTAACTACGATCTCTCCAAGCCCTAAAGCCTGGTTTTTCGCATTGGTTACGATAGTTTCTACGATTTGTAGGTTGGCCAGTTCAGGATGACGTTCCGGAAGCGTAACAATGAACTTCTGTAATCCATTGTACATATTTGGGATATCGTTAATTAAGTTGCCAACCTGAGTCCAGATAGTCGGCACTAAACCAAACAAAGCAATCAACATCAAACTAATGAAGATCAGCAATACAATGATGACAGCGAGTGTACGCGGCACCCCCATACGGCACATTTGCACTACCGGCCACTCCAGCAGGTAAGCGAGTACAATCGCCACCAATAGTGGAGCAATGAGATGACCGAAGAAGTAAATAGTGATAAAACCAAACAGCAAAATCGCTACCAGGCTCACTGCATGCGGATCAGAAAATCGACGTTGATACCAACGACTTACCATTTCGAACATCTAAGCGGATTCCTTATTGAAAACAGTCAATGTGTAGTGATCTGATGTTGGTTGGCAATCAACCACGTACCCTTGAGCATTTAGGTATTTCACAATATCTTGTTTAGAGCTGTTATCCGTAACTTGAATGACAAGCTTTTGATATTGCGGATTTTCTCCTTCAAATGCCTCAACAGTGTGACGCTTTGCAAGTAACAGCGCTAAGGGGCAGCGTTGCTTGCGCAAATCAAGTAGCATGGATTCCATTGTATTGCTCTGCACTTATGATAGGGTTGTATTGTAACGGCTTTTTAAGTTGGTGCTAGCACTTCTGACATGATTTAACCAGATCCTGAAATCACTCAGATATAAACAATTGACGAAACCAATTCGTTTATTCTCGGTCTTATTGCTAGCATATACCCAAATGACTTCAAGGTGCATGATACCGCGAGTTTCTCGAGGTTATTTGGGCATACTAATAACAGGATGACCGTACAGTATAGTGGTGACGTTGTGAGGTTCGCGACCTCCTACCACATGCTCAGGTATTTGGGAGAACCTTTAAAACGTATGTTAAAACGCACTCGATCGCTAGTTTGCTTATGTATTGCTGCAGCAATTAGTTCGCCAACAACCTACGCCAATAGTATCGACTTACCCGATATTGGGACAGCCGCAGGTAGCACTCTTTCGATAGACCAAGAGTTGATTTATGGTGATGCCTACATGCGCATGCTCAGAGCGAGCAAGCCGCTTGTTAACGATCCTGTGATTAATGAGTATATTGATTCTCTTGGCCACCGTTTAGTGGCCAATGCAAATGACGTAAAGACACCGTTCCATTTTTTCATGATTCGTGACCGCAACATCAACGCTTTTGCGTTTTTTGGCGGTTATGTCGCTCTGCACTCCGGTCTGTTTCTGCACGCTCGCAGTGAAAGTGAACTCGCCTCAGTGGTTGCGCACGAAATCGCGCACGTTACGCAGCGACACCTTGCTCGTAGTATGGAAGAGCAAGCAAGACGCTCACCAGCATCATTGGCGGCGTTAGCGGGAGCCCTACTACTTTCAATTGCTGCACCAGAAGCGGGGATTGCCGCTATCACTGCGGCAACGGCGGGTAACATGCAGAGCCAAATAAACTACACGCGCGCAAACGAGAAAGAAGCCGACCGTTTTGGCATATCTACACTGGCGAAAGCAGGATTTGATGTTCAGGCCATGCCTCGCTTCTTCGGACGCTTAGCCGACGAATATCGCTATGCGAGTAAGCCGCCTCCGATGCTGCTTACTCACCCGCTTCCAGAAGACCGAATCACAGACAGTCGACAACGTGCGCAGGCTTATCCTCCGCTGCGTATACTTCCGTCGATTGACTATCACCTCGCCCGTGCGCGTATCGTAGCCCGTTATGCAAGCATTGATTCGCAAGCCGCTTTAGGCTGGTTTGAGCGTACGCAGAAGAAAGCCACAGCCGATATCATGCCAGCATTTGATTATGGGCGTGCGCTGGTTCATTTGGACAGCAAACAGTTATCGAAAGCCGAACCAATATTGAAGAAACTGTTGGCGCAAGATCCGGGAAATCCCTTTTATCTTGATGCGATGAGTGATCTGTATATCGAGAAAAAACAACCCGAAAGAGCGGCCGATATGTTGAGTAAAGCACTCGCACGTAATCCGCAAAATAAAGTTTTGACGATTAACTACGCGAATGCGCTGCTCGAAGACAATAAAGATGAGCAAGCGGTGCGTATTCTTCAACGATACACCCATGACAACCCTGAAGATACCAATGGTTGGCAACTGTTGTCGAAGACCTACAACGAGTTAGGGCGTAACGATGAAGAGTTGGCTGCACGCGCCGAGATTTTGGCGTTGCGAGCGAATTGGAATAAAGCGATTCAATATTACAGTGAAGCAAGTAAAATGGCCAAGTTGGGCAGTTTAGAGCAAGCACGATACGATGCTCGAATTGACCAACTCATGATCCAAAGAGATCGATTCATGGCATTACAATAACGAAATGGAGAAAACCATGTCAGTCGTGATTTATCATAACCCTCGTTGCTCAAAGAGCCGTCAAACTCTTGAGCTGCTGGAACAAAATGGTGTTACACCTGAAGTCGTAAAATATTTGGATAACCCACTTACCGTGGAAGAACTAAAAGCACTCTACGCTCAACTAGGGTTCTCAGCTGTTCGTGACATGATGCGTACCAAAGAAGCCGAGTACAAAGAATTAGGCTTGGGTGAGGCGTCTGTCAGTGATGAACAACTGTTCGAAGCAATGGCACAAAATCCAAAACTATTCGAGCGCCCTGTTGTTGTCGCAAACGGCAAAGCGAAAATCGGTCGTCCACCAGAGCAAGTGTTGGATATTCTATAAATGGATTGCCAGATCCTTATTTTGTACTTCAGCCGTCACGGCGCAACAAAACAACTGGCAAGACAGATAGCAAGAGGGGTCGAATCGACTCCTCACTGCGAAGCAATTTTGCGTACAGTTGAAGAATTGTCACCTCACTCACATACCCCTTCCGATCCAATTGTTACTCTAGAAGAACTGAAAAAATGCGATGGTCTTGCATTTGGTAGTCCCGTCTGGTTTGGCAACATGGCAGCGCCGTTAAAGCACTTCTGGGATCAAACCACACCTTTGTGGGTAAGCGGAGACTTAATCGATAAGCCAGCGTGTGTATTTACCTCATCCTCTTCGATGCATGGTGGTCAGGAAACCACACTACAAAGCATGATGACTCCATTGTTGCATCACGGGATGATGGTATTGGGAATTCCTTATGCAGAACCAGAGCTGCACTTAACTCAGTCAGGTGGTACACCGTATGGCGCGAGCAGTGTCGGCAAAGAGCCAACGCTAACCAATGATGAGGCTCGTCTGGCACAGAAGTTGGGTAAACGACTAGCAACAGCAGCACTAAAGCTGAAGAGCAGCTAGTAAATTCAAGGATAGTAAATCGATGTCTGAATCTTTTGACCAACCTGCACTTAGTGCACAAACGAAAAGCTATCGTTACTTGGCTTTGTTTGGCAACTTGGCTTTACTGGCTTGGGTAGCGATATGGCAACTCGCGCTGTCTCCTCACCCTCACTTGAGCAGTACAACGCTAGCGATTGCATGGTGTATTCCATTATTGCTTCCGTTGCCGGGCATATTGGCGGGCAAACCCTATACTCACGCTTGGGCAAACTTTGTGTTAATGCTGTATTTCCTTCATGCATTAACAATCTTATATGTCGATGGCGGAGAACGTTGGCTTGCAGCAGTCGAGCTTCTGCTAACAACGCTAGGCTTTTTTGGCAACATTCTATTTGCGAGAGCAAGAGGCAAAGAGTTGGGCCTCAAACTCAAACGCTTATCCCAAGTAGAGAAAGAAGAAAAAGCGAAGTTCAACAAATAAGGCCAACGATGAAACAAAAAAGAGTCGCGATTTGCGACTCTTTTTTTATTTTCAAAACGTTAGCATTCTATGAACGTTGACTAGAAGTCCATTCATAAATAACGTCATACTGCTCTTGCACCGGTTGGATTACAACAGGCTCAGATTCTTTCACTTCTTCAACAGCGACGTCAGCGGTCACAACATCTGAAGCCAATGGTGCCTCTTCCGTTGCCAATTCAGATTGAGTTGGCTCTTGAACAGGTTGTAAAGGCGCGGCGGCTTCCACTGGCGTTACTGGCTCTTGGTAGTCACCCAGTTGCGAAATCGATGACGCTTCCTTTTCAAACGCCTCTTTAGAAGCCAATAGATGAAGTTTAAGCGTCAGTTCATTCCCCTGAACTCGCTTAACCTCAGTGCCAGCAACAGAGTTAAGTTTCTTTAACGCGCTTTCTAAGTGGAAAAAATCTTTCGCTGAATGGATGTTAACCACTTTCATCGTGATCCCATCAGAAGACTCGCCCGACACAACCACGGCACTCTTGCCTGCGTAATAGTCGGAAATAGCATCGACCACTTCTGCCATCGCATTCACCCCTGTTGCCGAACCACTACGAGGAGAACGCTGCGACACAAGAATCGCCGATGGTGATTGGTCGTATAACGTCCAGCGAATTTGATCGCCCTGAGCTTTAAGTACCATCACCGCATCAACGGGGTAACGTTGACTCGCCTTCGCGATGGGTTCAACAAATCCGCCCCATAGATCAGAGACATCAACGCCAGTCACATCATCAAAGTCACCCACTGGGACAGTAATCGGCAGGCCTCGTGTTTCCGCTGCAACGCGCAATGCAGAAACCTGCGCTGAGTCTGAATTCTCCCAAGCGATGGTGCGTTCATAAGCTTGTTCTTCAATCGCCCAGACAAGAATATTGGCGCGATGAGGCGACCACGATGGCAACTGTGCTTGAGTCAAAAGAGAATGAATCTGACCACTGTTAAAGCGCATATCCAGACTTGGTTTGCCGTCAACTTGACCGTAACCAAGTTGAGAAATGTAACGTGAGCTTGAGCTCAGCGCTTTTTGAATAACGGTATTACTTAAAGAAGATTGAGAACCAGTTGCTCGAACAATCACCTCTTTCATACCTTGTTCACGGGCCAAAGACTCACCGTTATCTTGCTCACTGTCGATAACCACTTCAGCACGATAGATATCTACCTGCGTTAACGCGTAAACGGGCAGAGACAACCAACCTATCAGTAAAAGAGCTAAATAGCGCATAGTTTTCATTTTCCTCTAAATAAGAGAAAGCATAATAAGCAACTATCAAACCTTGAGCAAGGCGAGCTACAAGAAAATAGCCTAAAATTTGAGCAACTTACGTCAATTGCGGCGCAGTATTCAGTGTCAATTAATGAGTTATCCTTATTCTTATCAATCTATATGCGTATACAAAAACTGAATTATCCGGGCGGACTAGATAATAGAAAAAAACCATCTCCAACATTAAGCCTGACCTTGTGAGTCGCAGGCGATTACATCTTTTTCTTTGCAATTCATCTAACAAAATATGAACTTTAGCTCGTAAAACAGGCACTTTTGTAAGAAAACCGCTCTAAAAGCATATTTTAACCACTTAAAATCATCGAAAAGTTTGATCTGATCATTGTCGCAAACGTTTGCCGAATGGTACTATTCGCCGGATTTGTCTGCGTATCTTTAAATAGGAAATAATTATGAAAAATGCGTTACAAGGCGCTCAGATGCTCTTTGTCGCTTTTGGTGCTTTGGTACTCGTGCCACTTCTAACTGGCCTCGATCCAAACGTAGCACTCTTCGGCGCTGGTGTTGGTACCCTCCTCTTCCAATTAATCACTAAACGTTCTGTCCCAATTTTCCTTGCTTCTTCTTTTGCGTTTATTGCTCCTATTATGTTCGGTATCCAAACCTGGGGTATCGGTGCAACTATGGGTGGCTTAATGGCAGCAGGTATGGTTTATATTGCCCTGGGCGCAGCGATTAAAGTTCGTGGCGTAGGCTTTATTCATAAGATTCTGCCACCTGTGGTTGTTGGTCCAGTGATCATGGTAATCGGCCTGGGCTTGGCTCCAACAGCCGTTAACATGGCGATTGGTAAAACTGGTGACGGCGCAGCTCAACTAGTCAATGGTGATGCAGCGATCATGATCTCTGCCGTTTCACTATTAACAACTATTGCACTGAGCGTGTTTGCGAAAGGCTTCTTAAAGCTAGTACCAATTGTTGGTGGTATCTTGGCAGGCTACTCCGTGTCTCTTGCCTATGGCGTTGTTGATTTTACCCCTGTCGCTCAAGCTGCTTGGCTTTCATTGCCAAACTTCACCACGCCAGAATTCAATATCAACGCGATTCTGTTCATGATTCCGGTTGCGATTGCTCCTGCTGTAGAACACGTAGGTGACATGCTGGCCATTTCTAACGTAACAGGCAAAGATTACCTTAAAAAGCCAGGTCTACACCGCACTATCGCGGGTGACGGGGTAGCGACGATGGCGGCGGCAATGGTTGGCGCGCCACCAAATACGACTTACAGCGAAGTAACTGGCGCGGTAATGCTGACGAAAGCATTCAATCCGAAGATCATGACATGGGCAGCAGTGACCGCTATTGTTCTGGCTTTGGTTGGCAAGCTAGGCGCTATCCTTCAGACCATCCCTGTTCCTGTAATGGGTGGCATCATGATCCTCCTGTTTGGTTCTATCGCTACTGTAGGTCTGAACACGCTGATCAAAAACCACGTTGATCTACACAAGTCTCGTAACCTGGTTATCGTTGCTGTTACGCTAGTATTTGGTATTGGTGGCATGGCTTTCGGTATTGGCGAATTCAGCCTACAAGGCGTTAGCTTGTGCGGTATCGTGGCAATCATTCTGAACCTGGTTCTTCCACACGACCTAGGCGAAAACCACGTTGTAGATAATGCTCAGATCGAAGAAGACAAAGCGAACTAATTCGTAGGTTCAATTCGACACATACAAAAAAGGCTTGGTAATAACCAAGCCTTTGTTTTTTGTTCAGAACTGAATCTGCGTTATGTTAGACGCTTATTTAGTACCGAAAATCTTATCACCCGCATCACCTAGACCAGGAACGATGTAACCTTTGTCGTTTAGTTTCTCGTCGATTGCCGCTGTGTATAGCTCAACATCTGGGTGTGCTTTTTCTAGCGCTTCGATACCTTCCGGTGCCGCTACCAAAACAAGAACTTTAATTTGGTTACAACCTTTCTCTTTCAGAAGGTCGATCGTTGCGATCATAGAACCGCCAGTTGCCAACATTGGGTCAACAACCAGTGCGATACGCTCATCAATGTTAGAAGCAAGCTTGTTAAAGTATGGTACTGGCTCAAGCGTTTCTTCATCACGGTAGATACCTACCACACTGATACGTGCACTTGGCATATGCTCAAGAACACCATCCATCATACCTAGACCAGCACGTAGGATTGGCACAACCGTTACTTTCTTACCTTTAATCTGGTCAACTTCTACCGGACCGTTCCAACCTTCGATAGTAACTTTCTCTGTCTCAAAGTCTGCTGTCGCTTCGTAAGTAAGTAGGCTACCGACTTCGGTCGCTAACTCACGAAAACGTTTTGTGCTGATGTCACCTTCTCTCATTAGACCAATTTTATGTTTTACTAGAGGGTGTTTTACTTCAACAACTTTCATGTCCATCTCCGGCTATAATAGGCAATATTTAAACAAACCTTCAGATTATACACGATTTCTGCTAGGAAATCAGGATATATCACTGAAGAAAAAAACCTGCGCAAACGTTTGCTATCTGTATTTAAGCACTGGTAGAATAGCGCCGTTTTCATATCCAACTTAAATACCGAGGACTTCCCTGTGAGTGGTAATAACTCTTCTCTTAGCTATAAAGACGCTGGTGTTGATATTGATGCAGGCAACGCGCTTGTAGATCGTATTAAAGGTGCGGTAAAACGTACTCGTCGCCCTGAAGTGATGGGTGGTATCGGTGGTTTTGGCGCTTTATGCGAATTGCCGACGAAATACAAACAACCTGTATTGGTTTCTGGTACTGACGGTGTAGGTACAAAACTTCGCCTCGCACTGGATATGAACAAGCACGACACTATCGGTATCGACTTAGTTGCGATGTGTGTAAACGATCTTATCGTGCAAGGCGCAGAGCCATTGTTCTTCCTAGATTACTACGCGACAGGCAAGCTAGATGTCGATACAGCAGCAGACGTTGTTTCTGGTATCGCAGACGGCTGTGTGCAAGCAGGTTGTGCCCTAATCGGTGGCGAAACTGCTGAAATGCCAGGCATGTACGAAGGTGAAGACTACGACGTAGCTGGTTTCTGTGTAGGTGTGGTAGAAAAAGAAGAAGTCATCGACGGTACGAAAGTAGCGGCTGGAGATGCTCTTATCGCAGTGGGTTCAAGCGGCCCTCACTCAAACGGTTACTCTTTGGTTCGCAAGATCCTTGAAGTATCTGGCGCAGACAAAAACGAAATGCTAGAAGGTCGCACTATCGGTGAGCATCTTCTAGAACCAACTAAGATTTACATCAAATCAGCACTTAAAATGATTGAGAAGCACGACATTCATGCAATTTCTCACATCACAGGTGGTGGTTTCTGGGAAAATATCCCACGCGTTCTACCAGAAGGCACTAAAGCAGTGATCGATGGTAACAGCTGGGAATGGCCAGTGATTTTCCAATGGCTACAAGAGAAAGGTAACGTTGAAACACACGAAATGTACCGTACATTTAACTGTGGCGTTGGTCTAATCGTTGCTCTTCCTAAAGATCAAGCAGAAGCAGCGGTTGCACTTCTGCAAGAAGAAGGCGAAAACGCATGGGTGATTGGTGAAATCGCTCAAGCGGAAGCAAATGAAGAACAAGTTGAAATCAAATAACTTGCGATTCTTGCTCAAAAAGTAAAAAGAATGAGGACGCTATGTCCTCATTTTGCTATCTGGAACTCGAAAACCATTTCAATAGTAGGTGATATCAATTCCGTAATGAGATAATCATTCTTGCTAGCATTGATATAATTTAAAAAACCTACAGTAGTAAGGCAGTCTCAACATCATGAAAAATATAGTGGTCCTAATTTCTGGTAGTGGCAGTAACCTACAAGCGATATTGGAAGCGTGTGAAGCAAATATGCCTAACGCGCAAGTCGCTGCCGTTTTCTCAAATAAAGCGGACGCTTACGGATTGGAGCGCGCGAAACAATTTAATGTTGAAGGCCATTTTGTCGACCCAAAAGCATTTGAGTCTCGTGAAGCATTTGATTCAGAATTGATGAAGCAAATCGACCAGTATCAACCAGATGTCATCGTATTGGCTGGTTACATGCGCATCCTCAGCAGCGAATTTGTGCAACACTACATGGGTAAGATGATCAATATTCACCCTTCACTGTTGCCAAAATACCCTGGGCTGCACACTCACCAACGTGCGATTGACGCGAAAGATAAAGAGCACGGCACCAGTGTTCACTTCGTGACGGAAGAGCTCGACGGTGGTCCGGTTGTTCTGCAGGCAAAAGTACCTGTATTTGAAGATGATGATGCAGCTACCCTTGCGGCTCGAGTTCAAACTCAAGAGCACACTATCTATCCAATCGTCACCAAATGGCTGGTTGAAGACAGATTAAAGATGCAAGACGGCAAAGCGTGGTTAGATGGCCAAGAGCTTGGTGCTCACGGCTATGCAGCCGCTGAAGAAGAGTAACGCTCTTCGGCAAACTCAACCAAATCAAAAAAGGCAGTCGTAATGACTGCCTTTTTATTCATTGCTGGAAAGCGTTGATTATTCTAACGGTTCCGTCGGAGCCTGGCTGGCTACTTTCTTTGGCGCGAATGCGACGTCTTTCAGCGCTGCTGCATTACCATCAACCAACTCACCTAAATGAAACAGACCATATTCGCCTGGCTTCATTCGCTGCCAAGCTTCATTACCGGTCAGTGGCTGAGTCGCGATCACAGACACAACGTCATTTGGTGTTGTTTCTTCCTGGAAGTTGATTTCAACATCTTCATCCAGTAATGCCGCTTTACCAAAAGGAGCTCGTCGCGTAATCCAATACAGGTGATTGGTGCAATACGTCATGACAAACTCACCGTCACTCAGCAGCATGTTAAATACGCCCTTCTCTTTCAGTTGATCACAGCACTTCGCAACATAGACAAAAACCGACGCCATATCCTCTGGAGGCTCTGGGTATCGATCTTCCATCTGCTTTAACAGCCAACAAAACGCCAGTTCACTGTCAGTTTGACCTACCGGACGGTGCCGACCTGTATGTAAATCCTGATAATCTGACAACTGACCATTGTGAGCAAATGTCCAATACTTACCCCACAACTCACGTGTAAATGGATGCGTATTTTCCAGGTTGACTCCGCCACGATTAGCCTGTCGAATATGACTGACTACAGCGCGGCTTTTGATTGGGTAGTTCTGAACCAGTTCCGCAATTTTTGAATCGCAGCTTGGCTTCGGATCTTTAAACGTCCGAAATCCTTTACCTTCATAGAAAGTGATTCCCCACCCATCACGGTGCGGGCCAGTTCGACCTCCACGCTGCATCAGCCCAGTAAAACTGAAACAAATATCCGTTGGAACATTGGCGCTCATGCCGAGCAATTCACACATGGTTTAAAGAACTCCTTACCTAAAATACCAACCTTAAACAGGAACTGCCGTCCTAATTATTCCATCTCTTTTTCAATCAACTGAATGACGATGTGAATAATTTTAATATGTACTTCCTGAATACGATCAGCGTAGCCAAAATGAGGCACACGAATTTCAACGTCTGCCAAACCTGCCATTTTACCACCGTCTTTACCTGTCAGTGCAATGGTCTTCATGCCTTTTGCTTTCGCGGCTTCAATGGCTTTAAGAATATTGCCTGAGTTACCAGATGTCGATAAACCAAACAGTACATCGCCTTTACGACCAACTGCTTCAACATAGCGAGAAAAGACAAAGTCGTAACCAAAATCGTTACTCACACAAGAAAGGTGGCTTGGGTCAGAAATCGCAATACCAGCATAACCCGGACGGTTATCACGGTAACGACCTGTCAGCTCTTCAGCGAAATGCATTGCATCACAGTGTGAACCACCATTACCACATGACAGCACCTTGCCTTCTTGTTTAAAAGAATCAGCAATCAATTTCGCAGCGGCTTCAATTTGAGCAATGTTATGGTCATCGCTTAAAAATTTGTTGAGCACTTCAGCAGCTTCGTTTAACTCACTTTTAATCAGATCTTGGTACATAAGACGTTCTCTTTATTATTTCGGCCCTTGGTATGCAATCACATTACCTTGGCAAATGGTTCTGTTGCCAATCTGACACCAGACATTTCGTTACAGAGAGTTTACCCACAAACGAGAATTAGTGTCGATAGCGAACCAACAGATTTGGATTGGTAGAAGTAATAAACTTAGTAACTTGCTCAAGAAAACAGCACCAAAATCGCACTTTTAGAATTTTTACTCTACTTAGATCACTTTTTACCCAAAACCAAGTTTTACATTTTGTTAATATTCTGATTACAATTACAAGAACTGGTTAGACCTCTTATCAGAATACAGACGCACAACACTTATAACGTCTGAAAAGGAAAACATATATGGACATCTTGCTTTCAATCGTTGCGATGACAATCGTCTTAGGCATTACGCTCTATCACCGAATGTCACTCGTAAAATCCGTCAGCCTTCTAACTGCTGCCATGTTAGTGCTGACCATCGCTGGTTCTGCAGGCTTTATTGGCTGGGCTATTTACATCCTTGCCATCGCCGTATTTGCTGTATCAGGTATTCGTCAATCTCTTATCAGTCGTAAGGCTTTAGCTGTTTTCAAAAAAGTCCTTCCGGCGATGTCTCAAACCGAGAAAGAAGCCTTAGATGCAGGTACGGTCTGGTGGGAAGCAGAATTATTTAAGGGTAAACCTGAATGGAAAAAGCTGCACGCGATTCAGACTCCTAAGCTGAGTGCGGAAGAGCAAGCTTTCCTTGATGGTCCAGTTAATGAAGTCTGTGCCATGGTCAACGACTTTCAGGTAACGCATGAGCTTGCGGATTTGCCACCAGAAGTCTGGCAATACCTAAAAGACCACAAATTCTTCGCCATGATCATCAAGAAAAAATACGGCGGTCTGGAATTTTCTGCTTACGCACAGTCGTTAGTACTACAAAAATTGACCGGTGTTTCCGGCGTGCTTTCTTCTACCGTTGGCGTACCTAACTCTTTGGGGCCGGGCGAGCTACTGCAACATTACGGTACAGAAGATCAAAAAGATTACTATTTACCTCGACTGGCAGAAGGTAAAGAGATCCCATGCTTTGCTTTAACCAGCCCAGAAGCGGGTTCCGATGCAGGCTCTATCCCAGATTATGGTGTGGTGTGTAAAGGTCAATGGGAAGGCAAAGAAGTACTCGGCATGCGCCTGACCTGGAATAAGCGTTACATCACGCTTGCTCCTGTGGCAACTGTTCTGGGTCTTGCATTTAAACTGCGCGATCCACAAGGTCTGCTAGGTGATAAAGAAGACTTGGGTATCACATGTGCACTCATTCCAACCAATGTTAAAGGCGTTGAAATCGGAAATCGTCACTTCCCTCTTAACGTCCCTTTCCAGAATGGCCCAACACGCGGCAAAGATATCTTCGTTCCTATCGATTTCATTATCGGTGGTGATAAGATGGCAGGCCAAGGATGGCGAATGCTGGTTGAGTGTCTGTCGGTTGGTCGTGGTATCACACTTCCTTCAAACTCAACGGGTGGCATTAAAACAGCTGCACTGGCAACCGGAGCTTACTCGCGTATTCGTCGTCAGTTCAAACAACCTATCGGCCACATGGAAGGCATCGAAGAGCCTTTGGCACGTATTGGTGGTAACGCCTACGTAATGGATGCTGCGAGTAACTTAACGGTTGCGGGTATCGACCTTGGCGAGAAACCGTCTGTTATTTCTGCCATCGTGAAGTACCACTGTACCCACCGTGGTCAACAGAGCATCATTGATGCCATGGACATTGTCGGTGGTAAAGGCATCTGTATTGGCCCGTCAAACTTCCTCGCTCGTGGCTACCAAGGCTCACCAATTGCGGTGACCGTAGAAGGTGCAAATATTCTGACTCGCTCAATGATCATCTTTGGTCAGGGTGCCATTCGTTGTCACCCATACGTTCTCGAAGAGATGAACGCAGCCTACTCTGATGCAAGTGATGCCGTCGAAAAGTTTGATAAGGCACTGGCAGGTCACGTGAGCTTCACCATGAGTAACCTTGTACGCAGTATTTGGTTTGGCTTGAGTGATGGTTTGGGTTCATCCGCGCCAACCAAAGACGCGACCAAACGTTACTACCAACAACTTAACCGTTACAGCGCTAACTTAGCACTTCTGTCTGATATTTCGATGGCAGTGCTTGGCGGCTCATTGAAACGTAAAGAGCGTTTATCTGCTCGTCTTGGTGACATTCTTAGCCAACTTTACTTAAGTTCAGCAGCGCTAAAACGCTTTGAACAAGATGGCCGTCCAGTTGAAGATTTACCTTTGGTTCACTGGGCTCTGCAAGACAGCTTGAAGCAAGCAGAAACCGCCGTTGATGAGTTTTTGGCTAACTTCCCGAACAAAGCCATTGCTCGCACGCTGCGCGTATTAATCATGCCGTTTGGTCGTGTACGCAAAGCGCCAAGCGACAAGCTCGACAGCAAAGTCGCACGTATTTTGCAAACCCCTAGCGCAACGCGTTCGCGCATTGGTCGTGGTCAGTATCTGGCACCAACAGAACATAACCCGGCAGGTAAGATTGAATTAGCATTATCTGTGATTCTTCAAGCCGAGCCAGTATTCGACAAAGTGTGTAAAGCGCAAGGCAAACGTCGTCCGTTCTTACGTCTGGATATGATTGCGGAAGAAGGGCTAGAGCAAGGCATTATTAGTCAGGAAGAAGCGGAACTTCTCAGAGAAGCAGAGCAGCACCGATTAGATACCATTAATGTCGACGACTTTGAGCCAGAGCAATTGGCGGCAAAGCCGAATTATCCTCACATGGACAGCGTCGCCTAAGACAATAACGTCTAACTAAAAAGCAAACCGAGAGCCAAATGGCTCTCGGTTTTTTGTTTTTTCTGGCCCTAGATTGATAGCGATATGCGGCTTGTGCGTTGATGAGTGATAAATAGCTCACGGACGCAATAACAGAACGATGTATACTTTACTGTAAATAAACCATTTTTTAGGGGGTGCATCTGTGGCCAAAAAATTATTATCGCAGTGGTTCCCTGGCCTCGTTCAGCTTAAGCATTATCAACGTGAATGGTTCACTAATGACTTTCGAGCCGCTTTTTCTGTCGTTGCCGTCGCCTTACCTGTCGCCATCGCTTATGCACAACTAACGGGTGTTTCTGCTGTTGTCGGCCTCTATTCATGTGTGTTGCCGATGTTGGTTTATGCCTTGATGGGGACTTCTCGACAACTTATTGTTGGCCCTGATGCCGCTACCTGTGCGGTGATTGCTGCTGTTGTCACTCCGCTTGCAGCTGGCGACCCAACCAAACACTGGCAGTTAGTGATGACCATGACAGCCATGACGGGCATTTGGTGTGTCGTGGCGAGCCGATTTAAATTAGGGATTTTTGCGGATTTTCTCTCCCGCCCTATTCTGCTTGGATTACTTAACGGCGTTGCACTGACCATCATTGTCAGCCAGTTCGCTAAAGTTGTCGGCTGGAGATACGAACAGCGCTACCTATTGGAACGTTTATGGGAAGCGCCTCAACGCTTAACCGAAGTTCACTGGCCTACCGTCTCGTTAAGTATTGCCACTGTCGTCGTTTATCTGGTCACCAAACGTTTTCGCCCCGCTTGGCCAGCAGCGATGCTCGCGATACTGGTTACAACAGGCTCGGTTTGGCTACTCCATTTACAAGACATGGGGGTGTCGGTGGTGGGCATTACCCAGGGTGGGTTCCCTCAATTTCAAGCACCAAAGTTTGAACTCGGTGAGGTGCGTGAACTGGTGGTCCCTGCATTGAACCTTGCTATTGTAAGCTTTGTAAGCATGATGCTCACCGCTCGTAGCTTCGCAGCGAAAAATGGCTATGACATCGATGCAAACAAAGAATTCAGAGCATTAGGATTTGCCAATATCGCCTCAGCATTTTCGCAAGGTTTTGCTATCAGTGGTGCCGACTCTCGGACGGCAGTCAACGATGCCAATGGCGGCAAATCACAGTTGGTCTCTATTATTGCCGCACTGACTATCGCGGTCATCGCGATCTTTATTTATGAGCCTTTACAGTTTATCCCTATCGCTTCACTTGGCGTAGTATTGATCATCGCTTCATTATCGTTACTCGACCTCAAAGCGATATGGACATTACGCCAGCGCGACAAAGATGCCTTCAACCTGGCAGGCATCACCTTCATATCCGTATTGGTTATTGGGGTGATTCCGGGGATTACACTAGCGGTGCTTTTGGGGCTATTTCAATTTTTACGGATAGTCATGCGCCCGAGCGATCAAATCCTTGGTTTGGATGAGAAAGGCACAATACGAACTGTCGATGGCACAGGTAAAGCCACTCCGATACCAGGGATGGTGATTTACCGGTTTAACTCGCCACTGACGTATTTTAACGCCCCTTATTTCAAACGCCGGGTGTTGGAACAAGCAGAACATACAAAAGACGTCAGTTGCGTGGTGGTAGACGCCGTATCCAGCTTTACTCACCTTGATTTAAGCGTGATGGCAACCCTGTCAGATCTTCATGAAATGCTGAAAAAACGCGGCATACGATTGATTCTTGCTGGTCGAAAACGCCGCTTACGCCAATGGTGTGATCTAACGGGCATCAGCACCAGCGATGGCGGGATCTTACTGCGTGCCGATATGTATCTCGCCATCAAACTCAGCGGATGCTACATCAGTGCTGTTGGTGAAGGGCAAGTTCCAGCCGTGCAAAAAGAGCCCGATTTGGAACAAACTCCGAAGCCGATTCCCGAAGTGGCTTAGTACTGGCGAGATTAATTCAGTCCAATGGCTTGAGACCTTCAATGCTGACCATGACCAAACCAAAAGCGGAACCAATCGGTTCCGCTTATTCTAATTCTTTGGCATTTGCAGCTGCATTTCAGGAATGGCTTCTCTTTTAGCTTTTAGCTTGCGCCATATCAGCCAAACTAAGATACCGATAATTAACATCACCACGTTACCTACCGCGATCATTAGTAGACTGCGCTTACGTTCTGCTTCTCGTTCAGCAAGGATGCGCTTTTCTGTCTCGATTCGGTGCTGCTCGGCAAGTTCGGCTTCTTTGGCTTTACGCGCGGCCTCCAAATCAACGTCATCAACGACACTGAATGTCTGCTCCTGAATTGGGAAAATCAGAGGACGTTGAGTGGCAAAATCCGTCGCAAAGATAACGCCTTGCCAAGAGTATTTACCTAGCTCAGGGTCATTATCCAAATTCAATGTCGCTTTCAGACCGTCTTGAGAAACTTGACCTTGGCCATAACTCTTAAAACCATCGGGCGCACTTTTTTCCACACTTACCAGGAGTGAACCAGGCGCAATCATGCCTTGCTCGCCACTGACCACCAGCTGATGAGGTTGGTTTTGTTCACGAGATTGAATAAAGGTACGCGAAATAGGATTCGGATATACGAGTACTACCTGCTCTTCAGCACGCAAGAAGACGCCATTCCCAGAGACAATACGTGCACGATATTTTCCCGGTTGAACTTCAATTGGCAGCTGAACGGTGAATACGCCGTCACCAGCTTGCTCATCCAAATCTCGGCCGTCATCCTGGAAATCACCAATCACTAATGGAACTGGTCGCTCCTCGTTAATCAGCTCATCTTCGTTTTCAACAAACTTGGTAAAGGTGACCTGGAGGTTAACTCGGTCGAGAAAGTCTCTTAACACCAGAGGCTTGTCGTCTGAAGTCAGTCGTGAGGTAAATTTGAGTGCTTCACCGTGATAGAGATGATTCGGAAAAGCGTCAGTGCTTAACTTCAAATGAGAAATTAAACGAATGTTGTTCTTAGGCGTGACTTTACCCACCGCTTGCCATGGACCCGGCATCGGCTGATCGATCGAGACAATATCCAGTGCAGGCTCCTGATACCAACGAATATTATCGTAGGAGCCCCAAGCATAGTATTTTTTACCGTCAGGACGAACTAAGACAACGGGTTGAGAACTTTGCTCACGATGGACCAGAAATGTGATTTGCTCGATACTAGGATCGACACGAAAGCGATTATCTAACAGAGACATCGTAGATTCACTCGCAGCACTCGCAAGACAACTCCAGATTGCCAGGATAGCAACCGACAAAGCCCTGAGCATAGTTTCTCCTATTGAAGCCAAATACTGTCGTTCACCAGCTCTAACCTTTTCTGGTGCGCATCTATTTCATCGGCACTTGCTCGCAAAACCTTTAGCGCTTTTCTTCCCTCAACTCGGCGAACGCTTTCTACGCCTCCTTCTTGCTTGTTGGCGTTAAACTCAAGGCTTGTTTGTCCACCAGTCATCAATAGGTAAACGTCAGCCAGAATCTCCGCATCGAGCAAAGCTCCGTGGAGTGTACGGTGCGAGTTATCAATGCCGTAACGTTCACATAAGATATCGAGGTTATTTCGCTTGCCCGGGAAGATCTTCTTCGCCATGGCAAGGGTATCGGTTACCTTACAGAAATCATCTGTTTTACCGATATTCGGATCGAGCATTTCAAACTCGTAGTCCATAAAGCCGGTATCGAAGGGCGCATTATGGGCAACCAGCTCGGCATCTTTGATGAAGTCGATAAACTCTTGGTGCACACTGGCGTACTCAGGCTTATCAACTAAGAATTCATCGGTAATACCGTGAACCCCAACCGCTTCTGCCTGAATTTCACGGTCAGGCTTTAGATAAACGTGAAAGTGACGCCCGGTCAACTTGCGGTTAATGATCTCCACGGCACCGATCTCAATAATACGGTGCCCCATGTAGTGAGGACCGCCTTCTTGGTTCATACCCGTGGTTTCGGTATCGAGAACCACAATGCGATTATATTCAGAATTGCTGCTGGTATTCATAAGCTTATATGTGTCAGACTATGCTTTAATAAATGTTTCGGCTAATAGTACCAAAAAATATGACCAAACACGTTGAGATTTTCACTGACGGATCTTGTTTAGGTAACCCTGGACCGGGTGGTTACGGCGTCGTTCTGCGCTACAAAGACGTGGAAAAAACACTATCTAAAGGCTACACCCTAACGACCAACAACCGTATGGAAATGCTCGCTGCAGTTGTTGCGCTGCAAACGCTAAAAGAGCCTTGCAAAGTCTCATTAACAACCGACAGCCAATATGTCCGCCAAGGCATTACTCAGTGGATTCACAACTGGAAAAAACGTGGTTGGAAAACAGCGGATAAAAAGCCAGTGAAGAACGCAGATTTATGGCAGGCGCTCGATAAAGAAACCGCCCGCCATGAAGTTGAATGGCATTGGGTAAAAGGTCATGCGGGCCACAGAGAAAACGAAATCTGTGATGAATTAGCCCGAACAGCAGCGGAAAACCCGACTGAAGAAGACACTGGCTATCAAGCATCCTAACGCTTATCGCTCGACATCTTTTTCACTCCAGCACCCTCTCGATTCATAACCCCAAGTGGTGTGAGCTTTTTCTTTAAACGCCAGTGCGGCTTGATTGGCTTGAGAGGGTATGTTCGTTTACGGGCAACGATATAATACAGACTGCCCGCTGGCGATGCCCATTCCCCTAAACTATTTTCAAACCAAGTCCACATTGTGCGGTAGCGTGTCATAGGGAAAAGTGCATAGCGATCACGATGAATCACCTGATAGTTAAGCAGCCCCAGCCAGTCCTGAACACGATTCGATGAGAACATTCGGCCACTCCAAGGCAAATTGTTTTTACGCCACGGGAAAAGACTCGCCAAGCCAGTAAAGCTAAATGGATTAAAACCAGTAATGATCAGGTAGCCATCATCCATCATCACTCTGTCCACTTCTCTTAATAGACGGTGAGGATCACGTGCGTAGTCTAGCTGATGAGCCAGAATTGCCACATCAAAGCTTTTTTCCAAAAAGGGTAATTCGTAACCATCCGCAACGACATTATGCAACGGATTCTGGATATCTACGTTGACTTGGTGTTGAATGTTACAATTACAGCTGGTTAGC
>ERZ1673961.352-NODE-352-length-20377-cov-5.972099_pt1 | contig 20377 bp, 13 predicted proteins | sample MGYA00580189_ERZ1673961 | MGnify/ENA primary metagenome ERZ1673961 (study PRJEB41334, sample SAMN05608105) | rock metagenome | biome: terrestrial subsurface; feature: shale formation; material: shale | place: USA: Pennsylvania ... | reverse complement strand
TTATTCTTGGGCTGAACTCCGACGAACCTCAGGTTTATGCCTATAAAGGCAATCATAATTTGTTGCATCTCAATGGCGTTACGTTCACTAAAGCTTTATCGAATGCGTTGGCAGGAATTTGGTCCAGTACGTCGCTGTCTGGTGATGATCTCTCTTCAGGAAACATTCAGAGTGTTGACCTGATTCTCCAGCCCGATTTTGTGTTTCTGTTCCGGGCCAGTGGGAGCAATGGTATCGAAGCCATTCACCGTGGAGTCTATTACACAGAGGGGAATCATCTTGTACTGATGTATGAAGATGGTGAACAGGACACACGCTACACCCTAAATCAGGACCAGCTGACGTTGGAAGTGGAAGATGGCTCGATGTATGCGGTGATGGATCGCATCCGTTAACAGCAACGCCAGAAGTTTTCTGAACCACTGCCTAGTCGTTGATGATTAGAGAAATCTGTTATTCCGTTCTTACTCGCTAGCAAGATAACGAGGTATTTAATGCAAATACCTCGTTTTTTCTTTTCAGGGGTTGTTATTAGCGCCAACAAGCCTAAGATCTGTATCACCAAGTAATTGGGAATAGTCACATATCATTACGTCAAAAGGATTCCGACAATGGCTCAAACTCCACAGGCCAAGTATCGTAAAGATTATAAAGAGCCTTCACATACCATTTCCGACATTGAACTGACCTTCGATCTTCATGACACAGCGACAACAGTGACCGCTGTTTCTCAAGTTAAGCAGCAAGGTGACAGTACAACGTTAGTTTTGGATGGCGAAGGACTGGAATTAAAAGCGCTGCAAGTTAACGGCGCAGACTGGCAAGATTACACACTGTTGGAAGCGGGCATTGAGATTCGCGCATTACCGGCAGTTTTTGAACTCACCATCGTTACTTTAACCAATCCGGAAGCGAACACCGCGCTGGAAGGTTTGTACAAGTCGGGTGGTGCATTCTGCACTCAGTGTGAAGCAGAAGGCTTCCGCCGCATTACTTATTATCTCGACAGACCAGACGTGCTGGCGAAATACACCACCACAGTCATTGCTGATAAAGCACAATACCCATTCCTGCTCAGCAACGGCAACAAAGTTGAACAGGGCGAAGCGGAAAATGGTCGCCACTGGGTAAAATGGCAGGATCCACATCCAAAACCAGCGTATCTGTTTGCCTTAGTGGCTGGCGATTTTGATGTACTGCGCGACAAGTTTGTAACCCAATCCGGCCGCAATGTTGATCTGGAAATTTTTGTCGACAAAGGCAATCTGGATCGTGCGCATCACGCGATGGCGTCGCTGATCAATGCGATGAAGTGGGATGAAGAGCGTTTCGATCTGGAATACGACCTCGATATCTACATGGTTGTGGCGGTTGATTTCTTCAACATGGGCGCAATGGAAAATAAAGGTCTTAACATCTTTAACTCCAAATATGTGCTGGCCAACGAGAAAACGGCGACCGATACCGATTATCTGGGTATCGAAGCGGTGATCGGACACGAATATTTCCACAACTGGACGGGTAACCGAGTAACCTGTCGCGATTGGTTCCAACTGAGCCTGAAAGAGGGTTTAACCGTATTCCGTGATCAGGAATTCTCATCGGATCTGGGCTCTCGCGCGGTAAACCGAATCAACAATGTACGCATTATTCGCGGTCCACAGTTTGCGGAAGATGCGAGCCCGATGTCGCATCCGATCCGTCCGGATAAAGTGATCGAGATGAATAACTTCTACACCCTGACCGTTTACGAGAAAGGCAGTGAAGTGATTCGCATGATGCATACTTTGTTGGGTGAAGAGGGCTTCCAGAAAGGCATGAAGCTGTACTTCGAACGTCACGATGGCACGGCGGCGACGTGTGAAGATTTCGTTTCTGCAATGGAAGATGCGTCCGGCGTTTCACTGGAACAATTCCGTCTATGGTACAGCCAATCGGGCACACCAACGGTGAAGGTGAGTAGTGAGTACGATGCGTCAGCGAAAACTTATGCACTGACCATTGAACAACACACTGAGCCGACGCACGAGCAGAAAGAGAAACAGCCGTTGCACATCCCATTCGATGTCGAACTGTATACAAAGAGTGGTGAAATCATTCCGTTACAATGTCACGAAAAGATGGTAGCGAATGTACTGGACGTGAAGGAAGCGAAACAAACGTTTGTGTTTGAAAATGTTCCAGAGCAACCAATTCCTTCACTGCTGCGTGAGTTCTCTGCGCCAGTTAAACTGGAATACGACTACAGTGATGAAGAGCTGACTTTCTTGATGGTACATGCGACCAACGAGTTTGCCCGTTGGGATGCAGGACAGATGTTGCTGGCGAAATACATTCGCGCGAACGTCGACAACGTGCAGCAGGGCAAGTCCGTGGAATTGTCTGAAGCGGTAGTGGATGCATTCCGCGGTGTGTTGCTGAGCGATGTTCTGGAACCTGCGTTTGTGGCGGAGATGCTGTCGCTTCCAAGCCACAATGAAGTGTCGGGCTGGTACAAACGTGTCGACGTTGATGCAATTGCTCAAGTGCTAAAAGCGATCAAAGTGATTCTGGCTACGGAGCTGGAAGATGAGTTGAGCGCCACTTACCATACATTAAAGCAAGCAGAGTACACCATTGAACATGCGGCGATTGGACGTCGTGCACTGCGCAACACTTGTCTGGCCTATTTAGCTTACACTGAGCAAGGCAACGAGTTGGTGAAAACTCAGTATGCGCAAGCCAACAACATGACTGATACTATCGCGGCAATGTCTGCAGCGAACTCTGCTGGCCTGGCATGTCGTGAATCACTGATGGCGGATTACAGCGATAAGTGGAAACACGATGGTCTGGTTATGGATAAATGGTTTGTGCTGCAAGGTTCTAACCCAGCGGAAAATGCGTTGGAAGTGATCAAGCAGACAATGAATCATGAAGCGTTCAGCCTGAAAAACCCGAACCGTACGCGCAGCCTGATTGGTTCATTTTTGAGTGCGAACCCGGTTCGATTCCACGCGAAGAGTGGTGAAGGTTACCGTTTTGCTGGTGAGATTCTGCGTGAGATGAACAGCAGCAACCCGCAAGTCGCATCACGCTTGATTGATCCGCTGCTAAAATTCCGTCTGTACGATGAAGAGCGTCAAGCTATGATCAAAGCAGAGCTGGAAGGGTTGAAAGCGATGGATAATCTGGCTCGTGATCTGTACGAGAAAGTTACCAAAGCGCTCGAAGACTAACAAATGATGAGGTGGCACTTCGGTGTCACCATTTTCAAACGATGAACCGTTATCTCTTTTCTCTCAACATTTCTTATCAGGCATTTTTGTCACACTATTCTGGTGCCGCCAGCACGGTATTAGTGTTAACAGAATGTGGCCTGCGCCTCCAATTGCCAGCAGCAAAATTTCGGCCATTTCTTAGCCAAATTGGAGTAAAAGGTCGATTTCGCCTAACTACTGACCAAAACAATAAGTTCCTAAAGTTAGAAGTTCTGTGAGTTCGGTTTTTTGCAGTAATTTAAATAGGTACATTAGTCACATTCTCAGACATTTCACCTCCTACCAGCCGTAAAATCATTAACTTTTTGTCAATAAAGCTTTTACAATAGTCCTGCATTACCAAGTGTAAGTTCTATGCTTACGCCATACCCTACAAAGCCATAATTCTAATCTCTGGAGTCGCCTATGACCGCGCGTGAAAGTTTAATGCCGGTTCTGCTTGAAAAAGTGTATCAGCTAATTCAAGACAAACTTGAGCTTGCTCATCAACCCCTAGTCACTCAACTCGCACAACACCTTTTTAGTAATGTTGCACAAGACGATCTGATCGAACGAAATGAATCCGACTTATACGGAGCGGTCGTCAGCCTGTGGCACCATATCAACGAGAAGAAACCGGAAGAGCGCTCAGTTCGAGTGTTTAACCCAACGGTGAGTAAACAAGGTTGGCAATCAACCCATACCATCGTCGAAATCGTTATCCCTGATAGTCCTTTCCTTGTTGACTCCATCAAAATGGCTCTGAGCCGTCTGGATCTGACTTCTCACCTGATGCTCAATGGCCCGACTCAAATCGCGCGAAACGCCGATGGCACAATTAAAAGCATCAACGACGGCGAAGGTCCGCTGCAGTCACTGTTCCATCTGGAAGTTGACCGCCTGAGCAGCAAAGAAGAGATGACCGCACTTAAGGATGAGTTGCTGGATATTTTGAATGATACCTCGCTGGTGGTTCAGGATTGGAAACCAATGGCGAGCAAGTTGGATCAAGTGATCGCGCAACTGGAAAAGCAAAAAGATCGTATTCCGGTAGAAGCGGATCGTTGCGAAGAAACGTTGAAGTTCTTGCGCTGGTTGGGTAACCACAACTTTACGTTCATGGGCTACAAAGAATTTGACCTGGTGAATGTCGAGGGCGATACCGAGCTGCGTCCAACAGAAGAATCGGGCCTTGGCCTGTTTTCCGATGCGAAACGTGTTCGTACGGTTAAGCTATCCCACTTCCCGGATTCTGCACGCCTGGAAGCGAAAAAACCGTTCCTGTTGATCCTGACAAAAGGCAATAAGCAGTCACGTATTCACCGTCCGGCATACACCGATTACATCGGCATTAAGAAGTTTGATGAAACAGGCAAGGTCATTGGTGAGCATCGCTTTACTGGCCTTTACACCTCGGCGGTGTACAACCAGGCCGTGGAAAGCATTCCACTAATCCGCGAGAAAGTTGAACGTATTCTGGCAGCCAGCGGTTACCGCGTCGGCTCATACGCTTATAAAGCGCTGCATAATATTCTGGAAAACTACCCGCGTGACGAACTGCTTCAAGCGCGTGAAGAAGAATTGCTGGAAGTCGGTATGGGCGTGGTACAAATGCAGGATCGTGATTTGATCCGTCTGTTTGTGCGCAAAGACCCGTTTGGCCGCTTCTTCAGCTGCATGGTGTATGTCACCAAAGAGCGTTACAACACCGAACTGCGCCGCCATACACAACGAATTCTGAAACACTACTTTGGCTGTCAGCAAGAAGTGGAGTTCACCACTTACTTCTCAGAAAGCCCACTTGCCAGAACGCATTACATTGTTCGTGTTGATAACAACAACATGAACGTCGATGTTAAGAAAATAGAGCAAAACCTAATGGAAGCATCAACAACTTGGGATGATCGCCTATCTGAAGCGATCGTGGCAAACTTTGGCGAGAGCAAAGGTCTACCGCTTTCTAAAGAGTATCTGCACGCATTCCCTCGTTCTTACAAAGAAGATGTAATGCCGGGTTCTGCGGTTTCTGATATCGAAAGCCTGGAAGCGCTGAACGAAAACAACAAGCTTGGCATGTTGTTCTACCGCCCACAGGAAGAGAAGAAAGATTCTAAAGCGGTTCGCTTGAAACTGTATCACCGCGATGAGCCTATCCATTTGTCGGATGTTATGCCGATGCTGGAAAACCTTGGCTTGCGCGTCATTGGTGAATCACCATACGAAGTAGTGAAATCTAACGGCCAGACATACTGGATCCTAGATTTCTCAATGCTGCATAAGAGCGACAAAGAAGTGGATCTTCGCGAAGCGCGCGATCGTTTCCAACAAGCGTTTGCCGCAATCTGGAATGGTGGTCTGGAGAATGACGGATTCAACCGTCTGGTACTGGGCGCATCTCTGACTGGTCGTGAAGTCTCTATTCTGCGTGCATATGCTCGTTACATGCGTCAGGTTGGTTTCCCATTCAGTCAGCAGTACATCGAAGAGACACTGAACCATTATCCTGATCTGGCGAAAGGGTTGGTGGAACTGTTTGTTCGTCGCTTTGATCCTAAATTCAAAGGCGCACAGAAAGGTCAGGCTGATCTAGTCGCGAAACTGACTGAGCAGTTAGATCATGTGGAAAGCTTGGATGACGATCGTATTCTGCGTCGTTACATGGAAATGATCGCAGCAACCCTGCGTACCAACTACTTCCAATTGGACGAAAACAAGCAACCTAAGCCTTGGCTGGCTCTGAAAATGAAGCCGAGCGAGATTCCGGATATCCCAGCACCAGTGCCTGCGTTTGAGATCTTCGTGTACGCACCGGATATCGAAGGTGTGCACCTGCGTGGTGGTAAAGTTGCACGTGGTGGTCTGCGTTGGTCGGATCGTCAGGAAGACTTCCGTACAGAGATTTTAGGTCTGGTTAAAGCGCAACAAGTGAAAAACACCGTTATCGTACCTGTGGGTGCGAAAGGTGGCTTTGTGTGTAAGAAACAGTACATGTTTACAACGCGCGATGAGATCTTTGCCGAAGGCCAACGTTGCTACAAACGCTTTATCCGTGCGCTGCTGGATGTGACTGACAACATCATTGAAGGCGAACTGATCGCACCGAAAAACGTTGTTCGTCACGATGAAGATGATCCGTACTTGGTTGTTGCAGCGGATAAAGGTACAGCAACGTTCTCGGATCTGGCTAACTCGGTTTCTGCTGAATACAACTTCTGGTTGGGGGATGCGTTTGCATCAGGCGGTTCAAACGGCTACGACCACAAAGCGATGGGTATCACGGCGAAAGGTGGTTGGGAATCAGTGAAGCGCCACTTCCGTGAAATCGGTATTGACTGTCAAACCACGGATTTCACCGCGATTGGTATCGGTGATATGGCTGGTGACGTATTTGGTAACGGTATGCTGCTGTCGAAACACATTCGTCTCCAGGCCGCATTTAACCACCTGCACATCTTTATTGACCCGACACCAGATGCAGCAAGCGGTTGGGAAGAGCGTAACCGTCTGTTCAATCTGCCTCGTTCAAGCTGGGAAGATTACAACGCGAAACTGATTTCTAAAGGCGGCGGCATCTTCTCTCGTAAGTCGAAGTCGATCACTTTGAGCCCTGAGATCCAGAAGATGCTTGGCACGAAGAAGACATCGGCAGCGCCAAACGATCTGATTAAAATGATCCTGAAAATGGAAGTGGATCTGCTGTGGAACGGCGGTATCGGTACTTACGTGAAATCGTCGGCTGAAACCCATACTGACGTTGGTGACCGTGCAAACGATGCGCTGCGTATTGATGGCCGTGAGTTGAACGCTAAGATCGTCGGTGAAGGCGGTAACTTAGGTATGACTCAGCTAGGTCGCGTGGAATACGCACTGACTGGTGGCCGAGTCAACACCGACTTCGTCGATAACGTGGGTGGTGTAGACTGTTCGGATAACGAAGTCAACATCAAGATCTTCCTGAATGGCCTGGTTGCAAATGGTGATATGACCATTAAACAACGCAACCTTATCCTGGAATCAATGGAAGACGAAGTCGGCGAAATCGTTATTGAAGACGCTTACACCCAGTCTGAGTCGATTTCTGTAACCGCGCAACAAGGTGTTGATGTGGTGAAAGAGCAGATTCGCTTTATCCACCACATGGAAAAAGCAGGTCACCTGGATCGTGCACTGGAGTATATCCCAGATGACGAAACGCTGCTGGAACGCGAAAAACAAGGCATGGGTCTGACTCGTCCTGAACTGGCTGTTCTGGTTGCCTACGGCAAGATGGTGCTGAAAGAAGAGTTGGCGTGTGATGACATCGCAAATGATGAATTCCATGCGACTCAACTGGTGAAATACTTCCCGTCTGAGTTACGTCGTAACTTCTCAGATCAAATGAAGAATCACCCTCTGCGTAAAGAAATCATCGCAACAGCGCTTGCAAATCAGATGGTTAACGAAATGGGCTGTAACTTCGTGACTCGTCTGCAAGAAGAAACGGGCGCAAACCCAGTGGATATCGTTAATGCCTATGCAGCAGCTCGCGAGATCTACGGTTTGGGCGCAGTTCTGGAACAAGTTCGCACGCACGACAACAAAGCTACTGCGAACGCACAATATGACGTTATGTTCCATGTGCGTCGTACGCTGCGTCGTCTGTCTCGTTGGTTCCTGCGCAACCGTCCGGGTAAACAGTCAGTGCAAACGTTGATCGATTGCTACAAGTCAGATGTGAAAGCGATAGCGAAAGAGCTGGATCAACTGTTGGTTTCTGATGAAGTGGCAGAACACAAAGCCATGGCTCAAGTATGGACCGAGCAGGGTATCGATGCTGAACTGGCCAACTATGTTGCTCGTTTGTCTAGCTTGTACTCAGTACTGGATATTTCTACAGTATCTCGTGAAAAAGGCAAAACCGTTGAACAAACAGCGAAGCTGTACTTCAACTTGGGCGACCGTTTGTCACTGCACTGGTTCCTGAAACAGATCAATGGCCAGGCTGTGGATAACAACTGGCAAGCTCTGGCCCGTGCGGCATTCCGTGAAGATCTGGATTGGCAGCAACGCCAGCTGACTGCGCAAGTGCTTAACTGTGCATGTGAGCCAGAAAAACTGGACGTCATGAAAGCGCTGGAAGAGTGGATCGAAAACAACGAAACCTCTCTGCATCGTTGGGAAAACATTCTGAACGAGTTCAAAGTTGGTACGGTTCATGAGTTCGCGAAGTTCTCAGTTGCCATGCGGGAATTGATGCTCCTCAACTTAAACTGCCAGGCGGCGGAATAAGCATTGAATTGTTAGACAAATACGTCAATAATAACGCCCCGTTTATTCGGGGCTTTTTTCTTTCGGAGGCACAATGCTTTACCGCTTAGCCAGAGCTGGCTTTTTTCAACTGGATGCTGAAAAGGCGCATGAACTCGCCATTCAAAACTTCAAACGTTTCACTGGTACTCCTCTCGATCTCTTCTATCGTCAACACCTTCCAAACCGTCCTGTAGAATGCATGGGACTCACATTCAAAAACCCTGTTGGTTTGGCCGCTGGTCTGGACAAAAATGGTGAATGTATCGATGCGTTTGGCGCAATGGGTTTTGGCTTCGTAGAAGTAGGGACGGTGACTCCTCGTCCACAACCGGGCAATGACAAACCGCGTCTTTTCCGTCTTATCCCAGCAGAAGGTATTATCAACCGCATGGGATTCAACAATGAAGGTGTTGATCACCTGATTGAGAATGTTAAGAAGGCGAACTACGACGGTATCATCGGGATTAACATCGGTAAGAACAAAGATACACCGATTGAAAAAGGTGCGGATGATTACCTGATTTGTATGGATAAGGTATATCCATATGCCGGTTACATTGCGGTGAATATTTCATCACCAAACACCCCTGGGCTGAGAACGCTGCAATACGGTGAGGCACTGGATGAACTTCTGGCTGCGCTGAAAGAAAGACAAGCGGAACTGGCTGAAAAGCATAACAAGTATGTACCGCTGGCTCTGAAGATCGCACCGGATCTTAGTGATGATGAGATCAAACAGATCTGCCAGTCACTACTGAAGAACAAGATTGATGGTGTTATCGCAACGAACACCACACTGGATCGCTCTTTGGTGGAAGGTATGAAAAATGCCAACGAAGCGGGTGGGCTGAGTGGTCGTCCGTTACAATCTCGCAGTACTGAAGTGATCAAGTGTCTGTATCAGGAGCTGGGTGATGAGATCCCAATCATTGGTGTCGGTGGTATTGACTCTTATGTTGCGGCGAAAGAGAAACTGATGGCTGGCGCGAAGTTAGTACAGGTATACAGCGGTTTTATCTACCACGGTCCGAAACTGGTCAGTGACATCGTCAAAAATCTATAAATGATCGCAATATATTGAGTTTCATGATCATTTAGAAAAAGTGACAAGGTGACAAACAGAGGGAATGAGATAATCATTTCCTCTTTTTTTTTGATTTTCCGTTCTTAGAATTACAGATATTCGTTGGCAAAGGTAATTTAAGCGTTTTACCTAATCGTTTGATAATAAGTAAATTGAGAGTCGGAACAATGCTTAAACCAAGTGACAAATGGAGTTGGTACTACTCAGATAGCGAAGGCTATTTGATGCTAGACTTGGGCGAGGAGATGGTGTTTCGCACGAATCTCAGCCGCAACCTTTTAGTCGATTGCGCCTTTTCTGACAATCACTTCACTGTTGACGATGCGTCTGACTACCAAACCTACAAAGAACGAATCAGCTGCCTGGATATGAGTGAGCCGCGCAAAGTTGAGCTGGCGCTGTATTGTGTAGCGGCAAAACGCTTTCACAAACCAGTTCAGCCTAAGAGTTGGTTCTTTGATTATCAGGGCGGGGATGTCGCTCCGGAAGAGGGTGACATTGTCAGTCTCGTGAATAGTTTCAACCAAGGATACTTTATTGTGCTTGAAGTGGGCGATAACGCTAGCTTGTGCGCTTTGGTTGATCTCGAGGCATTTGTGCTGAATGGATCTAAGTCACTCGATTTTGGTCAGGTGATTAAGGTGATGCATGATCGCATGGCCAACGCTAATCATATTCTTGTATCAGAGCCAATGGCTTTGGTCGGTTAATCTTTTCCCTAAGTTATTTTCGTTCCTTTTTTCATTTCCCATCGGCGCAAGCCGATTTTTTTTGCCTCCAATTTAGGCCCAAGTTCTCATCTTCGATGGAATAGTGGCGTCTTACGTCTGAGATTTAATCAACAATCGAATATTTTTTAGCGCAAAAGTGACAGGCTTTCTGGTGCTTGTTGCGTATCTTTTTACCTATTTATTCCCGTTTTACGTCATTTTGTAACTAATTTACAGTGTAAAAGTTAATCTGGTATAGTCCAGAATTGAGGTGAATAAATACTCACTTCGTATCTGGGGGCTGTAAATAGGTAAGGTGATTCGGAAACTCTCACTGAGGAAGCTCGTCAGTTACGTCTGTTGGACTAATCGCCATTTGTAGGGATTTTTAGTGAAATGATTCGTTTAGATTTAGGAATGGTCCGCATTGTCAGTTATAATCTGAGGCCATTTTTACCAGTCAAAGAACACTATGAATCAGTATCTAGCGGTTACCTCAAACGGTCTTGAGAACCTATTAGTCGAAGAATTAACAAATTTAGGGATTGTCGATGCCAAGCCTGTACAGGCAGGGGTGAAATTTAAAGCAACCAACGAGCAGATTTACCGTTGTTGCTTGTGGAGCCGCCTTGCTTCTCGATTCGTACGTGTGGTTGCCGAGTTTAACTGTCAGAACGACATGGATTTGTACCTGTCAGCGACAGCCATCAATTGGGTAAATCATTTCCACAGTACTAAAAAGTTTGTGGTCGACTTTAATGGTACCAACCGCGAAATTCGTAATAGCCAATATGGCGCAATGAAAGTTAAAGATGCGGTAGTGGACTGTTTTGAAAAGAAAAATCTACCACGCCCGTCGATCAGTAAAGATCATCCAGATCTTCGTATCCATGTGCGTCTACACAATGACAAAGCACTTCTAGGCATCGATATGGTTGGTGGTGGCCTGCACATGCGCGGCTATCGCCCAGAGTCGGGCAAAGCGCCACTGCGTGAAACACTGGCTGCCGCGATTGTTATGCGCAGTGGTTGGAATGAGTCTAAATCTCTGCTCGATCCAATGTGCGGTTCCGGTACGCTATTGATTGAAGCTGCCATGATGGCGGCTAATATTGCCCCTGGTTTGAAGCGCGAGAAGTGGGGCTTCCAAGCGCTGGAAGACTTCGATGAAGAGCTGTGGGCGACCATTAAATCTGAGGCGAATGTACAGGCCAGAAGAGGCGCCAAAAAAGTTGACGCTAAGTTTTATGGCTTTGACAACGATTCTCGAGTGGTTCAGGTTGCTAAAGATAACGCGCGTCGTGCTGGTGTGAGTGATTTGATTGAGTTCACAGTCGGTGATGCAGCAAAACTGGTGCGTCCTACAGGCTTTGAGAACGGCGTGATCATCTGTAACCCGCCATACGGTGAGCGTTTAGGTACGCATCCTGGTCTCATCGCGCTATACACCGCTTTTGGCGCCCAGTTGAAGGCGCAGTTTGGTGGTTGCCAAGCTTCTATCTTCTCCAGCTCAGATGAGCTGCTTGCGTGTTTACGCATGCGTGCTGAAAAGCAGTTCAAATTGAACAACGGTGCGTTACCGTGTCACCAAAAAAACTACAGTATTGCCGTTCGAGCAGAATCGGAGCTAACAGAAGGCCGCCAGGAATCGTTAGTTGCTCCTGATTTCTCTAACCGTCTTAAGAAAAACATGGGCAAGATCGGTAAATGGGCTAAACGCGAAGGATTGGATTGTTACCGCATTTATGATGCCGATTTACCGGAATACAATGTTGCCATCGACATTTATCTCGATCATCTGGTAATTCAGGAATATGCAGCTCCGAAAAGTATTCCTGAAGAGACGGCAAAACGCCGCCTGACTGACATCATTCGTGCTGCAATTCAGGTGACGGGTGTTGATGCTAACAAAGTCGTGCTGAAAGTTCGTGAGAAGAAGAAAGGGGCCTCTCAATATCAGAAGCTTGGCCAACAATCAGAAACCATGTATGCCCAAGAATACGGTGTAAAACTGATTGTTAACCTTTTTGATTATCTTGATACCGGCCTGTTTTTAGATCACAAGTTGACTCGCCGCCGCTTGGGCCAAATGGCGAAAGGCCAGGATTTCCTGAACTTGTTTGCTTACACCGGTTCTGCCACCGTGCACGCAGCTTGTGGCGGTGCAAAATCGACGACTACCGTGGATATGTCTAAAACCTATCTGGATTGGGCAAAAGAGAATATGGCACTCAATGGTCAGGTGGGTCGTCAGCACCAGTACGTGCAAGCAGACTGTCTTCAGTGGCTGGAGAAGGCGACTGGTCAGTATGACTTAATCTTTATTGACCCTCCGACGTTCTCGAATTCAAAGCGCATGGAACAGTCTTTTGATGTTCAGCGCGACCATATCCAGTTGATGACGAACCTGAAGCGTATTTTGCGTCCAGAGGGCACGATTGTGTTCTCAAATAATAAACGTCACTTCAAGATGGATATGGATCAGATGGAGGCGCTGGGTCTTCAGGCTCAGAATATTTCATCTCAGACACTGCCTCTTGATTTCGAGCGTAACAAACACATTCACAACTGCTGGATCGTGACGCACAAAAACTAATAGGGCACGGATGTGATAACTCTCTACAGCACGGAAGGCTGTCATTTATGTGAAATGGCCTATGACTTGCTTAAACAAGTTCAATTAGTTCAACAGGTTAACGTCGTCGACATTGCGTTCGACGACCAACTGTTTTCTCGTTACGGGGTCACAATCCCCGTACTTTCCTATCAGAACTCTGAACTGAATTGGCCTTTTGATATCAACGAATTAACTCAATGGTTAGAAAATAATGGCATTAATTACCATCCATAACGGGTTACTGGCATTTGGTGATCACCCATTGCTGGACCATGCAGATTTTGCGCTGCAGGAAAATGAACGCGTCTGTCTTGTTGGCCGCAATGGCGCGGGCAAATCGACATTGATGAAAGTGCTGGCGGGTGAAACCATCATGGACGATGGCAAAATGCAGGTTATGCAGGATGTTATTGTTTCGCGTCTGGAGCAGGACCCGCCTCGCGATCAGGAAGGTAACGTTTACGACTATGTCGCTGGTGGCCTAAAAGAAGTCGGTCAGCAACTGAAGATCTATCAGGATCTGTTGGATCTGGTGGCGGTAGAGCCGACAGAAGCCAATATAAAGCGTTTATCTGCGATTCAAGAACAACTTGAGCATGCTGGCGCGTGGCGTTTCGAAGACAGAATCAAGAATGTTCTGAGTGCTCTGAAGCTTGATGGCCATACGAAACTGACGGATTTATCAGGTGGCTGGCAGCGTAAAGCGGCTCTGGCGCGCGCCTTGGTCTGTGATCCGGACGTATTACTGCTGGATGAACCAACCAACCACCTGGATGTTACGACCATTGAATGGCTGGAAGGTTTTCTGAAAGATTTCCGTGGTTCTATCATCTTTATTTCCCACGACCGTGCCTTTATCAAATCAATGGCGACGCGTATTGTTGATTTGGATCGCGGCAAGCTGAACTCGTTCCCGGGCAACTACGATAAATATCTGGTCGAGAAAGAGGAGCAGCTTCGCGTTGAAGACATGCAGAATGCCGAGTTTGATAAGAAACTGGCTCAGGAAGAGGTTTGGATCCGTCAGGGAATCAAAGCTCGACGTACTCGCAATGAGGGCCGCGTGCGTGCGCTTAAGAAGCTGCGTGAAGAGCGTAGCGAACGTCGTGAAGTGCTGGGTAAAGTGAATCTGCAAATCGATGACGCGGCTCGTTCAGGCAAGATCGTCTTTGAGGCGGAGAATCTGCAGTATTCCATCGATGGCAAATCTATTGTTAAAGATTTCAGCTTTAACATCATGCGTGGCGATCGTATCGCGCTGGTTGGCCCTAACGGCTGTGGTAAGAGTACATTGCTGAAACTGCTGCTTGGTGAGCTTCAACCGGATTCGGGCCGTCTGCATTGCGGAACCAAACTGGAAGTGGCGTACTTTGACCAGTATCGTGAAATGCTGGATCCGGAAAAATCGGTCATTGATAATCTGGCAGATGGTAAGCAAGAGGTCACGATTGGAGGCCGTCAGCGTCATGCGCTGAGTTACCTGCAGGATTTCCTTTTTGCTCCCAAACGCGCTCGTACGCCAGTTAAGGCTCTGTCTGGTGGTGAGAAAAACCGTCTGCTTTTAGCGCGAATTTTCCTGAAATCGAACAACCTATTGGTGCTCGATGAACCAACTAACGATTTAGATATCGAAACCTTGGAACTTTTGGAAGATTTGCTTGCCAATTACCAAGGCACGTTATTGTTAGTAAGCCACGACCGTGAGTTTGTTGATAATACCGTAACATCGAGCTGGATATTTGAAGGCGACGGTGTCATTGAAGAGTTTGTTGGAGGCTATCACGATGCACAGCAACAGCGTCAGCAGGTTCTGCAGTCCCGTAATGCCGAAAAAGTAGTCAAAGCAGAGAAAGTGGTTGAGGAATCTCCCAAAACCGCGTCTTCTAAGGCTAAGTCTAAGAAGTTATCTTATAAACTTCAGCGCGAGCTGGAAACTCTGCCTGTCAAACTCGAAGAATTAGAAGCTGAGATTGAAGCTCTGCAGGAACAGGTGAATAGCCCGGACTTTTTTGGTCAGCCTGTAGAAGCAACACAACCCATTTTAGACAAGTTAGCTGCAACAGAGCAGGAGCTTGAAATTGCATTCGAGCGCTGGGAAGAGCTTGAAGCAATGCAACAGGAAAGTTAATGAAACCAATGAGTAGTAACACTTTTAAACTGACCTTTATTACCGCCGCGATTGTGTCATCGACCACTGCGTCTGCTGCTTTGTATCAAGTCGTCGAAGTGATACCAAGTACAACGTATTCTTACAAGAGTAGCTTTGGTGTTGCGATTCAACCAGCAGTGACAGATGATGCAGCAGATAATTGTTTTAATAGCGCAACAATCACTGGTCACGACGGCAAAAGTTGTACCGATTATATACTTGCAGGTGAAACTCGCTCGTCTGAAGTGAGCACCGGTGAGGCGGTCGACGGTTTGAGTTTTCGAGAAGAAGCGCCGTTTGGTATGGACAGCCGCTTTATCTATATTGATAGCCTCGATGATTTTGAAAGCTACTGTAGTAACCAGTTGCGATATGCGACGTGCGATGCGTGGGCTTCTGTGCGTTGGACGCCTTGGGAAAGTGAAGTGACTGGTGATCAAACGCCAAATTCAATTGCTTTTAAGGGCGAGTCAACCACTGGCGATTCAATCGATGAAGACTACAACGTGGTTGTGAACAGTTTGACGTCTGGAGGGAAGGCTGTTGGTATCAAATCAACACTGGGAGATGTGACGGGTTACCGGCGTAATTCGGTGTCTGGTTTTGTCGAGGACAGCACTACTTTTGCTGATACTTTTCAAACTCGTGCATGGAAAACGGACGATAACTATACAGTTGGTAGTGTGTCCACTAAGTACACGAATGACGGAGATGCATTTTACACGTCAAAAGCCGCACTGTGGAATTCGGATGGTGAGCTAGTCCAGATAAACTGGGGTTCTGGTTCTGGTATCTCAAGTGTAAAGAACAGTCGCTTTGCTCAAGGCAGTATGCGAGATTTCGTTGAAGTTGATGGCACGCTGTATGGTGTGGGTTATAACACCTATGAAACCAACTCAACCAACTACATGAATGCAGTTGTGTATTCTGTGAGTACAAGCTCGGATATTATGACCCCCAGCAATTGGACATCTACACCGATTGCGAAAGCGACCGTGCGAGAAAATGGTGTTTCAAGTGGCGACTATATTTACAGTAACTCTGTTGCATTGGCTGTGAATGAGAATTTAGTTGCGATTGGTGAAGCGAAGCGTGATGGCGATCATCCATATAAAGGTGCAGCGGCAAACCGTCTGTTTGTCGTTTCAGATGTTTCGGCTTCTTCACCATCTGCCACATTCCTGTCTGGTGGCATTTTCTTTGATGGTGCTGGTGGTAAAGCCGGTGCGATTAACAATTACAACGAGATTGTTGGGCAAATTGATGCTGAGTCAACTCGTGAAGCGAGTGGTAAGCCTCGCCGTAAACGTGGTTTCATCTATCCATACAACGGCACTGGCACCGATCCTGATCGCCGCGCGGTGTTTAATAATCAAGGCTGGTGGTTGGATAATCTGACCAATGGTTCGGCTCCTGCATCCAGTTCGGTGGATGTGTCAAGGAACAACGATTACCGTATCATTGACGCAACGGACATCAATGACGCTGGTGTGATTTCTGCGACTGCGCTCAAGTGTGATGGTGGATACGATACAACTGCGTACAATGCAACGTGTGGTAATGGCAACCAAGATGAAACGACTGTTGCGGTTAAGTTGGTTCCTATACCAGGGGCGAGTAGTGACGATATTTCATCGCGAGGCACAGATGAAACCGCAGCTGAACGAAAAGGTGCTGGCGTAGGCTTATGGATGCTTGCTGTACTAGGTTTTCTAGGGTTCCGTAGAAAATAGCAAATTTTTGTCAAACGAAGCACAAGTTCACAGATCTGGACTTGTGCTTTTTTTTGCCTTGATGAAGGTGGTTTTTTGAGCAATTCTTAATGGTGTGGTAATAAAAATGCCACGCCATTTTAATAGTTGTAAGTTAGACACAAGCTACTGTATGAGGACTTCACTATGAAGAGACAAAAGCGTGATCGCCTGGAAAGAGCACAATCTCAGGGATACAAAGCTGGCCTGAATGGTCGATCGCAAGAAGAGTGTCCCTATCAGCAAATGGAAGCTCGTTCCTTCTGGCTAGGTGGTTGGCGTGAAGCGAGAGAAGACAAACAGACTGGTCTCTATAAATAACCTCCACATACAACACAGGATCTAAGCCCCGAAAGGGGCTTTTTATATAGACACACACCCTGACGCACTATAACTAAATGTTGCACTAATAAAAAGCCGCTCAACTGAGCGGCTAGATTCAATCGCAGCGTTTTAGAATGCTGAAGTGTCTTGGAAAAGGCCAACTTTCAGATCTTTAGCAACGTAGATTTCTTTTCCATCCACCAGTACGCGGCCATCAGCAAGACCCATAACTAGTTTACGGTTCACAACACGTTTCATATGAATTTCGTAAGTGACTTTTTTGGCTGTTGGCAGAATTTGCCCTGTGAATTTTACTTCACCAACGCCCAGAGCGCGGCCTTTACCTTTACCGCCAACCCAGCCAAGGAAGAAACCAACCAGCTGCCACATGGCATCCAAACCAAGACAGCCAGGCATGACTGGGTCACCAGGGAAGTGACAATCGAAGAACCATAGATCCGGAGTGATATCTAGTTCAGCAAGGATAAGTCCTTTACCGAATTCACCCTCAGTTTCAGACATCTTAGTCACTCGGTCCATCATCAGCATGTTTGGTGCTGGTAGTTGAGGGTAACCAGGGCCAAAAAGTTCGCCACGGCTAGAAGCTAAAAGATCTTCACGGTTATAAGAGTCGCGTTTGTTCTGCATTATCAATTACTCCAATTTTTGATAGGGTGCATGTTAGTGAACACGTGTACGCCAAACAACTCCGATCAGTACTAGACAAACCAGTTTTTGACGCGTTCCACAAATCCTTGTGGCTGAACGTGTTTTTCAAAGTTTTCAATTCGTTCTGCTATCCGGCTGATCACGCTCTCTTCATCATCACCACGGAACGGCTTGTTCATGAGCACAGGTACAGCTTCATCAACATTGGATACTGGCCAGATATTGAACTCACCATTTTTAATACTTTCGACGACAGATTTATGAAGCGCAAGGTGTTTAAGGTTACTTTTTGGCAGAATCACACCTTGTTCCCCTGTAAAACCTTGATGTTGGCAAACACGGTAGAAGCCTTCAATTTTTTCATTCAGTCCGCCTACGGCCTGAACACGGCCAAATTGATCAACAGCGCCAGTTACCGCAATTTGCTGATCAATAGGGTACTCGGACAGAGCACTGACTAAAGAACACAGTTCAGCTAACGATGCGCTGTCACCATCGACTTCGCTATACGATTGTTCAAACACAACGGATGCAGAAAAAGGAAGTGGTACGTCAAGGTTCAGTGCGCTGCTTACAAACGCCTGCATAATCATCATACCTTTAGCGTGTAAGTTGCCGCCCAGTTCAACTTTTCGCTCAACATCTGAGATGTCGCCGTCACCAAAGTGGATAACACATGAAATACGTGCAGGTTCGCCGTAAGAAACAGGGTGTCCAGCAATATCAATGACTGTCAGGCCGTTTACCTGTCCTATCTGTTCACCTTGAGTTTCAATGATTACTTGACCGTCAAGAATGTCATCGAGCGCTCTTTCAGGCAGATAAGACTCACGATAACAACGTTGGTTAAGCGCTAGCTCGACATGGTTTTCCTCAATGCGCTGTCCACTGCTGATGAGTGATGCTTCTTCGAGTAAAGCGCGTAGCCACATGACACACAACGGAGCGTAGTGCTGATCTTCTGTATAACGTGCTCCGGCAGTCATCACGGCTTCGATGGCATTCCGGCTAAGATCCGGCAACTGGTATCGATTAGCGATCCATCGTAAATAGCCAAGATAGGTTGTAATCGTTTCTGGCTCAATCTTGATATCCATTTCGAGTTCACTGAACAAACAAAGTCCTGCGTGTATATCGGCATCAAGGAAGTCCACATCACCCAATTGATTTCTATCTCCAACCACCACTAACTTAATGTTATAGCACTTGTTTAATGGTGTTTGGATTGGTGACTTAGGGTCACAGTTGAGTGGCGAAACGGGATCACCAAGAATGGCTGATTTCAGCATTGGCCAAGTGGCAGGATTGGCCAGTAAAAGGTTCGCGGAAACAATAAGATAACCATTGTTTGCTTGGTCCAGTAATCCGCTTGTCTCATTGACGACTTGGCCATTTTCGGCTTTAACCTGGCCAAAAATAGTCACCATATTCAATGTTTCAGTGACGACAACCGGAGCCGTTGTGACGAGGCTATCCATTTGTTCCTTTATCAGAGAGCGATAAATGGAATTGTCTGGAGCATTAATCAACAGAACACGACTAAATCCATTGATGTGTATGAATCTTTCAATCGCTTGTGAAAGCCTAGTTTGAGTACCAAACAGAGAAACAGGAGGCAGGCTAGGGTATTGAGAAAACTCAGCATTGAATTGATCATACTGGGGCGTAACTAAACGCCAGATATCTTGTGTCATTGAATCATCGAAATGGTGAAAAGGACGTAAATTATATAGAAAAACCTAAAGCGCGAATAGCTTTGATATTTGGGATGATCTTAGTCTTGTTTTTAACGGATTGAATTGAAAACAAAGCACGATTTGGGTTACGCTGTCACCCTGATTTTTAACAGGTTTGCCAGACATGAAATATCAACAACTCGAAAACTTGGAATGCGGTTGGAAGTGGCAGTACTTAATCAAAAAATGGAAAGATGGTGAAGCGATCACCAATCATATTGATCGCAGTGAAGCCGATAACGCTGTCCGTGAGCTAAAATCCATTGAACATGAGCCGACATTAGTACTTGAATGGATTGAGCAGCACATGGCACCTGAGCTTGAAAATAAGCTCAAACAGGCAATCCGCGCCAAGCGAAAGCGCCATTTTAATGCTGAACAGCTTCATACACGTAAGAAGTCGATTGATCTTGACTATCGGGTTTGGGAAAAATTGTCTGTGCGAGCCAATGAACTCGGATGTACGCTATCTGATGCTATTGAATATCTCTTGAGTGAGGCATCTCGCAGCGAGAAAGCGAGCCGCACGGTTTCAAGCTTGAAAGAAGATTTGAGTAAATTGCTGTCTGATTAGGAGTTAGCAAGATGCTGTATGTGATTTTGATTGCTGCAATCGTCATTTTCTGGTTGGTTGCGGTCGACAGGCCTGTTCTGAGAGTTAAGTTTAAAGACGGAGCAGTAACCGATGCAAAAGGGCATTTCCCGCCATCGTTTAAGCACAATGTAACTGAAATTGGTGAGCATGCACCGTTTGATGGTGAGCTCAAAGTCTATCATCGAAGAAGTGGCATGAAGTTGGTGTTCTCGAA
>ERZ1673961.350-NODE-350-length-20478-cov-7.336679_pt1 | contig 20478 bp, 16 predicted proteins | sample MGYA00580189_ERZ1673961 | MGnify/ENA primary metagenome ERZ1673961 (study PRJEB41334, sample SAMN05608105) | rock metagenome | biome: terrestrial subsurface; feature: shale formation; material: shale | place: USA: Pennsylvania ... | reverse complement strand
TCGCAGGATTATGTTTGCTGTTTACCAGTTTCCATGATGAACGGCGTGAGCGTTCCATATCACCAATCACCAGACCTTGTTTCTTTTTCGGCTTTTTCGAGCCAATCGCCAGATAGAATTTTTCCACTTGTCGGTCAGCAAAGGCTTGAGACAAGACGCTAGCGGCTTTGGCGTTGCGTCCGAGGAGCAGAATACCCGACGTCATTTTATCCAACCGATGGATGAGATATAGCTGCTCATCCCCACTCTGCTTGGCCACTTCTTGCAGCAGCATAGTGTCACCATCGTCTTTGTGAACGGAGACGTTGGGATGCTTGTTGATGATCAGAAAATCTGGATGGGTATGTAGAATATCGAACATAAAAACCTAGCTCCACGTTTGGAGCCAGAAGTATACCGATTCTGATTGATTAGGCGAGCTTAAACTGCCCCTAGCTTACGCTCTAAAAGTTAACGTGTGTAAGCTGCCTACAAATTATCAAGTAAGCAAGAATCAGTAACTGGAATAAAAAAGGGAGCCGACCTGGCTCCCTTTTTAAAGATGTGACGGTTTACAGCTTCTTCGAGAAGATAGCTGCCAGGCCGATAGTCACGATACCGAGTACCATGATTTCACCTTTACCACTGTCAAATCCTGATTTGATGCCCATGAAAGCAACAATTGCAATCGCGACTGGAATAACGTACTTCACTAGGTTGTACCATAGCCCAAATAGTGGGAAAGATACTTCACCATCATTCGTGATTTCTTTCTCAAGTTCATCACGCTTGAGTCTCCAGCCAGCAAAGATACACAGCAACATACCACCAACAGCCATAAAGATTTTGTCAGTCAGTAGGTCGAAGATGTCGAATGCACCTGTACCAAACAGTGTTGGACCCATTCCGCCCAGTGACAAAGAAGCGAATACACACAATATTGCCATTACCGAGCTTGCTGAAAGCACCGCTTTTGAACGCTTCATACCTTTTTCATCGATTAGGTAAGAAACCACAACTTCAAGCAGTGAAACCGAAGACGTTAATGCAGCCGCCGTCAGACCAACAAAGAACATAATCGCAAACAGGAAGCCGATTAGACCGCCCATTTCAGCAAACAGTTGTGGAACAACAACAAACACCAGACCTGGGCCTGCTGCTGGCTCAATACCGAAAGCAAACATCGCCGGGAACATTGCAATACCCGCAAGAATTGCGACGCCTGTATCCATTGCTGTAATCATGCCTGTGGTTTGAACCACGTTTTCTTTCTTCTTCAGGTAAGAGCCGTAAGTAATCATACAACCCATACCCAAACTTAGTGAGAAGAACGCCTGCCCGAGCGCAGCAAGTACCACACTGCTGTTGACTTCAGAGAAGTCTGGCATGAACAAGAACTCAACGCCTGCCATTGCACCTGGTAGCATCAGACCTTTTATTGATACGACGATCAAAATAAGGAATAGCAGCGGCATCAGAACTTTACCTGCTTTCTCGATACCGCCAGAAATACCTTTCATAACAATGAAGATATTCATGAACAGGTAAAGCGCCATCCAAATCAGAGGCTGGATAGGGTCAGAGATGAAAGCTCCAAAGCTATCACCGATAGCGTCAGGAGTACTTAGCAAGCCCGAGCCCACCTTAAAGATGTAAGCCAGAGCCCAGCCGCCAACAACAGGGTAGAAACCCATGATTAGCAGGCCACTCAGTACGCCCATTACGCCTGTAAACGTCCAGCGGCGATCGGTTGATTTAAATGCACCAACAGCAGCTCGACCTGTTTTTCGACCAACGGCAAATTCGGTCAGCATTACGCTAAAGCCAATAAAGATGACGAAGATTAGGTAAATGGCAACAAATGCGCCACCGCCCCCCTCTCCCGCCGTGTAAGGAAATTTCCATATATTACCTAAGCCGACAGCGGAACCCGCTGCAGCCATAACGAAGCCTAATTTAGACCCCCACGTATCACGTGGTGCTGTATTAGTTGTAGCCACGCTTTTTCTCCAAAATTAAATGTGTTGTGTTTGCATTGAGATAGGCGTCAAAAATGTGTGTTTATATTAAGTTATACACTTATGAAAATAATGTTAGACGCTCTATGCGGTCAGTAAACCAGTTCCCCATTAAAATTAAAAGCCTCAACAAGTATATTTATCGCACAATTGCTGCATCACGCATGTTATATGCTGCTTTTTTATTCACTGATTAAAGATTAACCTTGGTTTTCAAACATGAATAACAGATTCCCCTGTTATGAACTTAATCCCTCATATAAAATCACTCTAACTCTTAATAAGAAAGCAGTTTCCCCAACACACTTTTATGCCTAATATCCTAGATGGGCGTATAAATTTGAGCGTATATGGATAAGTTTTATCATTTTCTTACTCTTGCTGGCATTGGACTGTATTGGTTATTGGTCGCTGGTGTCACCATTCGGGTAGTTTTAAAACGCCGTGCCGTAAGTGTTTCGTTAGCGTGGCTGATGATCATTTATATTCTTCCGGTTCTTGGTGTCGCGTGTTATTTCCTGTTTGGTGAACTTAATTTAGGCAGAAAGCGAGCTGAGCGCGCGAAAGAGATGTTCGCCCCCTTTGCAGAGTGGTTCAGCCAACTTAATGATTGCCACGCGCACATGCCTGAAACGATGGGGCGTCATATCTATCGCATTGATGAACTGTGTAATAACCGTCTCGGGCTACCCGCTCTCAGTGGTAACACACTCTCATTGCAACAGAAGCCAGACGAAATTTTGCACTCGATTATCGAAGATATCGAAAATGCACAAACCAGTATTCGGATGGTGTTCTACATTTGGCACCCCGGAGGTCTAGCCGATTCCGTCGCCTCAGCGCTTATCCGAGCATCCAAACGTGGAGTCAATGTAAAACTGTTACTGGATTCTGCTGGCAGCCCACGCTTTTTCAGAAGCCCGTGGTACCGGATGATGAAAGATGCGGGCATTGAAGTTATACAAGCCTTGGAAGTGAAAATGTGGCGTATTTTCTTACGCCGTTTAGATCTTCGCCAACACAGAAAGATCATTGTTATTGATGACGAGATCGCTTACACCGGCTCAATGAACCTCGTCGATCCGGCTTACTTTAAGCAAAGCAGTGGTGTCGGTCATTGGATTGACATTATGGTGCGGATTACTGGCCCAACGGTTAATGTGCTGAGTGCCATTCACTGCTGGGACTGGGAGGTCGAAACCGGCGAGCGTCAACTTCCTAAGCGACCGGAATGCAAAATCGATAGTTATCAGTACCAGCACCCGATACAAGTGGTACCGTCAGGTCCGGGCATGCCGGAGTATCTTATTTATCAGGTGTTAACGTTAGCCATTAACCAAGCCAATCGTTCGGTGAGAATCACGACTCCGTATTTCGTGCCTAACACCGATTTGCTTGAGACACTGAAGATGACCGCGCAACGAGGCATTGAGGTAGAACTTATCATCCCTCATAAGAATGACTCGGTCATGGTTCAATGGGCTTCTCGCGCCTTCTATAGTGAGCTTCTTGCCGCGGGTGTGAAAATTTATGAGTTTTATGGCGGGTTGCTGCATACAAAATCTGTGGTCATTGACGACCAATTTTGTTTAGTCGGCACCGTAAACATGGACATGCGCAGCTTGTGGCTGAACTTTGAGGTAACGCTGGCAGTCGATGATGAAGACTTCACCAAAGAGATGTCATCTCTGCAAGACAGTTACATCAAACAGTCCTATCCGGTGGGAAAAAAGGTGTGGGATAAACGGAGCCTGTTCTCTCGCTTCTTAGAGCGTGTTTTCTATCTGTTTAACCCTCTGCTTTAAAGCACTCTGGATTTAAGAGCGACTTCAATCCCGCACCAAACGGTTTGGCGCGGGATTGTTTTATCGGACTCCTGTCCCCCCCCAAATAAGTGAGATAACCCTCATCACACTCACTGAGTATTCCCTTAGGCTATTAGGTGTTCCAAGTGGTTATGGCTCGATAGTAGAGTTTTCCCTTGCAAACAACCCGTAGTCCATGTTTTAAATAATCAAAATCGTTTTATTTAAACAGGGAATTTATATGTCAGAGGGTAAAAAGACCAAGCTGATTACCGCAGGCCGCGATAAAAAGTGGACAAACGGTGTTGTTAACCCACCAGTTCAACGTGCTTCAACCATCGTATTTGACAGTGTTGCAGAGAAAAACCAAGCAGCAATTAACCGAGCAAACAAAACGCTGTTTTACGGACGTCGCGGTACCAACACACATTTCGCGTTTCAGGACGCGATGGTTGAAATTGAAGGCGGTGCGGGATGTGCTCTCTACCCTTGTGGAACAGCGGCTATTTCAAACACAATCCTGTCTCTAGTTGAGACTGGTGACCACATTCTTATGGTTGACACGTGTTACGAACCGACTCGTGATTTTTGTAACGTCATCATGAAAAAAATGGGGATTGAGACAACCTACTACGACCCAATGATCGGCGAGAACATTCGTGATTTAATTCAACCGAATACCAAAGTACTTTTCCTGGAGTCTCCGGGTTCAATTACCATGGAAGTACAAGATGTTCCGACTCTTGCTCGTATCGCCCATGAGCACGACATCGTTGTGGTACTCGATAACACTTGGGGCGCTGGTGTTAACTTCTCTCCGTTTGACCATGGGGTTGATATTTCAGTGCAGGCTGCGACCAAGTACATCGTTGGTCACTCAGACGTTATGCTGGGTACAGCGGTGGCTTCAGAGAAATACTGGCCACAATTGAGAGAACAAAGCTACTTAATGGGACAGTGTGTTTCTCCTGATGATGTGTACCTAGGCCTCCGCGGTCTGCGCACTCTAGATGTTCGTCTTCGTCAGCATGCAGAGAGCAGCTTGAAAGTGGCTAAATGGTTAGAAACTCGCCCTGAAGTGGAGCGAGTACTGCACCCTGCACTGGAAACCTCGCCAGGCCATGAATTTTTCAAACGCGATTTTACTGGCGGTAATGGTCTGTTCTCATTCGTACTCAAAACATCATGCCCTAAAGCGACAACAGCCTTGCTTGACGGGATGAAGCACTTCAGTATGGGCTACTCCTGGGGTGGTTACGAGAGCTTGATTCTAGCTAATGAGCCAAAGAGCTTTAACAGCTTACGCACAGTCTCGCACCCACATTTTGAAGGGACGTTAATCCGTCTTCACATTGGTTTGGAAGACGTCGAAGACTTGATCGCCGATCTGGAAGCAGGTTTGGCAAGATACAATGCCCTCATTCTCGAGGAAGAAGTTTCACTTTAGGAATCGATATCCACAAAAATGCCCTCAACTCGAGGGCATTTTCTTATAGTTTGGTTTAGTCAGTCCTGCACCGTTTTACACGGACATCCGACGATATGGTCATCTACCATTCCGACCGCTTGCATAAACGCATAACAGATGGTTTCTCCGACAAATTTAAAACCTTTTTTCTTAAGGAATTTACTCATCGCTTTTGATTGCTCGGTAGACGCGGGCACTTCACTCATATCCTGCCATTGATTGATCACAGGATTATGGTCGACAAACTGCCACAAAGCCTCTGACAAACTTCCATACTCATCAATCAACGCCTTAGCGGCTTTTGCGTTACTGAACACTGAATTGATCTTGCCGCGATGTTTGACGACATCATAATTTTCTACGATATATTCAGCTCGCTCTTCACCATGCTGCTCCAAAGCATCTAAATCGTAGTGTTCAAATGCTTCTCTGTAGCCTTCTCTTTTCTTTAGTATGGTTATCCAGCTTAGCCCCGCTTGCGCACCTTCAAGCGTAATAAATTCAAACAGTACTTTATCGTCATAAACGGGTATTCCCCACTCAGCATCATGATACTCACGTTCCAGCGGGTGGTTCATCGCCCAGGCGCAACTGTTTTTTTCTGTCATTATACGTCCTTATAAAAACGCCCCTGACTCGCTAGCCAGAGGCGTTATCGATTTATACTCATTCTATTTCGGTACGGCTACTCTGTGGAATAGACGATACAGGACTGGGACAACAATCAAAGTTAATACCGTCGCAAAACCCAAACCGAACATGATCGTCACAGCCATTGGCTTGAAGAAAATATCGGGTAAAAGTGGAATCATACCTAAAATTGTAGTGATTGCCGCCATACATACAGGGCGGACACGACTCACTGCGGCGTCGACAACCGCATCATAGGCATCTTTACCTGACTTCATTTCAATCTCAATTTGATCAAGCAGAACGATGCCGTTTTTCAGTACCATCCCCGACAAACTTAGAAAGCCCAGTAAAGCCATAAAACCAAATGGCGTATTCAGGGCCAAAAGTCCTGTCGTAACACCAATCAGAGCCAGTGGAACAGTCAGCCACACAATCAAAGGTTCTTTAACCGAGTTGAACAGGAATACGGTAATAAGGAACATGAACAAGTAACCCATTGGCATTGTCGTAAACAACGACGCCTGAGCATCACCTGATGACTCGTATTCACCACCCCACTCGATAGAGTATCCCGGCGGCATCTCAATCGCTTCGATTTGAGGTTGTAGACGCTTTTGCAATGTTGAAGCCGTTTCTTCACCCAATATATCAGGGTCAGCCATTACCGTGAGCATACGTTTACGATTTTTACGCACAACGATTGGATCTTCCCAACGCATATCGTATCCCATTGTCACTTGTTGCAGCGGGATAAATTCAGTTTTTGCCGGACTCCAAATTTTCATTCCTTCGATGTTACGAATATCGATCCGTTCATCTTCAGGCAATCGAGCCACGATTGGCATCAACGTCGTACCATCACGATAAAGACCAATCTTCATCCCCGAAAACGACATGGAGAGATAATCATCGACATCTGATTTGGTTATGCCGTAACGGCGAGCCTGGCTCTCGTTAAACTGAGGCTCCAAAACTTGAGTTCGTTCTCGCCAATCATGTCGAATATTCGTCGCGGCAGGGTCAGCGTACATAATATCCATTACCTGAGCGGCAAGCGTGCGAAGCACCGTTGGGTCAGAACCGATAAGTCGCGCTTCAATTTTCGCACCGCCACCCGGGCCTAACTCAATTTGTTTAAGTTTATAGTTAATTTCAGGGTAATTGGCTTTTAGATGCTCTCGGAAACGCGCCATCAAGGGCTCAAGCGCTTCATAGTTTTCCATTCGTGTGGTGATTTCACCATACGCGGCATAACTTTTCTCTGGTGCATACGTCAACATGAAGCGCTGCAAGCCTTTCCCTGCCGTCGTCGTAATATGCTCAACATGTTCTTGTTGCGCTAACCAATGTTCAAGTTCGTTCAGCTTATCATTGGTTGCTCTAATATCCGTCCCCTCAGGTAACCAAACATCCAACTGAAAAATCGGTGTTGTTGAAGATGGGAAGAAGGACTGTTTTACAAACATAAATCCGTACACACTGGCCGCGAGCCCAACAATTAACACCACGACAGTGAACCATGCCCGACGCATGCAAAATTCGAGAAACGTCTTGTAGGTAACAAAAACAATACCATTATACGGGTCGCTATCTTCGCCTTCCGTTTGATTGATTTTCTGGCCTTTGAAGAAAATGTCGGCAAAAAATGGCGTCAATGAAATCGCGGTAAACCAGCTGAGCATCAAAGAGATGAGAAGCACAGTAAACAAGGTACCGCAGTACTCACCTGTGGAGTCCTGAGAAAGCCCAATCGGTGCAAAAGCAGTGACCGCAATGATAGTCGCGCCAAGCAAAGGCCACTTAGTCTGGGTAACGATATCGGTCGCTGCTTGTAAGCGCGTTCTTCCCTTTTGCGTACCTATTAATATCCCTTCAACAACGACGATGGCATTATCCACCAGCATCCCCAAAGCGATGACCAACGCCCCTAAAGAAATACGTTGTAAATCGATGGCCAGGTACTTCATGAAGATGAATGTGCCAAGGACGGTTAGCAGTAAGATCAAACCGATAAGCAAGCCAGAACGAAGCCCCATAAAGAACAGCAATACGACGATCACTATCCCAATCGCTTGTGCGAGACTCACAACAAAGCCACTTACCGATTTATCCACTTCCTTCGGTTGACTATAAATTTCTGAGATCTCGATTCCGACGGGTTGTTGATACTTCAATTCAGCAAGTCGGCGATCGAACACTTTTCCAACTTCAACAACATTGACCCCTTGTGCAAACGAAACACCGACATTCAGCGCCAAGCTGCCATTGAAGTTGACGATATTGGTTGGAACCTCAATGTAGCCGCGTTTAATGTCAGCGACATCTTTAAGGAAAATCAGTCCCTGAGCACCCACTTCGGTCAGCAATAAATCGCCCAGCTCATCGACATTCTGAAACTGTCCGGTTGGTTGGATTCGAATATATTCATCACCAATTCTGATCGCACCAGCATCGGAGATTACGTTTTGCGTTGAGAGGAGTCCGAATACGGTATCGGGAGACAGACCCAAACTGCTCAATTTCTTCATCGATATTTCAATAAAGACCTGTTCTTGCTGTGTGCCAGACACAGATACTTTACTCACACCGTCTACAAGTTCGAGTTCCCGTCTCAGGTAATCAACGTAATCCAGCAGTTCTTTGTAGCTATAACCATCCCCCGTCACTGCGAGCAAAATGCCGTAGACATCGCCAAAGTCATCAATCACCTGAGGATCATTCACACCAGGCGGTAACGTACCTTTCAAGTCATTAACTTTTCGTCTTAATTCATCCCAAATTTGAGGTAAGTCATCCGGGCCGTAATTGTTTTTCATCGTTACGGTAATTTGAGACAGCCCACGACTCGAAATAGAATTCACCTCATCGACGTACGTCAATTGCTGAATGGCTTTTTCAAGTGGGTACGTGACCTCTTCTTCCACTTGTTGAGGTGTCGCTCCCGGATACGAAGTGACGACCATCGCGTCTTTGATGGTGAAAGCAGGATCTTCCAGACGTCCTAATCCAAAAAATGCGGCGACCCCACCGATCAAGAAAATCAGTGACACCATCCAACTGATAACACGGTTTTTAATAAAGTAAGCCGCGATACCCGTTACGTCTTCGTCTGTTTGAGGCACTTTATTTTTCTCATTCATAAACCTGCCTCCTGCTCAACCACTTCTACTTGCATACCTTCTCTGAGTCTTGACACCCCAGCGACGACAACCTTGTCGTGTAATTCAAGCCCATCAAGCACTTGTATCGATGTCTTTGAAGCTTTACCCGTGCGTATCTGTTGGCGAGAAACGGTATTATCGTCGTTAAGTACCCAAACGAACTTGTTTTCACGACTCAGGTCGTCGCCATCCGCGTTGAAAATCGCTTCGATTGGTACATTAATCCCAACATTCAAATTCAACCCGACCTTTTCATCTTTTGACGTGACTTCAACCGCCATTCCATCGAGGATGTATTCGTCTTTTGGCATCGGTAGTGAGAGGGTAACCGTGAACGTGCCGGTTGCTGGATCGGGCTCAGTGGTAAACTCTTTGACAGTTCCTATGTATTCATTACCGCTTGGAACACGCACAACCCCCTGAATGGAGGTGAGTCTTTCATCGGTAGGAGGCTCTTTGACGTATAAACGATCCGGAAATTGAATAAGTACTTCGAAACGATCCAAGCTGTGTATATTCACGATATACTGGCCAACTTGAATATTTTCGAACTGATCAACATTAACCCTGGAGATGATGCCATCCACTGGTGCTTTTAAAGTCGTAAATGACAAACGTAGTTGAGCTAGTTTCAGCTCTGCCAGAGCGATTTGGCGCTGAGCAGCAATTTCATCAAACTGCGATTTAGCCAGTAAGCCTTTATCGACAAGAGGACGAGAGCGGCGGTATTGACTATCCACTACAGAAAAACGGGCAGAAGCGTTATCCACATCCAATTGATAATCAGTCGGGTCTAACGTGGCAATAACGTCATCTTTTTTCACCTTATCGCCCTCTTTGACCCTGATACTGCTAACTTCACCCGCAACTCTAAAACTGAGATGCGAACGATCAGCCGCATTGGCCACCGCAGGAAAGTACAAATTATCGTCAACCTTACTCCCCTCTAAAGAAACGACTCTTACTCGGGGAATTTCCACCTCTTTTTCAGGCCCTTTATCACCGCAACCAGAGATGAAAAACGGCAAGCATAAAACGGCTAAGGCTATAATTCTTTTCATATTACAACCCTCTTTCCTTAACCCAGGCTCTGACTTTGATACCCGGCTCTATCACATTGACGCCAGAAATTACGATCACATCACCATCATCCAGGCCTTGTAGAACCTGATTTTTGTCATTCATTGTGATTCCGGCTTTGGTCACAATACCTTGCTCATCTACACGCCAGACGTAGCTTTGTCCTGACTCTTCAAACAGTGCTGAATTGGGAATGGTTGTAACGCCGGAGTTCAGTGAAGTAACAAGCACGTTACCGGACATACCTGGTAAGATCCCAACGCCTTCAGGACGCTCCATTACCATAGTGACTTTATAACTGCCCGTTTTAGGGTCGGCTTCGGTATCGATCTCCTGAAAAGTTAAATCGAATGACCGTTCTGGAAAGGCATCAAATTCCATTTTTGCTGTGACGTTAACCCCTGGTGCATAACGATTGAGCAAGTGGCTAGGAAGCTGGAATATCACCTTCATCAATTGATTGGTTTGGATATTCATCACGCCTTCTTTGGCGGCAACGTATTCATGGTTTTCCGCAGGAAGGTATGAGATCGTACCATCATAAGGAGCAACGAGTTTGGTGTAACTCAAATTCGCTTTCGCCTGATCCCACTGAGCTTTGGCAGAATTGTGATTGGCTTTCGCTTCATCAAAGTCCTGTTCTGACACAACCTGATCGACACGAAGCTTTTTATAACGTTGGTATTGCACGTCCGCGAGCGCAAAATTTGCTCTCGCTTGTTGTTCCAGAAGCGTGTATTCGTCGGGGTTGAGTGTTGCCAACACATCACCTTTACTGACGAGTTGACCTTCGTGAACGTCAATCGACTGAAGTAGCCCGGGAACCCGAAAAGCTAAAACGGCTTTATCGCCAGAGTCAGTCGTAGCAGGGAAATGACGATCAAACTGTGAGTTACCAACAGAGACCGTAAAAAGTTTAGCGGGTCGAGATTCTGGTTCGGGAACGGGTGGTAGTTCTTTACCACATCCCGACAAAGCAGCCGTAACGGCTATTGGAATGAGCAACTTTTTCATCATATTCATCCAACGAATATAGAGACTACATTTAAGTTAGATGAACAATGCTCAAGCTGCCATGTGAGGCGGAGATAATATTGATTTAAATGAGGAATTTGTGAGCAAAAAGCAGGCTTGGGGCCTGCTCTTTAAAATAAAATCCTAGTTGCATAATCCTCAGAGTTTGTTGAACTCTCTGTTGACTCTGAATGTATCGGAAGTGACATACGCTTCCATATTGCGAATTTTGCCATCAATGCGGTTAAAATCACGCTCAAGCACACTCAAGAACTGCTCCGGACTTTGACCCTTCTGCCATGGTTTACTCTTTAGAGTATGATCCTGCTGGGCCTTGATATTTTCTGAATAAGTCATTGGCTGCTTTTCCAACATAAACGCTAAAGCGACATAGGCGAGAAGCACCAAAAACGTACCGCCTAGCAAACCTGCAGAAATAACCAAGATACGAATCAACCAGACCTCCACACCAAAGTAGTTAGCAAATCCGGCACACACACCGGCAAGCTTGCCATTTGCTGGGTCACGATAAAGCTCTCGACTACTCATACTTACGTCTCCACGTTGGTGACTCTGCGTCTAGAATGCGTTCAAGTGTATCTACCCGAGCCTGCATCGATTCTGCTTTTTCGGATAGTACCTGAAGGCGCTCCAGATCCTGGCTCGACAGTGCACTATCCGTTTTACGTTTACTGCGATAGTGTAAGAAGAGCCAAAGTGGAGCGACAAAGATCAAAAAGACAATGACTGGTCCTGTTATAAAAAATGTCGTCATAAATGGCTCCTCTTTTATTTATCTTGTGATGACATCTGTTCTTTCAGTTTTGCCAACTCTTTTTCAATTTCATCTTGCGCCTGAAGCTCTGCAAACTCCTGCTCTAACGATTTTGACTGGCCAGTGCTTGAATATAGGTCAGCTTCCGCTTCCAACTCATCGACTTTACGTGAGTATTGTTCAAACTTAGCCATCGCTTCATTGGTACGGCTAGTGTGAAGATGTTTTTGCACATCACGACGATTAGTTGCTGTTTGATTACGGATTGCCAGAGCTTGCTGTTTCGCTCGTGTTTCCGCAATTTTGTTTTCCAGCTTACCAATTTCACCAGTTAACTTATCAATGGTCTCTTCAACCAAAGTTTGTTCTGTATGAAGACCTTTGATTAACTGTTCAAGCTTTTGCTTCTCTATAAGAGCAGCACGCGCTAAATCTTCACGCTCTTTTACCAACGCAAGGCTGGCTTTTTTGCCCCATTCGTTGATCTGATCTTCGATAGCCTCAACTTTACGTGCCAACTCTTTTTTGTCTGCGATCGCTTTCGCTGAGTTGGTGCGCACTTCGACAAGTGTGTCTTCCATTTCTTGAATGATGAGACGGATCATTTTTTCAGGATCTTCCGCCTTGTCCAACAATGCACTGATGTTTGAGTTAACGATATCTGCAAAACGAGAAAAAATACCCATGACGGAACTCCTCTTTTTTCCTATTAAAACCCGACAAGGTGGTGATTTACCTTGTGTCTACCTAAATACATAACAAGTTACGTGCCAACTTAAGTTCCACCATAAAATCAATAGGTTATGCATTTTGTTGTTGTTATGCACCATTATGCTATGATGTTTTTCACCAACTGTTGGTGAATTTCACCAATTCCCTATTGAATTCACACCTAGGCAGCTAAGTAAGAAGGAATCTATGAAGCAAAACCTGATTGGTGAATCGCCCGCTTTTCTCGCTGTATTAGATAAAGTATCACAACTTGCGCCAATTGAACGCCCGGTACTCATTATTGGTGAGCGCGGTACCGGTAAAGAGCTTATTGCACAGCGTTTGCATTATTTATCAAGACGTTGGGACAAGCCACTTCTGTCATTAAATTGTGCCACACTGAGCGAAGGTTTGATTGATTCTGAATTGTTTGGCCATGAATCTGGCTCGTTCACTGGGTCAAAAGGCAAACATAAAGGTCGCTTTGAGCGAGCGGAAGGCGGTACCCTTTTCCTTGATGAACTGGCTACTGCGCCACTGTTAGTGCAAGAAAAGTTGCTGCGCGTAATCGAATATGGTGAATATGAACGCGTTGGCGGGCACACTGCATTGAATGCCGACGTGCGATTAGTCTGTGCGACCAATGCCGACTTACCCAAACTTGCTGAACAAGGTGATTTCCGTGCCGATCTGCTCGACCGGCTTGCTTTTGATGTCATCATGCTTCCTCCTCTCCGTGAGAGAAAAGAAGACATTCTTTCTTTGGCGGAATACTACGCCATTAAGATGTGCCGCGAACTTCAGCTTGAATATTTCGTCGGTTTCACCGCAGAAGCAGAACGCTCGTTACTTGACTATCCTTGGCCAGGGAACGTTCGGGAACTGAAAAACGTTATTGAGCGCGCGATCTATCAACATGGCTTGAACGCCGATCCAATTGATCAGTTGATATTCAATCCTTTCGCAACCGTCTGGGACAACGCTTTGGGTCACTCGAATGAGCAAGAAGAAGAACAAAATGTGGCCGAACAAAGCACTCAAGTTCATTTCCCGCTCGATTACAAACAGTGGCAAGAAGAGCAAGATATTAGCTTGCTCAACCGTGCGCTGGAAGAAGCTAAGTTCAATCAGCGTCAGGCTGCAGAATTGCTCGGGCTAAGTTACCATCAATTACGTGGAATGGTTCGCAAATATGGGTTAGTTGGGCAAAGTTGATACCAGGTTGAACTCAATATTTGCTATCACAAACAGAAACGAGACCTAAACATGCGTAACAATTTAGGTCTACAGTGATAATTAGACTAGGTCTTTTTATCTAACACACTGCGAGCAAAAGATTTTGTATTTGGAGCGAGTTCACAAAGGTGTTAAATTAGCGGGATCATTTTCGCTTGTAACGCCAGATGAGTAACTTCGATGAAACAAGCAAGATCCAATGAACATTTCATATTATGAATGCTTTTATAAGATTATCGCTGAGCCTTATCGGGATTAGCTTACTCACCGCCTGTGGCGATGAGATCGACCACAATGATATTCGCCAAACAGGATTTGTGTTTTGTGGGCAAGGTAAGCCAACAACATTTAACCCACAATTGGTTGATAGTGGTATTACTGCTGAAGCATTGAGCCCTCAGTTGTATGATACGTTGCTTACGCTCGATCCGACATCCCATAAGCCGGTTGCCAATATTGCACAAAGCTGGTCAGTCAATGCAGATGGGACTGAATACACGTTTAAGCTCAAGCACGGTGTTCAATTTCAGTCGACATCTTGGTTTACACCCAGCCGAGCACTGAATTCGCAAGACGTCGTGTTTAGCTTCAAACGAATCATTGATGACAACCACCCTTTCCATCAGGTGGGCGGTGGTTTGTATCCATGGTTTGCCGGTCTGGATTTCAAGAACTTGCTGCAAGATGTCATTGCTATCGACAATGACACCGTCATGTTTAAGCTTTCAAAGCCAAACTTCTCTTTTCTGGCCAACATTGCCACCAGCCACGCAGTATTGCTATCGGCTGAGTACGGACAACAACTCGCGGCTAAAGATCATAAAGAGCAGATTGATCAATTTCCCATTGGTACTGGCCCATTCCAGTTAAAAGAGTTCCAGGTGAATGATTTAATTCGTCTAGAACGCCACGCGAACTACTGGAACTCTCCGGCGAAAATGGAACAAGTGGTCTTCGATATTTCTCACCGTGGAACAGGTACGCTGGCAAAATTATTAAGAAATGAATGCGATGTGTTGTCTTCGCCAATTTCGAGCCAGATACCCGTGATTCAGGAAAATGAAAATCTGGAATTGAAAGCGACACCAGCAAACAACGTCTCTTTCATTGCCATTAATACTGGCAACCCTGCACTGACTGATCCTCGCGTTCGTCAAGCGCTTAACCTTGCGATAAACCGACAAAACATATTGGATTCCGTCTATTACGGAACAGGGACTCAGGCCTACACCTTGCTCCCGCCAAACTCATGGGCTTATCAAAAAGACAGTGTCAAAATACGCTACGACAGAAATTACGCTCTCGCGCTTCTTCGTGAGGCTGGCTATCAAGAAGGCTTAGCGCTCACCATGTGGGTGCCGCTAGAACCTCGCGCGTTCAACCCAAGTCCTCGTAAAACGGCAGAGTTGATACAAGCTAACTTTGCCGATATTGGTGTGGATTTAACCTTGTTGACAGATGATAGGTTTGAACGTGTCGATTTGGATAATCTGGACAATCTTGATTTGCTGCTTACGGGGTGGATAGGTGATACGGGTGACCCAGATAACTTCTTCCGACCGTTATTGTCATGTGAGTCTGACCGAGTTGGCCTGAACGTTTCGATGTGGTGTAACGATGATTTCGATTTCCTACTGGATTTAGCGATAGAGACGCAGGAACCACGATACCGTTTGAACCTCTACCGTCAGGCGCAAAACATATTGAATGAGCAATTCCCTGTTATTCCACTAGCGCATGGTGTGCAATTCCGTGTTCACGACAAATCGCTGACAGGCTTCAAATCAAGCCCTTTCAATGCACAACCATTTGATAGAGTTGAGAGAGTTCACTGATGTTTTTGTATACCATTCGACGCTTTAACCTATTTTTCATCACATTGATGATCCTCACTTTGGTGGGCTTCTCTCTGCTGCGTCTCGATCCTCTATCGCATTGGGCACAAGTTGATTTTTGGTCGGGTTGGCAGAGTTATCTTGTTAACCTGTCACAGCTTGATTTCGGCTACAGCAAGAGTGGCAATGCCATTTTCGATGAGTTAGCCATCGTGTTCCCGGCAACGTTAGAGCTGTGCTTTTTTGCTTTTCTGGTTTCGCTGTTTATTGGGATTCCATTAGGAACTCTGGCGGGGATGAAACAGGGAAAAGTGTTAGATACCAGTATCTCGTTTTTAGCCATGTCCGGGTATTCCGCGCCAATTTTTTGGGTGGCCTTGCTACTTATCATGGTGTTTTCACTCGAGTATCAATTTTTCCCGGTGGCTGGCCGCTATGACCTGCTGTATGAAATCGATCATATTACTGGCTTTGCCATCGTCGATGCTTTTATGGCAAAGGGAGAGTATCGTGCCCATGCATTGCAAAGTGTTATTGAACATATGGTGCTGCCTTGTTTGGTACTAGCACTCGCGCCAACGACCCAAGTTATTGGTTTAATGCGTTCGTCGGTTGCCGAAGTAATGAGTCAAAATTACATTCGTGCCGCTCGAATTAAAGGTCTTTCCAACAGAGAGATCATCACACAGCACGTACTGCGCAACGCGATTCCGCCAATTGTCCCAAAAGTCGGCGTTCAACTATCGAGCATGATCACCCTTGCGATCATTACCGAGTCTGTTTTCAACTGGCCAGGTATTGGCCGCTGGCTATTAGATGCGCTGGCAAACCAAGACTATGCCTCTATTCAGGCAGGCGTTATGGTGCTTGCAACACTGGTTCTGACCGCCAATATCCTTTCGGATTTGATTGGTGCCATGATTAACCCTCTGGTGAGAAAGGAATGGTATGCTAACAAATAACGTTTATCAGGAAGAACACATTCCAACTCAGTTCGAACGATTCTGGCGCAGCTACCGCGCTAACGGTTTGGCAATGTTTGGCTTATGGTGTCTCACTTTCATTGTATTAATCACCCTATTTGCGCCGTTAATCGCCCCTTTTGACCCTCAGGCTCAATCTGGCGAGCTACTTGTGCCGCCTTCTTGGTCACCATCAGGTTCTGTCGATTACTTCTTGGGAACGGACGACTTGGGACGCGATATTCTGTCACGTCTTATCATCGGGTCTCAGCTCACGTTTGGTGCAGCAGTGGGTATAACCGTCACGGCAGCCATCATCGGTTGCCTGATTGGTGTATTGGCCGGCATGACTAAAGGTCTGCTGTCCAGTACCTTGAACCACCTGCTCGACACAGTAATGTCCATTCCCTCGCTACTATTGGCGATCATTTTTGTGGCATTTCTGGGGTTCGGCGAGTTCAATATCTTGCTGGCGATTTGTTTGGCGCTCATTCCGCGTTTTATTCGCTCGGTTTACATCGCGGTTCACACCGAGGTAGAAAAAGACTACATCATGGCAGCGCGTCTGGATGGTGCAAATGATTTTTACCTACTTTGGAGCTCGATACTGCCAAACGTGCTTACTGTTATCGCGGCAGAGTTCACGCTCGCGCTTTCTACTGCGATTTTAGATATCACCGCGTTGGGCTTTCTGGGTTTGGGAGCACAAGCACCAAGTACTGAATGGGGCGCTATTTTGGGCGATTCAGTCGAACTGATTTACATCGCACCGTGGACGGTAACCCTACCAGGCCTCACTATCATGTTTACTGTCATTACCCTAAACTTAGTAGGTGAAGGGGTACGCCGATCGCTTAATGCGGGGATCGAATAATGCCGTTATTAGACATTCGTCATTTGACCATTGAAATTGAAACACCTCAGGGAATGGTACGAGCTGTAGACAGAATGAGCCTAACGTTAAACGAAGGTGAAATTCGCGGCTTAGTAGGTGAATCCGGCTCAGGAAAAAGTTTGGTTGCTAAAGCCATTGTTGGCGTTAGCAAAGATACCTGGCGAATCACCGCTGACCGAATGCGCTTGGGAAATATCGATCTCCTGCAACTTACTCCTAAAGAGCGGCGGAAAGTTATTGCACGGGATATTGCGATGATTTTTCAGGAGCCTTCTACCTGTTTAGACCCTTCAGAGGAAGTCGGCCGCCAACTAATTGAATCGATCCCTTCTCGATCTTTTGATGGTAAATGGTGGGAGCGATTTAAATGGCGTAAAAAACAAGCCATTGCCCTACTCCATAAAGTTGGTATCAAAGATCACAAGCGGATAATGGGCAGCTACCCTTACGAGCTCACGGACGGTGAGTGTCAAAAAATCATGATTGCCATGGCGATTGCCACTAAGCCTAAATTGCTGATCGCAGACGAACCGACCAATGACCTTGACCCAATCACTCAGTCGCAGATCTTGCGTCTGTTGAGCCGGATGAATCAGCTCAACAACACAACGATTTTGCTTATTGGCCATGACCTAACCACCATCACACAGTGGGCGAACCGCATTACCGTGATGTATTGTGGTCAGTCTGTTGAGTCTGCAGACACACGTAAGATAATTGCAGCACCCAAGCACCCTTATACAGATGCTCTGCTAAAGGCGATGCCAGACTTTAACGATTGGGTTCCACACAAGCAGAAACTCCAGTCTCTGCCTGGCTCGATTCCACCTTTGCAGCATTTGCCAATCGGTTGTCGATTAGGTCCTCGTTGTCCTTATGCGCAAAAACAGTGTGTTGAAATTCCGCATACCCGACGAATTAAAAACCATAAGTTTAACTGTCACTTTCCACTGAACACGGAGAAAAAGTCATGAGTGCGTTACTTGAAGTCGATAATTTATCGAAGCAATTTGTCACGCGCTCACGTTTTTTTAAACGTCAGACGAATGTCGCGGTAAAACCGGTCAGTTTCACCCTTGAACCAGGGCAAACTATCGGCTTTATTGGGCAGAACGGTTCAGGCAAGTCGACTCTGGCTCGTATGCTGGCAGGTGTTGTTGCGCCAAGCTCTGGCGAGATTCGCGTAAATGGTGAACGTTTGGAACATAAAGATTATGCGACGCGCTGCAAGCTGATTCGTATGATTTTTCAGGATCCGAATACCTCGCTAAACCCACGAATTCAAATTGGTCGCATATTAGAAGGTCCGTTAAAACGAAATACCAACATGCCGCCGGATGCGCGAATGAAACGTGTAAAAGACACACTTCGCCGAGTTGGCTTACTACCTGAACATGCCTACTTTTATCCGCAGATGCTGGCCGCCGGACAAAAACAACGTGTCTGTCTGGCTCGCGCTTTGATACTTCAACCTTCGATTATTGTGGCGGATGAAGCGTTAAACGGTCTCGATATGGCTATGCGCTCGCAGATTCTGAATTTATTCTTAGAACTACAAGAAGAGATGGGCTTGTCTTTCGTTTATGTGTCGCAGCACATTGGTATCGTCAAACACATTACAGATAAAGTCATGGTCATGCATGAAGGCGAAGTAGTCGAGTGTGGTGATACTCAACAGGTTCTTACCCACCCTGAGCACCCAATTACTCAACGATTGGTTGAAAGTCACTTCTACAAAGCGCCCAACCATTCAATGTAATAAAAAAGCCTGCATTATGTGCAGGCTTTATTAACTCATGGGCTGGTAAATGATCTTTGGATTTAACTATCGTCGACCAGCGAGTTTACGAAGTTCGAAATCAAACTCATCCGGAAACAGAACAACACCCTCTTCGTTCTGATTTGGGAATACCACAACCGAAAGCTCGTCATCTTCTAGTCCCACAGTCCAGCGGCTGTGCCACTTATTAAGTGAGATGGCTTCTGGTTCGCAATTTTCCCATTCACCTGTCGCCCATTGCTGAGCAAACTCTTCGTTCGGCCATACTGGGACACAATCGTCATCCTCTGTATTCAGCATCACGCAACCGTGTTCATCTTTTAGAATCCATACCTTACGATTCGCGACGATCTCTTTTACGCAGTACTTCAACCGTTGTTCTTCATTATAACGATTGATCGTATCCATTTGCTCTTGGGTCAATGCCTCGGACATGTTGGTCTCCTGTTTCCCATAGAAAAATGCCCACCTATCGGCGGGCATTTCAATTATAAGCTGGTAATGTGAAAATTACGCTAATTCAGTTTGAAGCCAAGGCCAACCTTGCTTCTTACGGCTTAGAGTATTTTCCATCATTAGCATGCCGTTGTCTTCATGCTTAACTAGCTTCTCTGCCCACTCACCTTTGTATAGAAGACGAGTTTGAGCAGTAGTGATGTCTGTTAGCATCACAGCAGCGAACGCTAGGTTATCTTTCTCACAACGAGATTCCAGGTCTGCTTCTAGTGCTTCGATCATACCGTCAACTTGCTCTAGTGTTGCAAGTTCAACCTGACCTACTACTACGTCACGACCGTTGAATGGGTAACCTTTCAGGTCTTTTTCAACTAGCTCAGCTGCTGACAGACCTTCGATGTTTGTTTTCGCGATCAGAAGATCTTTCGTGAATGCGTCAACGTCTTGTACGTCTGCGATTGCAGCTAGCTCAGCAACGGCATCTTTGTCTTTTTGAGTACAAGTTGGAGAAGCGAAGCCCACTGTGTCAGATAGGATTGCTGACATCATTAGCTTAGCGATTTGAGGCTTGATCTCGTGACCTTCAATCTTGAACATGTTGAATAGTACCGTGTTAGTACAACCAACAGGCCAGATCCATGCTTCCATTGGGTTTACTGTCATCACGTCA
>ERZ1673961.346-NODE-346-length-20601-cov-5.365667_pt1 | contig 20601 bp, 23 predicted proteins | sample MGYA00580189_ERZ1673961 | MGnify/ENA primary metagenome ERZ1673961 (study PRJEB41334, sample SAMN05608105) | rock metagenome | biome: terrestrial subsurface; feature: shale formation; material: shale | place: USA: Pennsylvania ... | reverse complement strand
ATTGGCGCAGGATATTGAAGGTGTCACGCACGCGTCGCTGGTGCCCACTCAACTGAAACGATTACTCTATAGCGGGCAGAAGCTGACGCTGACACACGTGTTGCTCGGTGGTAGCCATATCCCCCTGACGCTCGCGCAGCAAGCCGCCGCACTCGGCATTGAAACCTGGCTCGGCTATGGCATGACCGAGGCGGCATCAACGGTGACCGCCAAACAGGTCGATGGTCAAGCGGGCGCCGGGCACGTTCTCGCGCATCGCGCGGTACGTGTTGAAGACCAGCGCATTTACATTGGCGGCGATACCCTTGCCAGCGGTTACTATCGTCAGGGTCTCTTACATCCGTTTATTGACGCTCAAGGCTGGTTTGACAGTAAAGATCTCGGCTACTTTGACCAGAACCAATTGGTGATCATTGGCCGTGCCGATAACCTGTTTATCTCCGGTGGTGAGAACATTCACTGTGAAGAGATTGAGAGTGTGCTCAATCGTCATCCGCATGTGCAGCTAGCGATGGTCGTGCCGGTCGAAGATGATGAGTTTGGCGCTCGTCCGGTGGCAGTGGTGCAAAGCAGCGCGCCGTTTAACGATGAGCTAGGCAATGAATGGTGCGAAGGGCAACTGGAGAAGTTTAAGTGGCCGGTGGCGTATTTTGATATGCCCGATGCGCTGACGGAAAGCGGTATTAAAGTGTCGCGCCAGGCTCTCAAACAGTGGCTGGCGAACCATCAAACACGCTTTCGGGTTATGAGTTAGTCCAAAACAGAATTTTGCTTCTTATAACTGCTTGGCATAATAGTCCTAAGATTTAAACCGCTTAGGACTATCGATGATGAAGAAAGGACTGCTTATTGCCACGATTGTGCTGCAACTTCTGCTTGCGCTGACGCTGACAGGTTGGCCGCGTAATGTTGCTGAGCTGAGTGCGTTTCTGCTGGTTATCGCGTTTGCCTGGAATGCTAAACAGCCTAGCGGGTCAGCAACCAACTCAGAGACGTCGTCGATATAAGTACCCACAATACCACCCCAAACAGTAGCGGCTTTGGACCGGACGCTTTCAGACGCGCCACCGAAATGCTGCAACCAATCAGAAACAGACACACCACCAATGCCTGCTTGGCGACGCTGAAGATCAACTGATACAGCGTATCAAACTGTGGCAGCGCATCGCTAAAACCAATTGCGGCACAATAAAACACAATGAAGTAGGGAATCGTGATTTTCTTGGAGTGGCTGCGAAACATCCATGCACTGACCAGCGCCACCGGCACTATCCATAATGCTCGCGCCAGTTTGAGTGTGGTTGCGGTTTTCAGCGCTTCCTCACCGTAAGCCGAAGCCGCACCCACCACCGATGAGGTATCGTGGATCGCAATCGCTGCCCAGGTACCGAAGGTATGTTGATCCAGATTGAGCGCGTGGCCGATCAGCGGAAACAGAAACAGCGCCACCGAATTGAGCACAAACACCGTACCAAGAGCCAACGCAGTCTGATCGTCATCGGCATTGATGGCCGGAGCAACCGCAGCGATGGCGCTACCGCCGCAAATTGCAGTACCGGATGCAATCAGGTGCCCGGCGGTGCGGTTGAGACCCATTGCTTTAGCGATCAACGTGCCGAAAATCAAAGTGCCGGTGATGGTTGCCAGAATCAAGCCGATACCCTGGCCCGTTACTGCCAGCGCTTCCTGTAGCGGAATGCCAAAACCTAAACCGACAATGGAATACGCCAACAACTTCTTGGTGATTTTGCCGATCGGTAACTGTGTTGGCACCCAACCTAATGTGGCGAGGAAAAAGCCCAGTACCAGTGCGGTCGGTGAAGAAATAAAAGGCGTCAGGCAAGCACCGAGAGCCAGAGCAAACGGAATGTGTTTGGCTTGAAAATTCATGATGTTGTGGCGGTTTGATCGTTATTCGGAGTCGGGGGCAGTCATTGTAGCCTAAGGTTCGAGGTCAGAAAGTCTTAATGTTTTGAACAAGCGTTCAGGAAAACTGAACGCTTGTTCAAGCTGTTTAAATGATGGCTACTTCCAGTCACCGCGCAGCGCTGCGACTTTCTCAAACATTAGTTCGGTGTTGGCTTCGCGAGCGGCGACCGCTTCACCGGCTTCTATCTCAACCTGAGACCAGAAGCGGCGTGGCAAGCCTTTACAGGCTCGGCCGTTGTAGCGGCTGAAGAAACTGCCCCACAAGCCTTTAATCGCCATCGGGATCACCGGCACCGGACTGCGGCGCAGAATGATATCGATCCCGCGCATAAATTCATTCATTTCACCGTCGGCGGTCAGGCGGCCTTCCGGGAAAATGCACACCAAATGACCTTCCTGCAGCGCTTGCTCAACCTCCGCAAACGCACGGCGAATCGAAGTACGGTTGCTGGCGGAAATGGGGATCACTCCGGCGCGTTTCAGGAAACGGCGCAAGACTGGCAGGTTGGCGTAATCTTCTTCCATCACAAAGCGAATCAAGCGCGGGCAAGCACCGCTCAGCAGCAGGGCGTCCATATAACTGACGTGGTTGCACACTATCAGCGCACCGCCATGTTCTGGCAGCTTGTTGAGGTTTTTATGTCGTACGCGATAGAGCGTATGAGTCAGGGCCCACACCACAAAACGCACCACAAAAATCGGCACCTGCAAGAACAGATATGCCGCCAACAACAGGTTCATGACCGAGAGCAACACAAACAACTGAGGAATGGTCAGGTCGAGCAGCGTCAGGCAGATGATGCCCAAAATCGCGCTGCACACCATAAACAGCGAGTTGTAGATGTTCAGCGCGGCAATCACCTGCGCGCGTTCGGTGACTTTTGCACGTTGCTGCATCAACGCATACAACGGCACGATGAACACACCGCCTGAGGCGCCGAGTAGCAGCAGATAAGCAAACAGCGGCCACAACGGCTGGTAAACGACGAACTCTGAGAACTGACTGAAAATTGGCAAATTGTCAGGAATGCTGGTTGCCATCAGGTAACCAAACAGGCTGATACCAAAACTGCCGATAGGCACAATTCCGACATCGATGCGGTGATTGGAGAGCTTGTCACACGCAAGCGAACCGATCGCAATCCCGATGGAAAACAGCGCCAGCAGGAACGAGACCGAACTTTCGGTGCCGTTAAGAAAGACTTTGGTGAAGTTGGGAAACTGTGTCAGGTACGCCGCGCCAAGGAACCAGAACCAACTGATCGCCATCATCGACTGAAAAATGATGCGGTCGCTGCGCGCAATCGCCAGCGTGTGACGAGTTTGGCTGACCGGACGCCAGCGAAAGAGCAGATTCGGTGCGCTGGCTGGTGCTTCAGGAATCGAACGGCTTGCCCAGTAACCGCACAGGGCAAAAATAATCACTGCGGCAGCAGCGATGTGGCGGGCGTTGTCAGCAGAGGCAATCACGCCCGCGCCTAACGTGCCTAGCAAAATTGCCAGAAACGTGCCGGTTTCCACCAGCGCGTTGCCGGGAACCAATTCATTGGATTTGAGTTGCTGTGGCAGCAGGGCGTATTTCACCGGGCCGAAAAAGGCGGACTGCGTACCCATCAAAAACAGGATCAGCAGTAACACGCTGTAACTTTCGGTAATAAAACCGATGGCGCCAATACACATAATGGCGATTTCGAGCAGCTTGACGCGGCGAATAAACCACGACTTTTCGTATTTGTCGGCCAGAACACCAGCGGAAGCGGAAAACAGGAAAAACGGAAGAATGAACAGGCCCGCCGCCAGGTTAATGAACAGATCGCTTGATACCGGCAGCGCGCCGCTGTCAGCAAAGGCGACCAGCAGCAGCAATACATTTTTGAAGATATTGTCGTTAAAGGCGCCGAAGAACTGCGTGATGAAATAGGGAAGAAAACGGCGCTGAGTTAACAACGACGTCTGAGACTGCGGCATCGCCTTTCCTTAATAATTACCAGTTGGCCAGATAGTTAGAGAGTAGGTCCTCAATCAGCGCTTTGCCATCAATCGGTTCGGCGGCAAAGAACTTGTCGTCCACACTCAGCAGAGTAATGCCGTGTACGCCTGACCACAACACGCGGCTGGTACGCAGGATTTCACTGTCGGAACGTTGCGGCGCAATCACCTTCAACAATCCTTCCAGCATGCTGGTCATCGTGTCGATACGCTCGGCCTGCCATTCCGGCAGCACTTCACCGTTCATGTTGTGTTCGAAAATCAGTTGCCAACGGTATGGGTTCTTCTGAGCGAAATCGTGGTAGCAGTAGGCAAGCTGATACAACGCTTGCTCCGGATCTTTACACTGGCTGACGACCGCTTTGGCTTCGCTGGAAAGCTCGTCGAGCGTTTGTGCGACCACATGAAGTAGTAACAAATTGTAATTGCCGAATACGTTGACCAGAGTGCTAGGAACATAACCAATCATGGTTGCGATCTTACGCAGACTCAGTTCGTGGTAGGAATGGCTACCCAGGAATTCCTTCACGGTTTTCAGCGTTAAAGAGACCAATTCTTCGCGGGTATGGTCGTTTCGTCTTGCCATGATGATCTGTGCTTAATGAACGATGTTCGATATTCTAGTTATCCGGCTATTGAGCGTCAACTCAGAACCCTGCAATATTCTGATACATGTCGACAAATGCAAAGTGTTTGATTGTCAAATTGAAGCCGCTATGATGACCCCGTATTAAAGTAGGCCGTGTGGCCCAAATAAGTAAAGTAGCTAAGGATAAGTATGAAACGTCTGTTTTCTCTTGTTGCTCTGGTCATGGTTTCTGTTGCGTTTACCCCGATGGCGGACGCTGCCAAAAAATTTGGTGGTGGTAAGTCGTTTGGTAAAAGCTACAAAACAGCGCCAGCACCAACACAGCAAAACCAAAACACCAATACACTGAAACAACAAGACACTTCGAAAACAGCGCAAAGCTCGACCAAAAAAGGATTGATGGGCGGCCTGCTTGGCGGTCTGCTGGCGGGTGGCCTGTTGGCAGCCTTCTTCGGCGGCGCCTTTGAAGGCATCCAGTTCATGGATATTCTGATCATCGGTTTGATTGCGTTTGTGATCTTCAAACTGATGCGCGGCCTGCTTGGCGCCAAGCAGGGCAGCATGAATCAGCGCCAACAGCAGCAGCCGGCGTTTGGCGGTATGAACCGCAACGCGTTTGAGCAGCCGAACGTGCATAACTTCGAACAGCCACAAAACAGCGGCGGTTTCGGCAGTCAGATGCAGAGCGACATTCCGCACAACTACCCAGCCGGTTTCGACCGCGTGGCGTTTGTCAACGGTGCGCGTGAGCACTACCGTATTCTGCAAGGTGCGTGGAACCACAACCAACTGGAGACCATTCAAGAGTATGTGTCACCAAGTTTGTTTGAAGATCTGCAAGCCGAACGCGCGAAGATTGACACCGATCCGCAAACAGACGTGATGTACGTCGATGCAGAGATTGTGCGTGCCGACTACGACGCAAGCAAAGCTCAGCTGAGCCTGCAATTCAGCGGTCGTTACCGTGATGCAGGCGAAGGTATCGAAGAGAACATCGAAGATATCTGGCATCTGGAACGCGACCTGACCACACCAAATGCACCGTGGTTGATCGTCGGTATCCAAGGCTAAATGGCCACTCACTTGAACAAAAACGCCCAAGCCTGTCTTGGGCGTTTTGCTATCTGCGTGATATAACAGAGGCACTCAACGACATATTAATCCTCCGGCAGCGCTGATTCAGGGCTTCCGGGCAAGAACGAAAGGAAAGTCACGTGGCCGAATTCAAATACAAAAATCTGACTCAGGAAGAACAGGACAAAATCGATGCGGCGGTATTTCGTCGTCTGCTGGCGCATCTGGATGACAACAAAGATGTGCAGAACATCGACCTGATGATACTGGCGGGCTTCTGCCGTAACTGTTTCTGCAAATGGTATGAGTCGGAAGCGAAAGAGATGGGGCTGGAGCTGAACATCGACGATGCACGCGAGCGTGTGTACGGCATGACGTACGATGAGTGGAAAACCAACCATCAGCCGAAAGCGACACCCGAGCAACTGGCTGCGTTTGAAGCGCGTCAGAAGAAGTAATTCGAAAGCCGCCATTTCTGGCGGCTTTTTCTTTTCTATCCAGCAGCAACTGACCATTCGTTTCAATATCAGTCACTTCAACGTCAGCCGCTTCAATGTAAGTTATTTCAACGGCAGATAGATGTCGGTTTGCAAGTCACACTCATCCACTTCGTGGATCAGATTCAGATAGTGGAAGAAGCATGGGTAATCACGTAGCTCTTCACCGCTTTGCGGTAACCAGTCGCGATACAGCGCGTACACACTCTGACTGATCGCATCATGGCTGCCGTGATGGCGCAGCACTGCGCAGCGTCCGGCCGGAATAGCGCCATTTTTCACGCCGTAGTCATTGTCTTTGATGGGCTGGCTGACGCTGCCTGCGATATCAAAGCGAAACAGCGCTGGCTCGGTTTCATTGGGATCACTGTAGGGAATGCCGTATGTGGCGCTGGTGGTCACCGGCGATTCACCACTGGCGCGTCGCCAGGCAATAAACTGCGCGGCGGTATCGAGCACCTGCTCGGGGGCACCACAATGTTCGATGTAGGCGATGCGGGTTTCGGCAAAATGAATAATGTTCACGTCCACAAGGTTGACTCCTTTTGCGGGGATTTCAAATTGAAATTGCGAGTGCCATTGCTGCCACTCAGGCTGATTTCTAAAACCGGACGGAGACTGACCAAACGTGCGTGCAAAGGCTCGGGCGAACGCTTCAGGGCTGTCGAACTGAGCTTCCAGCGCGATATTCAGTACGCTGATGCCGGGTTCAAACGCCAGTCGGTAAGACGCCCGCTTGAGCCGCGCCAAGGTGAGATACTTGGCGGTGCCGACGCCGATCTGCGCTTTGAACATGCGGTGAAAGTGGTACTTGGAACAGTGCGCCAGCGCGCTCAGTTGCTCAAGCGACAACTCGTCATCCAGATGGCGATCGATGTAGTCACACACGCCTTGTATGCGCGAATGCAGCGAATGGGTCATCACATTTCTAATCCTGTTTGAGAAAACAAAGCCATGGTCGCATTCAGGGCTGTGAAGATCCTGACCGAAATTGCGCACTTTGCGCCAAGCTTGCTTGAAGCCTTACAACTTAACCAGTGGCGGCAGCGGTTGCAAATTGATCAGTGCCTGACGGGTGATGGCCGGTTGGCGGCTAAACAGCATCATGGGTTGGAACGAGGACTGGTTGAGCGCCGTGACATCAATCAACTGGGTGAGAGCGTAAAAGCGCTGCACATACTGGCGGGTTTCTTGGGGCAGTGACAGACGATGAAACTCACGACTGCCTGCGCGTTGAATGGCGCGCGCGACCCGTCCTTCGCCAGCATTGTAAGCCGCCAGGGTTAACGCTAGGTCGCCGCCGAATTTGCGATGCAAAAACGCCAGATAGTTCAGCGCCGCGTCAGTGCTGGCGAACACATCCAAACGCTGATCGTTCGGGGCGGTTTGCAAACCGTAACGCCGGGCGGTGGCCGGCATCAATTGCCACAATCCGCGCGCGCCGGCGTGAGAAATCGCATTCGGGTCAAACGACGATTCCAGCATCGGCAGCAGCGCCAGTTGCTGTGGCAGTTTTTTATGGTCTAACTGATTGAAAATATGCGCCAGCAGCGGCTGATAGGTCTCCAGACGCGACTCAATCTGATGCTGATAGGGCGACAGCAGGGCGCGCTGCGAGGCAATCGCGTCATCCAACGAGAGCGCGGTAGTGTGGGCACTAAACAGCAGTAAAAGGAAGCTCCCTGTCAGCCGGTACAACTTGGAGTGGGATTGATGGCGTAACAGGGAGCGTAATTTCATATCGCGTCGGCGATGCGTTCTTCGTAGGTCGGTGACGGTTGGGTCAGCTCGCTCAGCAGTTCATGGAACGTGGCGGAGCTCAGACCGTTATCCTGATTGAGGCGCTGACATTGCTGAATCAATACATTCAGCACCTGCCATTGTTTTTCAATTCGTGTTCGTAAGCTGGCGGGAAGCGCACTGAACAGGCGTAACACGCCTTTGTCGCTGTTGGGCAGCGCTAAGCGTTGTAAGCATTGCGTTCGGTGCGACGCATTGCGGTGCAGTTGGTTCAGTACCGGCACTTGCTGGCGAATGTTTTTGCCCAGCGCATCGCCGTTAAATTGCAGATACAGCGCTTTTTGCTCGGTCAGCAGCGTATGCAACTGGCGATAAAGCTTCAGGTCTTCACTAATGGTGAACATAAAACTTTGCATCAGCTGTCCGCGGTTTGAGGCCATGATCTGCTCCTTGCGTGCCGGTTTATTCGTGTCCGGTGTGGAATTGCATCAGCGCCTGAGACAGCGCTTTACTGTCGAGGCTTAACTCGCCGCGCGCCAGTGCAGAGCGCACTTGTTCCACTTTTGCCATATCGACATCCGGCAGTGCCGCCAGTTCGGCCTGTGCTTTTTCCAGTGCCACGGTATTGGCATTCAGCGCGGGCTCGCTCACAGACGTGGCTTGGCTTGGCGCAACGGTTTTTTTGCTCGCTTGCTGGAATGTGGTGTGTGGGACGTGGCCGCCCGAGACCTTATCAATTTTCATAAGCTTGATGTCCTCAATCTTCGTCGTCACTGATAACAGGCGACCAAGAGCAGGGCAGAGTTAAATGCACAAAGCGAATTTGTGCAAAAAAATGAATGACTGAAAGTTTGTACTCGAAATCCGGGGCGGATTTCGAGCGCCACAATGAAAAAGTGTTACCTTCAGTCAAAATTTGCAGCCTGAATCAGAACTGAGTGTGCACCTGATTCAGCCCGGTCACCACGGCGTGCACCACGCTTTGCGAGGCGCTGTTTTGCACTTCGATTTGATCCCCGCGCCCGCCATCTTCCAAAGCGACGCCTTTGGTGCTGGCATTCACCCCGTCTTTCGCGGCGATGATCACCACCTGATTGCCCTTGATGACCAACGGTGGCTTGCTGACCAACGTCGGATCGAGAATTTGTCCGGCGCGCAGGCGGCGGTTGACTTCCAATCCACTCGCTTCATCGATACGGGTGAAAAAATCATCCTGACGGGTGAGGGTGCGGTCTTCCAGTGTTAGCATGGAAGGCTCTAAGCGCCCGCCGCGTGCCAGCGCCGTTTGCGTGACGACTACCGGCAGGGTGAGCGACGCTTTGATGGTGACGTTAATGCGCCATGCGGTATCGCCCTCCTCGCAACGCACCATGCGTTTGAGATGACCGACGGGCAGCAGTTGGTTATCGCGTCCGGTGACGAGCAGCGGCGCCTGACATTCCGGCAGGTGATTGGCAGCGCCCGGAATCCAGAGTTGCCACTGCGCTTGGTACGGCGGCCATTCGCGCTGCGCCGCAAGCTGAGCGATTTCCTCGTCGAGCGAAGCTTGTACCGCGTGTCGAATCTGCATTTCTGAGCGACTTTCCTGCGCCGCGACTGGCAGTGCCAACAGCAACGCCAGCATCAGCACCACGTTCCTCCGCGCAGAGGAAAAAATCGTTTCCCCTTGACGTAATCGCGCTTCCGATGGGCGGAAGTTGTGTTTCCTTTCTGATTTATAAGTCATTGTTTTTAATTAAATAATTTTATGGCATGCATCTTGTTTCGTCTAAACGCACCTTGAGCCGACTTGTAAGGAACAGACATGGCCATTTCATTTGAAACCGCGTTAGGCGTTCACTCGGAGGCACTGAATTTTCGCGTTCAGCGTACCAAAGTCCTCGCGAGCAACCTAGCAAATGTTGACACCCCGGGATATCTGGCCAAAGACCTGACATTTAAAACCGTCATGAGTACGGCCGGTAACCGCGGCGTCAATCCGGGCATACCGGAATGGCAGGTGGAATCTCAATATTCGATTCCTTACCAGAACAGCAAAAACGGTAACACCGTTGAGCTGGGTGTCGAGCAAGCCAAGTTCACGCAGAACAACATGGATTTTCAAACCAGCCTGACATTTCTCAATATGAAATTCAATGGCTTAGCGAAAGCGATTGAGGGACGTTAATCATGCCTTTTACTGATATTTATTCGATTGCCGGTTCGGCGATGACCGCGCAGACCGTTCGTCTGAACACGGTCGCGAGTAACCTGGCGAACGCCGATGCGGTGTCGGCCAATCCGGACGACGCCTACCGCGCGCTGAAACCGGTCTTCGCCACGGTGTACAACAAAAGCCAACTGGCAACCGGCGATAACGTGTATCCGAGTGCGGAAGTGCGCATCGTCGACGTGGTGCAGAGCGCGGGTCAGGCGGAAAAGCGTTTTGAGCCGCACAACCCGCTGGCCGATGGCGATGGCTACGTGTACTACCCGGATATCGACGTGGTGGCGGAAATGGCCGACATGATGTCCGCGACGCGCAGTTTTGAAACCAACGTTGAAGTACTGAGCAACGTGAAAAGCATGCAGCAAGGGCTGCTCAAACTGGGGCAGGGTAGCTGATGAGCATTGCACAATACACCGCCTTGTCGGGTGATACGTCCGGCAGCGCAACCACCACCAACACGGGCATCAGCAGCAATGGTTTAGATGCCAACGATTCGACCTCGCTGCAAAACGAATTCATCTCGTTGATGGTGGCGCAGATTCAAAATCAGGATCCGCTGAACCCGCTGGATGGCACCGAATACGTGGGTCAGCTCGCGCAGTTTTCTCAGGTGCAGAGCATGGAGAACATGTCGAGCCTGATGCAAAACAGCATGGTGCTACTTGACAACATGCAAGTGCTGTCGACCGCGGGTCTGGTCGGTCAAACGGTCTACGTCTCCGGGAACGAATTTGAACTCACCGACGCGCCGCAAAGCGGAAAAGTGGAACTCGATTATGCGTCCAGCCAGGTCAATCTGGTCATTGCGGATGAGTTCGGTCAAACCACCAAGCTGCCACTGGGCGCGCATCCGGCGGGCGATGTCGATTTCACCATCGATCCAGAAGCGCTGGGCCTGAAATCCGGCAACTACACCGTCAGCGTTGAAGTGCAGGACGGTCAGTCGTCACCGAATGTATTGCTGGCCGGCACGGTTGAACAAGTGCGCATTCCAAGCACTGGCGGTTCGGCCATGGTGAACATTGCCGGTGTCGGCAGCGTGCCTTTCTATCAAATCACCCAATTTGGCGCCTAAACCCAAACAAGGAAACAGAGGTTAATTTATGAGTTTTAATATTGCTCTCAGCGGCTTGGATGCAACCAACACCGAACTGAACACCATCAGCCATAACATTGCCAACGCATCGACTTACGGTTTTAAAGGCGCGCGTACCGAATTCTCTGCGGTGTACAACGGCATGCAGCCGGGCGGCGTGGAAGTGGCGTCGATTTCGCAGAACTTTGATAAGAATGGCTCCGTGACCGGTACAGGCCGTGCCATGGATTTGGCGATCAACGGCAGCGGCTTTTTCGTCACCAAAGACAGCATGGGTCAAACGCTGTATACCCGTTCGGGCGTGTTTGGCACGGATAAAGACAACTACGTGGTCGGCAACACCGGCGCCAAACTGCAAGGTTACAGCGTGGATGGCAACAACAATCTGTTGAGCGGCTCGGTGGGCGACATCAAGATCAGCACTTCATCGCTGTCCGCCAAAGCGACCGACTCGCTGGAGTTTGTTGCCAACTTTAACGCCAGCGCGGACGCGATTGACCAGACGGTGTACCCGTTTGATCCGGCCGATCCGAATTCATTCAACTCCTCTTACACCTCCAAAGCGTACGACTCGCTGGGCAACAGCCACACGGTGACGCAGTACTTCACCAAAACCGCGGACAACACCTGGGAAGTGAACGTGCAGGTGGACGGCGCGGCGACGGCAAGCGCAACGGTGCCAGTGACGTTCAATACCGACGGCACACTGAGCTCACCCACCGGCAGTTTTAACGTCGCGTTTCCGGCCGCAGGCGCCAATGCGATGAGCATTGATGTCAGCCTGACCGGCAGCACCCAGTTTGGCGCCGATTTTGGCGTCAGCACCAACAACCCGAACGGTTACACCTCCGGTGAGCTGGCAGGCGTACGAGTGGAAGGCAACGGCATGGTTTACGCCACCTACACCAACGGTGAATCACAGTTGCAAGGTCAGGTGGTGCTGGCGAACTTCGCCAACCCACAAGGTCTGGCCAAAGTGAGCGGCACCGCGTGGACGCAAAGCTTCAGCTCTGGTTCGCCGACGGTCGGCGTACCGGGTACCGGCACACTGGGCGATTTGACGCCGGGGGCACTGGAAGGATCGAACGTTGACCTGACCAGCGAACTGGTGAGCCTGATGACCGCGCAGCGTAACTATCAGGCCAACGCCAAAACCATCTCGACCGAAGACAAGCTGACTCAAGCGCTGTTTAACGCGATCTAACGGAGCCGACGATGGATAGTTTGCTGTTTACCGCCACCTCCGGCGCGAGCCGGGTTCTCAAAGCGCAGCACGTGCGTTCGAACAACTTATCGAACGCCGATACCGCCGGTTTTCGTGCGGATATGGAACGCGTGCGCAGCGTGCCACTGCAAGGTTCGGGGTTCGATGGCCGCACCATGGTGGTCACCAACTCGGCCGCAACCCGTTTCGACAGCGGCGATGTGGTGAAAACCGGACGTCCGCTCGATGTGGCCGTGATGGGCGACGGTTACCTGACGGTGCAAACCCCGGAAGGCGGCGAAGCCTACACCCGCGCGGGCAACATCGCGGTGGATGTGAACGGCGCGCTGAGCATCAACGGCTTTGCGGTCATGGGCGAGAACGGCGCGTTAGTTCTGCCGGATTTTCAGAAAGTGGAAGTGAGTGAACGCGGCCGCATTTCGGTGATTCCGCCGGGCGGCGGCGCGGAAATTGAAGTCGGTACGCTCAAGCTGGTGAAAGCCAACGACAACCAGCTGCAAAAAGAGAGCGACAGCCTGCTGCATACGGTGGATGGCGTGCCGCTCGCGGCGGACAACAGCGTGCAACTGGCTCCGGAACACATTGAAGGCAGTAACGTTTCCGCGATTGATGAACTGCTGAATGTGATGTCACTGACACGTAACTTCGAAATGCAGATCCGCATGATGAAAACCGCAGAAACGTTGGCGCAAGCCGGAAACAAATTAATGAGCGCGCGTTAAGCGCTCGACCAATAAGGAGAGACTCCGATGCATTCAGCATTATGGGTAAGCAAAACCGGGATGGCGGCACAAGACACAAAAATGACCGCCATTTCCAACAACCTGGCGAACGTCAACACGGTCGGCTTTAAGCGTGACCGCGTGGTGTTTGAAGATCTGTTCTACAGCATTCAGCGTCAGCCGGGCGCGCAGGTCGATCAGGTCAACGAGCTGCCAACCGGTGTTCAGTTGGGGAGCGGTGTACGCGTGGTCGGCACCCAGAAAGTTTTCACTCAGGGCAACACGCAAAATACCGGTCAGGACTTGGATCTGGCGGTGATGGGGCAAGGCTTTTTCCAGATTGAAAACTCAGACGGCCAAATCATGTACAGCCGCAACGGCCAGTTCCACGTCAACTCGGAAGGCTTGATGGTGAACAGCCAGGGCCTGCCGCTGCAACCGCAGATTCAGGTGCCGGACGATGCGATTTCGCTGTCAGTCGGCGTCGATGGCACGGTGACGATCACCACGGCCGCTGACTCCACACCGCAGGAACTCGGTCAGATCACGCTGGCAAAATTCATCAACCCGGCCGGTCTGGAAGCGCTGGGCGGTAACTTGTTCCGTGAAACCGAAGCCAGTGGCGCAGCCGATGAGTTGATTGCCGGTGAAGATGGCGTCGGCAGCATCAAACAAGGTGTGCTGGAAGGCTCCAACGTGCAGGTGGTGGAAGAGATGGTCGACATGATCACCACGCAGCGCGCCTACGAAATGAACGCCAAAGTGGTCTCGGCCGCCGATGACATGCTCAAGTTTGTAGCGCAGTCGGTGTAAGGATGAATCAAGCGATGAAGGAAAGAGTGATGGCAAAGTTGAGCAAAGTCGGGCTTCTGAGCGTGCTGATTCTGGCCGGATGTGCCGGACGGGACGAATTCACGCCGCCGTCTCCGGACGAAGAAAAATACGGCCCGCCAACGCTGGATTACTCTCTGCCTGCCGCCCAGTCGGGCAGCCTTTATCGCCATCAATACGCGATGACCTTGTTTCAGGATCGCCGCGCTTACCGCGTGGGCGATGTTCTGACGGTGCTGTTGGCGGAAGAAACCCAGTCGAAGAAAAGCGCCGATACCCAATACGGCAAAACGTCCAGTGTCGGCCTGAGCGCGCCGGTGGTCGGTGGGAAAACCTTCGACAAATTGGCGGCCTCGATTGACGGCGACCGCAGCTTTGACGGCAGCGCGTCCAGCTCACAAGGCAACAAGCTGGAAGGGGCGATCACCGTGACGGTCAGCGAAGTGCTGCCCAACGGCGTGATTCGTATTCGCGGCGAAAAATGGATTCGCCTCAATCAGGGCGATGAGTTCATCCGCCTGACCGGCATTGTGCGGGTGGACGACATCAGCCGCAACAATCAGGTCTCTTCGCAGCGCATCGGCGATGCGCGCATTACCTATTCAGGCCGCGGCGCACTGGCAGACAGCAATGCGTCTGGCTGGCTCACTCAATTCTTCAACAGTCCATGGATGCCATTTTGATGAAACAACGCAACACCTTCTTCACCACGGTTTTGCTGGCGCTGACGCTGGGGCTTGCAACCACCGCCAAGGCGGAAGTGGAAATTCCGATCATGGATTTGGTCGATGTGCAGGGGATTCGTGAAAACCAACTGGTGGGTTACGGTTTGGTGGTGGGTCTTGACGGTCAGGGCGATCGCAATCAGGTCAAATTCACCGCGCAATCCATCACCAACATGCTGCGCCAGTTCGGGGTGCAGATTGATGAATCCACCGACCCGAAACTGCGTAACGTGGCCTCGGTCAGCGTGACCGCGACCGTCGATCCGATGGCAGGTCCCGGTCAGACGCTCAATATCGTGGTCTCCTCAATTGGTGATGCCAAAAGCCTGCGTGGCGGCACACTGCTGCTGACGCCGCTGCGCGGTATCGACGGGGAAGTGTACGCCGTGGCGCAGGGCAACGTGGTGGTCGGTGGCGTGTCGGCCGAAGGTCGCAGCGGCTCAAAAATTGCGGTCAATACACCGACGTCCGGCCGCATTCCGAATGGCGCGACGCTGGAGCGTGAAATCCCGACCGACTTTAACGATCGCGACACCGTGACGCTCAACCTGCGCGAGCCAAGCTTTACCACCGCGAAAAACATCGCGCGTGAAATCAACGACACCTTTGGCCCGGAAGTGGCGGTCGCCATCAACAAAGGCCGCGTCGAAATGCGCGCACCGAAAGATACTCAGCAACGCGTGACCATGATGTCGATGCTGGAAGAGATGAGCGTGATGGAAGGCCGCAAGCCAGCCCGCATCGTGTTCAACTCGCGCACCGGTACGGTGGTGATTGGCAAGAACGTCAAAGTCGGCCAGGCGGCGGTCAGCCACGGCAACCTGACGGTGAGTATCACCGAATCGCAACAGGTCAGCCAGCCGAACGCGTTCGCCAGCGGCGATACCCAAGTGGTCGATCAATCCCAAATCGACATCAACGAAGACAACGCGCAGATGGTGATCTGGCCGGAAGGCACGGAACTCAACACCATCGTGAATGCGGTCAACAGCCTCGGGGCAACACCGACCGATTTGATGTCGATTTTACAAGCCTTGCATGAAGCAGGGGCGCTCAACGCAGAGTTAGTGGTCATCTAAGGAGCTGAGATGAAGATTGATACGGGAAGCGACAGCAGTTCAGTAAATTCAGTGCTGTATCACGACAACAACGCGCTGGCGAACATCAAGAACGCCGCCGACAAACACGCCGCGCTGGAAACCGTGGCGGGTCAGTTCGAGGCGATGTTTCTCCAACTGGTGCTGCGCCAGATGCGCAGTTCCAGCGATGTGATGGCCGATGAAGACAGCCCGTTTAACAGCAAGCAGCAGGGCGTATTCCGCGACATGTACGACGGCCAGTTAGCGATTGAGATGGCGAAAAAGCAGCGCTCCGGCATTGCCGATATGCTGGTCAAACAGCTCAGTCCTGTGGTCGATGGTGCGGGCTCCAATGTGGTCGAACTGGCCGCGGCGGCGGAACGGGTATCACACAATCGCAGCGCCGCCCCCAATCCAGTTAACAATACCGCCAATGCGGTCGCCTCTCTTTCTCAGGAAACCACCAAAGTGGCGGTGACGAATGCTTTTAGTCAGCCACTGATTAGACCTTTGGAGCGATAACGGACATGAACCTCGTCAACATTGCCTTAAGCGGACTCAACGCCAACCGTGTCGCACTCGATGTGACGGCGCAGAACGTCGCCAACATCAATACGCCGGGATACAGCCGCCAACAGGCGCTGATGGCCTCAGTCGGTGGTGCGAAATACGACAATCTGAGTGCAGGCATGGGGGTGGAAGTGACCAGTATTCGCCGAGTCACCGATCAGTTTTTGGTGAAGCAAACCTGGTCGACTGGCAGCGTGGCGTCTTACGCGTCGCGTTACACCAGCAGCATGAGCTATCTGGAAAACACGCTCGGCGCCGACGGCTTTAGCCTCTCTGCCGGGCTGGATAACCTGTTTGCGGCGCTGCACGATGCAACGTCCAAACCGGAATCGGTGCCGCTGCGCCAACAAATCATCAATGAAGCGGAAGCGCTGTCGCGCCGTTTCAACACGCTGACCGAGTCGATGTACAACCAACACAAAGACATGAACGATCAGCGCACGGCCGCCGTCGCGCAGGCCAACAGCGTGATGGCCAACATCGCCGAAGTGAACAAACAGATCGTCGAGCTGAAAGGCACCGGCGGTAACCCGGCGCAGCTGATGGACACCCGTGACGCGCTGGTGGGCGAACTGGCGAAAATCGTCGAAGTGAAAACCACCGATCAAGCCGACGGCAGCATGCAAGTCACCCTGACATCCGGCCAGCCGCTGGTGATGGGCAGTGAACACGGCACGCTGAAAGCGATTCCCGATCCGAGCGATGCCTATCTCGCGACCATGCAAGTCGAATTTGGCAAACAGAGCTTCGCCATTCCGGGCGATCTCGGTGGTGAGCTGGGCGCGATTAACGAATATCAAACCGACGTGCTCAAGCCGTACATGACGGCGCTCAACGACATGGCGCAATCCATGGCCGATTCGTTCAATACCGAACTGGCGCTGGGTTTGGACCTCAATGGCCTGCCGGGTAAGGCACTGTTTAGCTACGATCCGGCCAACCCGTCATCGAGCCTGACCATCACCGACATCACGCCGAACGAACTGGCACTGTCGGGCGACGGCAATCCGGGTAACAGCGACAACCTGACGGCGCTGATCGCCATCAGCAATCAGGCGTTCTCGATCAGCGGTTTTGGGTCACTGTCGCTCAACGATGCGTTTACCGGCATGGTCGGTGAAGTGGCCATCAAAGCGCGTCAGGCCGATTCTGATTATCAGGCCAAAAACAGCATGAACGAACAGGCGGTCGCTGCGCGTGACAACATCAGCGCGGTCAACAGCGATGAAGAAGCGGCCAACCTGATGACGTTTGCCAACGCACACAACGCCAACATGAAAGTGATCAGCACCGCGAATCAGCTGTTCGATTCCGTACTGCAATTATTCTAAGGAAAGGCCATGAGAATCAGCGATACCCAATTTAGCCAGATGATGCTGCAAAGCTTGCAGCTCAACAACGCCGGCCTTGGCAAAGTGATGCAGCAGATGTCGACGGGCGATCGCCTGACCAAGCTTTCGGACGATCCGATGGCGTCGATCAAACTGCTGAACCTTGACCGTGAAGGCAGCGCGATTGAGCAGTATCAAGCCAACATCGCCAACGTGAAAACCACATTGTCGAGTCAGGAAGTGTATTTGGATTCCGTCAACGAAAGCCTGAAAAGCATTCGTGAACGGGTGTTGTGGGGCGCCAACGGTACCATGACCACCGACGATCGCGAAGGCATCGTGACGGAGCTGAAAAGCCTGCGCGATTCGATTGCGTCATCATTCAATGCGCAGGACGAAGAAGGCCACTTTCTGTTTTCCGGCACTGCAACCAGCACCGCCGCGCTGGATAACTCCGGCGGCAGCTATGTGCTGCAAGGCAACAGCGACAAGCGCGTGGTAACGGTGGCCAAAGGCGTGACCATGGAATCGAACATGACCGCGCAGGACATTCTTGATTTGGGCGGCGGCAGCAATGTGCTCAACACGCTGGATGCGTTGATCAGTGAGTTTGAGGCTCCGACCGCGAATTTTCGTACCGAAGTCGACAATACGTTAGACGCCGTCGACAGCACACTCAACAACGTGTTGGCGGCGATGACCGAAATCGGTGGCCGTCACAACAACCTTGACCTGCTCGACAGCGCACACGGCGACAACAAACTGTTTGTCGACAAAGTCACCAGCGATCTGTCGGCGCTGGATTACGGCGAAGCCTCGGTGCGTTTAAGCAATTACATGGCCGCGCTGCAAGCGACGCAGGCGAGCTATGTGAAAATCGACGACCTGTCGCTGTTTGACCGAATTTAGGAATTTTCAGTATGGCAATGAGCACAGTGGAAGTTCGTCCACACGGCATTCGATTGACCGGACAGGAGCAGGCCAGCATTACGCCGTCGCGCTCCTCCGATTCGGCCCGTTTACCGGCCAGACAAACCCGCGCGCTTCAGGCTGACACCACGTCAGCCTATTCTGTTTCTGGCGTCCTGCTGACTCAAGGGCAACAACAAGCCACTTCGGTGCAAATCGCCTCTAAATCGCTGCAATTTGTCGGCAAAGAACTTACCACCATCAAACGGGGTCTGACGCAGGCGATGACGCAAGGCGCCGACAACGTGCCGAACCTGAAAGAGACATTAACCCGTTCCAAAATGACCATTGAAGCGGTGTTGGATCAGGCGCGGTTTGATGGTCAACGCGTGGTGGATAACGAGCTGAATCTGAAACTCGACCGCGCTGATATTCGTCGCTTTTCGATCCCGGGGCTGAACGTCAACCGCCTCAAGGAGAAAGCCGAGCAGATTCGTCTCGATTTCCCGCAAGGCAATTCGGTGATGATTCAGTTCGATGGTCAGTCGGATGGCAGTAAAACGGTCAAAATGCTGGACCGCAGCCTGATCCCGCTCGGGATGCGCGCCAGCGTGACGCAAGATGGCAACATTGTGTTTGAAGCCAAAGAGTCGGCGTACAAACAGATGAAGCAAAAGGTGATGGTGACAGGGCAAGGCCACCGTTTCCCGGCCGGACAAGCCAACACACTCAACCTCAAATCCGAGCCGGACGGTATTGCCGAGCTGCGCTTTGATTTAAGCTCGCGTGATGGCATCAAGCAGGGCATTGCCAAGGTCAACCAGCATTTGGCGCAGGCGCAAACCAGCCTGGAACAGGCGCGTCAATACCACAGCGAACTCAATACCCAAATGCAGACACTGCGCAGCCAGACGCGTCTGCTGTCGAGCGAGCAAACCACGGAGAAACTGACGCAGTTTCATGCAGCGGCGGGTCAGTTTTCGTCGACTTATCAGGCGCTGAACGCGCAGGCGAATGTGCGTCGTCATACGGTGGTGGCGTTATTGCGGTGATTTGCTGATTTTTGTGGATGTTTAAGGGGAAAGACCATCGGTTGATGGTCTTTTTTTGTTTTTGGGGAAAGGGGATTTGTTGGTGATGGTTGGTCGGGGTTTGGAATTTATTGAGTGGTTTGTCGCGTTTTAGCTTTAGGGGATATATGAGGCTTGCGGTGTGACGCGCCAGTCACTCTTTGCTGGCACAAAGAGTAACCAGAAAGTGCCTTGGGTTTGTGGCCGTAGTCCGGGACGGTTTTAGGCGTTCCCGACGCCGAAAACCTAAAAATTCATCCATGAATTTTTCCCTATTGATAGGCGAGTAGGTAGTTTCTTTGATATTGCAACGTGTTTGATACCTTTGGCACGTTTTGGAATGTAGGGTTTTGATTAATATGCATTAGTGGTTGATGATGTACGTAGTTTTGTTCGATGTTAAATAGACTGATTCTGTGTTTTTTTTTGAGAGTTATTTAGATAAGGTCTGTTTAATAACGGGTGTTATATTTTAGGAGAGTTTTGTGGGTTCTAAAGAATTAATAAAAGAGTTTGAGCAAAAGATTAGTATTTTTACTTCGCTAGAAAGTATGACTTCGAGTTTACTAAATGCTTTGATTACGCAAGCAGGCATTCCAATTCACTCTGTTACTAGTCGTACAAAAAACATTCAAAGCTTATCAGGAAAAATAGACCGACCTAGCAAGTCGTATAGAAATTTACTCGATATTACAGACTTAGTCGGCTTTCGTGTGACAACTTATTTTGCTGATGACGTTGATAAAATTGCTGCGTTAATTGAGAAAGAGTTTTCAGTTGATGAAAGTAACTCTATTGATAAACGTAAAGCACTAGATCCCGATCGTTTTGGTTATATGTCATTACATTTAGTTGGTGAACATAAGTCTAGTAGACTAAAGTTACCGGAATATAAGCAATACAAAGGTATACGCTTTGAGGTACAAATCAGATCTATTTTACAGCACGCTTGGGCAGAAATAGAGAAGTGGACCCCGCTGGTTGGACACATAAGCTCATTTCTTAAGTGGTTGACC
>ERZ1673961.343-NODE-343-length-20658-cov-174.534728_pt1 | contig 20658 bp, 19 predicted proteins | sample MGYA00580189_ERZ1673961 | MGnify/ENA primary metagenome ERZ1673961 (study PRJEB41334, sample SAMN05608105) | rock metagenome | biome: terrestrial subsurface; feature: shale formation; material: shale | place: USA: Pennsylvania ... | reverse complement strand
AAGGTGAGTGGTTTTGGCTGCTCACCTTTTTCTTTAGTAGAAAGGTTTAAAGGAACAAAAAATGAGTCATCCAATTGAACAATTAGAACAAATCATGGCGAAGTTGCGTGACCCAGAAAACGGTTGCCCTTGGGACTTAAAACAAACCTTTGACACCATCGTTCCGCACACCATCGAAGAAACTTACGAAGTGGTGGACGCGATTCAAAATCGAGACTGGCCCAATCTAAAAGAAGAGCTAGGGGATTTGTTGTTTCAGGTGATTTTTTACAGTCAGCTAGCGAAAGAGCAAGAGCTGTTCGACTTTTCGGATGTCGTCGAAACCGTGAATGAAAAACTGACTCGCCGTCATCCGCATGTTTTTTCAGATGTTGAGTTTGAATCGGACGAGGAAATCAACGCCAACTGGGAAGCGGAAAAAGCAAAAGAAAAAGCGCAGGTAGGCAAAGCGGAAGAAAGTATCCTAGACTCAATACCAAACTCTTTGCCAGCACTTTCTCGTGCTACAAAGATACAGAAAAAATGTGCGAAATATGGATTTGACTGGGACTCTCTTGGCCCGGTCGTCGATAAGGTGCGAGAAGAAATTGATGAAGTCATGGAAGAAGCACTACAAGTTCAGCCTGATGAAGAAAAAGTGGAGTTGGAACTCGGCGATTTGCTATTTGCGACCGTCAATTTGGCACGCCATCTTGATAAAAATCCAGAAGTCGCACTAGGGAAAGCAAACTTAAAGTTTGCGAGACGTTTTAAGCAAGTTGAAGGAAAGGTCCAGCAGTCAGGCAAAGCGCTTACAGATTGTTCTTTATCAGAGCTCGACGATTTCTGGGATGAAGTAAAGCGAGAAGAGTCTAGATAGGGGAAAATAAGCGGAATATACAATATGAGGCCAGTTTGCCTCTTAACACGAAAACGGACTTTGGTTTGTCTTTGCTCACTTTGATTTGAAGCAAAAAATAAAAAATTACGGTGTGATAGATTTCACGTTGTGGCGGTAAGGAGCTTCTGGTATATTTATCTCCCGTCCAGAAGCACTCCATTTCCCTCATTCAACCAATTTCAGGTTAAACATGACGACAAATTACATTTTTGTTACTGGCGGGGTTGTATCCTCTCTAGGTAAAGGTATTGCAGCAGCATCTCTTGCGGCTATTCTAGAAGCTCGTGGTCTTAAAGTGACTATGATGAAGCTTGACCCTTACATCAACGTTGACCCGGGCACAATGAGCCCTACTCAGCACGGTGAAGTGTTCGTTACAGAAGATGGCGCAGAGACTGACCTTGACCTTGGTCACTACGAGCGTTTCATCCGTACCAAGATGACCAAGCGTAACAACTTCACTGCAGGTCGTGTTTATGCCGACGTACTTCGTAAAGAACGTCGTGGTGACTACCTAGGCGCAACTATTCAAGTTATCCCTCACATCACTAACGCGATCAAAGACCGTGTAATTGCTGGCTCTGAAGGCCATGATGTGGCTATCGTTGAAGTTGGCGGTACCGTTGGTGATATCGAATCACTACCATTTATGGAAGCGATTCGTCAGCTAGCCGTTGAACTAGGCCGTGAGCGCGCAATGTTCATGCACCTAACACTTGTTCCTTACCTAGCGGCAGCGGGCGAAGTGAAAACTAAGCCAACTCAACACTCTGTAAAAGAACTTCTATCTATCGGTATTCAGCCAGATATCCTAGTTTGCCGTAGCGACCGCGTTATTCCAGCGAATGAACGTAAGAAAATCGCACTATTCTGTAATGTTCCAGAAAAAGCAGTAATTTCAATGAAGGACGTAGATTCTATCTACAAGATTCCTCAATTGATCAAGTCTCAAGGTCTAGATGATCTTGTGTGTGCTCGCTTTGGCATCACAGCTCCTGAAGCTGATCTTTCTGAGTGGGAACAGGTTATTTACGAAGAAGCAAATCCTACTGGTGAAGTAACCATCGGTATGGTTGGTAAATACACTGAATTGCCAGATGCATACAAGTCTGTGAACGAAGCGCTTAAACACGCTGGCTTGAAAAACCGTCTAAGTGTCACAATTAAGTATGTAGACTCACAAGATATCGAAACAAAAGGTGTTGAGCTGCTAGAAGGCTTAGACGCGATCCTAGTACCAGGTGGCTTCGGCGATCGTGGTATTGAAGGCAAGATCCGTGCGGCTCAATACGCACGTGAAAACAATGTGCCTTACCTAGGTATTTGTTTGGGTATGCAAGTTGCACTAATTGAATACGCGCGTAACGTTGCGGGTATGGAAGGTGCACATTCAACAGAATTTAACAAAGAGACTAAGTACCCTGTGGTAGGTTTGATCACAGAGTGGGTAGACGAGTCAGGTAACGTAGAAGAGCGTACTGAAAAGTCTGACCTAGGTGGTACGATGCGTCTTGGTTCACAGCTATGTCACCTAGAGAAAGGGACGAAAGCTCGTGAACTTTACGGTAGCGCGACGATCCATGAACGTCACCGTCACCGTTACGAAGTGAATAATGTGCTTCGTCCGCAAATCGAAAAAGCAGGTCTGAAAGTTTCTGGCCTATCAGCGGACAAGAAGTTAGTGGAAATGATTGAGAACCCAGCTCACCCATGGTTTGTAGCGGCTCAGTTCCACCCAGAATTCACATCGACTCCTCGCGATGGCCACCCATTGTTTGCAGGTTTCGTTAAGGCTGCGGGCCAAAACGCACGCGGCGAATTCGAGAAGTAAAAGGATACGGGCGGCGGCGAAGGTTGTGCTGCTGCCCTTTAAAATTGACATTTATATTTGAAACGAGAGGAAACATTAATGTCTAAGATCGTTAAAGTTCTAGGTCGTGAAATCATCGACTCACGTGGTAACCCAACTGTAGAAGCTGAAGTACACCTAGAAGGCGGTTTCGTAGGTATGGCGGCAGCTCCATCTGGCGCATCTACTGGTTCTCGCGAAGCTCTTGAGCTACGTGACGGTGACAAAGCACGTTTCCTAGGTAAAGGTGTTCTTAAAGCAGTTGAAGCTGTAAACGGCCCAATCGCTGAAGCTCTAGTTGGTAAAGACGCTAAAGACCAAGCTGCAATCGACGCAGTAATGATCGAACTAGACGGCACTGAAAACAAATCTAAATTCGGTGCTAACGCTATCCTAGCTGTTTCTCTAGCAAACGCTAAAGCTGCTGCTGCAGCTAAAGGCATGCCTCTATACGAGCACATCGCTGAACTAAACGGTACAGCTGGTCAGTTCTCTATGCCTCTACCAATGATGAACATCATCAACGGTGGTGAGCACGCAGACAACAACGTTGACATCCAAGAGTTCATGATCCAACCAGTTGGTGCTAAGACTCTTAAAGAAGGTCTACGTATCGGTGCAGAAGTATTCCACAACCTAGCTAAAGTTCTTAAGTCTAAAGGCTACAGCACTGCAGTTGGTGACGAAGGTGGTTTCGCTCCTAACCTTAAATCTAACGCTGAAGCTCTAGAAGTTATCGCAGAAGCTGTTGCAGCTGCTGGTTACGAACTAGGTAAAGACGTTACTCTAGCTATGGACTGTGCAGCATCTGAGTTCTTCGACAAAGAAGCTGGCATCTACAACATGAAAGGCGAAGGTAAAACTTTCACTTCTGAAGAGTTCAACCACTACCTAGCTGAGCTAGCTAACCAATTCCCAATCGTTTCTATCGAAGACGGTCTAGACGAGTCTGACTGGGATGGCTTCAAGCACCAAACTGAACTACTAGGTGACAAGCTTCAACTAGTAGGTGACGACCTATTCGTTACTAACACTAAGATCCTTGCTGAAGGTATCGAGAAAGGCGTAGCTAACTCTATCCTTATCAAGTTCAACCAAATCGGTTCTCTAACTGAGACTCTAGCTGCAATCAAGATGGCTAAAGACGCAGGTTACACAGCAGTAATCTCTCACCGTTCTGGCGAAACTGAAGATGCAACTATCGCTGACCTAGCGGTAGGTACTGCTGCAGGTCAAATCAAAACTGGTTCTATGAGCCGTTCTGACCGTGTTGCTAAGTACAACCAACTAATCCGTATCGAGGAAGCTCTAGGTGAGCGCGCTCCTTTCAACGGTCTTAAAGAAGTTAAAGGTCAAGCTTAATTCTTAATTGAATAAGTTTAGCTAAATAGCTTTCTAGAAACGCTCCACTTCGGTGGGGCGTTTTTTATTTAAGAGCGATGAGCCGTTCTGGCCGTGTTGCTTGCCATACCTAAAGAAAGCAACCCATTTATCTGCATCGAGGAAGCTCTAGATGAGCACGCTCCTCCATGTTTCAAAGAAGCGGTCTTAAAGAAGTTCAAGCTTAGTTCTTCATTGGATTAACCGCTTAGGTTGAAGCTTTGAAATACCCTGATTTTGCGGGGTGTTTTTGTATCTATAGGCTTGTATTTCTTGGTCTTACTTTGGTGAGAGCTAAGAATAGCTTCATATGTCTTTGTTTCATTTTGCTGCTTATTTCTTGTAAGGAGCGTGTGAGTCTCCCTTTCTCCCCTAGAGGCAACCTCGCATTTATGCTATATATGTCACCTTATCTAATTCCTTCCGGTACAGAATGTTAGCAGCGATATGCGAATCTTTGTTATAGCCCTTACGCTACTGTTTGGCTTGCTTCAATACACTCTATGGTTTGGTAAAAACGGAGTGTCTGACTACTACACAGTAAAAGATGAAATTGAAGTTCAGCAACAAGTGAACAGCAAGCTACAAGCTCGCAATAATGAAATGTTTGCTGAGATTGATGACTTAAGGCAAGGTCTTGATGCGATTGAAGAACGTGCGCGTCATGAGCTTGGTTTAGTTAAAGATGGCGAGACTTTCTACCGCATTATAGGTGAGGAAAATCATTAAAATGTTGGATGTGAACTCATCGCATGTCGCAATTGTTCCTGCTGCCGGTGTCGGTAGTCGAATGAAGGCTGACCGCCCTAAGCAATATTTATTGATCGACGGAAAAGCGGTGCTGGAACACACTGTAGAAAAGTTGCTGTCGCACCCACGAATTTCGAAAGTGGTTGTCGCCATTACCGAAGGTGACCCTTATTTTCCTGAGTTAACCATCGCGAACCATCCCGATGTAATTCAAGTCGCGGGTGGCAAAGAGCGCGCTGATTCCGTACTTTCAGGGCTAAACTATGTCAATGAACATCTGGAAAGCGAGTGGGTATTGGTCCACGACGCTGCAAGGCCATGTGTATTAACATCCGACATTGACCGTTTGATTGATGTTTGCTGCGCTCACCCAACGGGTGGCATCCTCGCATCTCCAGTGAGAGACACAATGAAGCGAGCAAATGCAGCACAAGATATCGGTCATACGGTAGAGAGAGAAGCATTGTGGCATGCATTAACTCCACAAATGTTTAAAACTCAACAACTGACTCGAGCACTGGCTGACGCATTAGAACAAGGCGTAGCCATCACGGATGAAGCATCGGCTTTAGAGTGGTTGGGCGAAACGCCTGCTTTAGTCCAGGGTAATGCGAACAACATAAAAATTACTCAGCCAGAAGATCTCGCGTTAGCCGAGTTTTATCTGAGCCGTGAGCGCGGCTAAAAAAGAAAGGATAAAAAATGATTCGAATTGGTCACGGTTTTGACGTGCATAAATTTGGTGGTGAAGGCCCGGTCATTATCGGTGGTGTTGCTATCCCTTACGAGCAGGGCTTAGTAGCCCACTCAGATGGTGATGTTGCTCTTCATGCTTTGACTGATGCGCTGCTTGGCGCGATTGCTGCGGGTGATATTGGTCGTCACTTCCCAGACACGGATGACAAATGGAAAGGCGCAGATAGCCGCGAATTGTTGAAAGACGTTTATCGTCGTGTCAAAGAGCAAGGCTACCGCCTTGGTAATGCCGATGTCACCATCATGGCACAAGCACCTAAGATGGCACCTCATATTGACGCGATGTGTGCGGCGATTGCGGAAGACCTAGAAACCGATATTAGTAACATTAACGTAAAAGCGACGACGACAGAGCGTCTCGGTTTTACTGGACGCAAAGAAGGCATTGCAACGGAAGCCGTGGTGCTTCTGTTCAAGCAATAATTAACCAACTTGCTCCTTAATGCTGTGTAAACAGCGGAAAAACATCATGTCAGATATTTTATCTTCATTGGCTTATCTAACGGGTAAGCCTGTTGCATCGGCAAAAATCAAAGCGCAACCAGAACATTTTCAGGTTCGTGAGGATTTAGGTTTTGCCTTTACGGGCGAAGGCGAGCACCTAATGGTGCGTATTCGAAAAACTGGAGAAAATACCAGTTTTGTTGCGAATGAGTTGGCGAAAGCTTGTGGCGTAAAGTCGAAAGACGTTAGCTGGGCAGGCCTTAAAGACCGCCATGCCGTGACGGAACAGTGGCTGAGTGTCCATTTACCGAAAGGGGAAACGCCGGACTTCTCGGCATTCCTAGCTCAATATCCGAGTATTGAAATCTTAGCGACTGATCGACACAACAAAAAACTGCGTCCTGGAGACTTAATAGGGAACGAGTTTGTTGTCACTTTGTCTGAAGTGACTGACGTTGAAGATGTAGAGCAACGCCTTGAAAAAGTGAAACAAGTTGGTGTGCCAAACTACTTTGGTAGTCAGCGTTTTGGCAATGATGGCAACAACCTTGAAGAAGCACGTCGATGGGGACGCGAAAACGTTCGTACCCGTAATCAAAATAAGCGCAGCATGTATTTATCAGCGGCGCGTTCGTGGATCTTCAACCGTATCGTTTCTGCTCGTCTAGAAAGTGGTGTGTTTGATAAATTCATCGATGGTGATATTGCACAGACAAGTTCTGGCACTCAGTTGGTTGATGCAAGCAATATCGCAGATCTACAAGCACAATTTGCTGCTGGTGAAGTGGCAATTACCGCGGCCCTAGCAGGTGATAATGCGCTTCCAACTCAAGCGGATGCGCTTACTTTAGAACAACCGTTCTTAGATGAAGAGCCTGATCTCATGGCGCTGATTCGTGGTAATCGCATGCGCCATGACCGTCGAGATATTGCACTTAAACCAAAAGACTTAGTTTGGGCGGTTGAAGGTAATAATATTACGCTGACTTTCTCACTGGATGCGGGATCTTTTGCAACCTCTATCGTTCGTGAGTTAGTTAATGAGGTTGAAGTAGAAAGAGAATACTAATGGAACAGGATTCACTAAACGCGAAGCCCCTAAGAGTCTTAATCAGCAACGACGATGGCGTACATGCGCAAGGGATTCATGCACTTGCTGATGAGTTGCGAGATATCGCTGAAGTGACCATTGTCGCACCCGACCGAAATCGTTCAGGTGCTTCGAACTCACTGACACTAGAGCAACCATTACGCGTAACTGAAATTGCCCCAAATATCTATTCAGTGCAAGGAACGCCTACAGATTGTGTACATTTCGCGCTGAATGAGCTGATGAAAGATGATTTGCCCGATCTTGTTTTATCAGGCATCAACCATGGTGCAAATTTGGGTGATGACGTTCTTTACTCAGGAACGGTAGCTGCAGCAATGGAAGGGCATTTCCTTGGTGTTCAGTCGGTTGCTTTTTCGCTGGTGGGTAAGCGTCATTTCGAATCTGCCGCAAAAATTGCACGTCAAATTGTGCAACAGCATTTAGCGTCTCCGATTCCAACGAATCGGTTATTGAACGTAAACGTGCCTGACTTACCAGCAGAAAACCTGGGCGAAATCGAAGTCACGCGTTTAGGTGCGCGTCATCACGCAGAGAATATGATTAAGCAGAAAGATCCGAGAGGTCATGATATTTATTGGCTAGGGCCTCCAGGAAAAGAGCAAGATGCGGGTGAGGGCACCGACTTTTATGCGATTGAACATGGTCGAGTTTCAATGACGCCTCTGCAAGTTGATCTCACTGCTCATGAGTCGCTGCGTGCAATGGATAGTTGGTTAAAGGAAGAGAAGTAATGAGTAACCCACATGCTGACAGGTTGATAGCGTTTCTTATCTCCAGTGGCATCAAAGACCAAAGAGTTCTGGATGCTATCCAACGCTTACCACGAGAAAGCTTTGTCTCTCAAGCGATGATGCACCAAGCCTACGATAACAATGCGTTACCGATTGGTCAGGGACAAACTATTTCTCAACCTTATATTGTTGCTCGTATGACCGAGTTACTCGAACTAGAGCCAACGAGTCACGTACTGGAAATCGGAACGGGTTCCGGTTATCAAACCGCAGTACTGGCGCAAATTGTTGACCATGTATACTCCGTTGAGCGAATTAAATCGTTGCAATGGGAAGCAAAACGCCGTCTGAAACAATTGGATATCTACAATGTTTCAACCAAGCATGCTGATGGGTGGCAAGGCTGGGAAGCTCGTGGTCCTTTCGATGCCATCATTGTTACCGCAGCTGCAGAAGTGATCCCCCAAGCACTTCTCGCACAATTAAAAGATGGCGGTAAGATGGTGATTCCTGTTGGAGATAAGGAGCAACAGTTACTAAAAATTGAACGTAAGGGAGATGAATATCTCTCTACTGTTGTGGAAATGGTTCGATTTGTACCTCTGGTTGCGGGTGATTTAGCTTAAGGGTTAGGGATAGGTGAGTAAGTTATTACGTCATATTGGTATTAGCTTTGTGTTTGCTGCAGGACTAGTTGGTTGTGCAGCGCATTCTCCTGCACCTGTCTCTAGCTTAAAGAAAGACTATTCAAGCCTTGAAAGAGGAAGTTACAGAGGGAGTTATTATGAGGTAAAAAAAGGCGATACACTTTACTTCATAGCTTATGTCACAGATAAAGATGTAAATGATCTTGTCCGTTACAATGAGTTAACTCAGCCTTACACCATCTACCCTGGACAGAGGCTAAAACTTTGGGCTCCGAAATATGTCGCCCCTAAATATGGCCAAAAAGTTGAACCCGTTGTGGTTCCTGTCGTTACGACGCCACCAGCCCCAGTGACGAAAACATCAACAGCCTCTAAACCGAAAACTTCAAGTAAAAACTCTAGTCAAAAACCTACAGAGACTAAGCCTAAAGTCGTACAAAAACAGCCTCCAAAGAAGGTTGAACAATCGAAAACAAAGGAGTATGTTGGTTCAAAAGATAACCAAAAAGTGAAGCAAAAAGCGCCAGTTACCACGGCGAAGAGTGATAAAGTTTCTAAGTGGTTGTGGCCAACAAAAGGGAGAGTAATCAAGAACTTTTCGGCGGGAGAACAGGGAAATAAAGGTATCGACATCGCAGGACAGCGTGGTCAACCTATCGTTTCAACCGCAGCCGGCACCGTTGTTTATTCAGGCAATGCGCTACGAGGTTATGGCAACTTAATTATAGTAAAGCATAACGACAATTATTTAAGCGCCTATGCACATAATGACAAGCTGCTGGTATCAGAAGGACAAAGTGTAAAAAGCGGACAGAAAATCGCCACCATGGGTAGTTCAGGTGCAAAATCAGTCAAGCTACACTTTGAAATTCGCTATCAAGGTAAATCGGTGAATCCAAAACGCTATTTGCCTTAAAACTTTGAAAAACAACTTGCGACATCATTTAGCGACATATTGAGTTGTCATGTCTTGCTAACTCGCCAGGGGGAGGCGTTATGAGTATCAGCAACACAGTAACCAAAGTTGAAGAGTTTGCATTTGACAATGCGTCAGTGAAGACCATTGATAACGAACTCGAAAAATCATCATCCACAGAAAGCAAAACGGCTGCGCGTGAAGAATTTGACGCGAGCAGTAAAAGCTTAGACGCAACTCAGTTGTATCTAGGTGAAATTGGCTTCTCACCTCTACTTACTGCCGAAGAAGAAGTGCTTTATGCTCGACGAGCCCTGCGTGGCGACGAAGCGGCACGTAAACGTATGATCGAAAGTAACCTACGTTTGGTGGTCAAGATCTCTCGTCGATATAGTAATCGCGGCCTAGCACTACTCGATCTGATTGAAGAAGGTAACCTTGGTTTGATCCGTGCGGTCGAGAAGTTCGATCCAGAGCGTGGTTTCCGCTTCTCTACTTATGCGACTTGGTGGATCCGACAAACGATCGAACGTGCGTTGATGAACCAAACTCGTACGATCCGTCTACCTATTCATGTCGTGAAAGAGCTGAACATTTATCTGCGTACTGCGCGTGAACTTTCTCAGAAGCTCGATCACGAACCTACCGCAGAAGAAATTGCTGCTCAGTTAGATATTCCAGTCGAAGACGTAAGTAAAATGCTACGCCTTAACGAGCGTATTAGTTCTGTCGACACACCAATCGGTGGTGACGGTGAAAAAGCGCTGTTGGATATTATTCCCGACGCAAACAACTCCGATCCAGAAGTCTCGACTCAAGATGACGATATCAAATCATCGCTGATTCATTGGTTAGAAGAGTTGAATCCAAAACAGAAAGAAGTACTTGCACGACGTTTTGGTCTTCTAGGCTATGAGCCTTCGACGCTTGAAGAAGTTGGTCGAGAGATTGGTTTGACACGTGAGCGTGTACGTCAAATCCAAGTAGAAGGTTTACGTCGTCTTCGTGAGGTTTTAATCAAGCAAGGTTTGAATATGGAAAACTTATTTAACGTCGAAGATGATTAAATAATCCGTACTTCAGTAGATATGCAAAAGGCTATGGTTATCCATAGCCTTTTTTCTTTTGTGCTCGCTTAAGTGAATCGATTTAAAGCATCTTCTTCAAACGATACAACTCTTCAAGTGCTTGGCGTGGAGTCAAATCATCAGGATCAATACCAGATAAGGCTTGTTCGATCTCGCTAGGTTCTGGAATTAGACTCAATTGGTTAGCCACATCTACTGCACTTGGACGTGGTGCGTCACTGTTTTGCCCTAGTTGCTCTAGCTGAGATAGCTTGTTACGCGCATTTTTGATGACCGTTTTGGGTACGCCGGCTAAGCCCGCAACAGCTAGGCCGTAAGACTTACTTGCCGCACCTTCTTGAACTGCGTGCATAAAGGCAATGCTGTCACCATGTTCTACGGCATCCAAGTGAACGTTCGCTAAGTTTGGCAGTTGGTTTGGCAACTCTGTCAATTCGAAGTAGTGAGTTGCAAATAGTGTCATCGCACCAATTTGTGTTGCGAGCCATTCCGCACTTGCCCAAGCTAAAGATAGGCCATCGTAAGTACTGGTACCGCGACCGATTTCATCCATTAGCACTAAACTGTTTTTAGTTGCATTGTGCAGAATATTAGCGGTTTCCGTCATTTCTACCATGAAGGTCGAACGACCAGATGCAAGATCATCTGACGCACCAATACGAGTAAATATACGATCTAAAGAACCAATTTGTGCAGATTCTGCAGGTACATAAGAGCCGATATGTGCCATCAATGCAATCAGCGCAGTTTGACGCATGTAGGTGGATTTACCACCCATGTTTGGACCGGTGATGATCAACATCTTACGAGCTGGGTTAAGCTCTATTGGGTTCGCGATGAACGGTTCTGTTGTTACTTGCTCTACGACTGGGTGACGACCCGCTTGAATGTGAATGCCAGCGTCTTTCACAAGCGTTGGTCGGCAGTAATCCAACGAATCTGCACGCTCTGCTAGGTTTTGTAGTACATCGAGTTGAGACAGAGCAGAAGCTAAATTCTGCAGCTTCTCCAGATTTGGCATCAATAGATCAAACAGTTCTTCCCACAGCTGCTTTTCAAGTGCCAGCGCTTTCGATTTCGAGTTAAGTACTTTGTCTTCGTGCTCTTTGAGCTCTGGGATGATATAGCGTTCGGCATTTTTTAGTGTTTGGCGACGTACATAGTGCGGTGGAACCAAATGGCTCTGGCCACGGCTCACTTGAATAAAGAAGCCATGTACGTTGTTGTAGCCGACTTTAAGCGTATCGATGCCGTGTCGTTCACGCTCATCTCGCTCAAGCTGCTCAAGGTATTCTGTTGCACCGTCTGCTAATTTGCGCCATTCATCGAGCTCGGCATTATAGCCTTCAGCGATCACACCACCATCACGAATAACAACTGGCGGATTTTCTTTAATTGCACGCTCTAACAGATCACATACTTCGTCAATCGGAGCTGCGTATTGCGCCAGTTTTGCTAGATATGGATGGGTCAAAGAAGCGGTGACAGATTCTAGCTCTGGTAGCTGCTGCATGGCATTGCGAAGTCTAGCCATATCGCGAGGGCGAGCAGAGCGCAGTGCAAGGCGTGCTAAGATACGTTCAATATCACCAATTTGTTTTAACGTTGGTTGAAGATCGGCAAACAGCGCTTGTTCTTTAATCTCACCAATCGCATCAAGACGATTGTTTAACGTTTCAATGCAACGCATAGGCTGATGTAACCAACGCTTCAGCATTCGGCTGCCCATCGGCGTCGCACAATGGTCGAGTACCGCAGCGAGTGTGTTATCGGTTCCGCCTGCTAGATTTTGAGTAATTTCCAGGTTGCGTCGGGTAGCGGCATCAAGGATGACGGATTGGTCCTGATGATCAAACGTTAAAGAGCGAATATGAGGTAAAGCCGTACGTTGTGTATCTTTCACATACTGGATCAAACAACCAGCAGCACATAACCCTAAGGACGCATGTTCTACGCCAAAACCAACCAGATCTTTAGTGCCAAACTGTTGATTGAGTTGTTGCTTAGCCGTATCAAGCTCAAACTCCCATACTGGGCGACGACGGTTACCGTTGCGGCTCGCCATTAAATGTACAGGTTCAAAATCTTCTGGGAATAGTAGCTCACGTGGTGCGGTACGCTGAAGCTCGGCTGTCATCGCTTCTTCGGTTTCTGGTTCTGTCAGTTGGAAGCGACCAGAAGTGACATCCAGCGTCGCATAACCGAACTTACCGTTGTGATGGTAAATGGCTGCGATTAAGTTATCGACACGCTCAGAAAGCAGTGCTTCATCCGTCACAGTACCTGGTGTCACGATACGCACAACTTTACGTTCTACCGGACCTTTGCTGGTGGCTGGATCGCCAATTTGTTCGCAGATTGCGACTGATTCACCAAGCTGAACAAGTTTTGCTAGATAGCCTTCTACTGCGTGAAATGGCACTCCCGCCATAGGAATAGGCTCTCCAGCTGACGAACCGCGCTTAGTTAGCGAAATATCAAGCAGTTGGGACGCTCGCTTTGCATCATCGTAAAAGAGTTCGTAGAAATCGCCCATGCGGTAGAACAGCAAAATCTCAGGGTTCTCAGCTTTTAGCTTGAGGTATTGCTGCATCATCGGAGTGTGTTTTTGTTCAGCTTTCACAGGTAAGTTCTTTTGTTTATTTCCGTAGCGGCTTAGGATACGTGAATCCCTATCAAGTAAAAAGAGACAAAGGGCATTTTGGCTATGGAAAAAACAACAAAATTGAGCGCAGATTTAGGCGCATTATTGGCAAAGTATGGTCATGTTTTAACGACGGCAGAATCGTGCACGGGTGGCGGTGTTGCGACCGCTATTACTGATATTGCAGGCAGCTCAGGTTGGTTAGATAGAGCTTTTGTCACTTACAGCAACGAAGCCAAAATGGAAATGCTGGGTGTGAGAGTGGAAACCTTAGAGGAACATGGTGCCGTGAGTGAGCCTGTTGTGCTTGAAATGGTGCAAGGTGCGCTTCAACACTCGAATGCCACTATTGGGGTTTCCATCAGTGGTGTTGCTGGACCGGGAGGAGGCAGTGATGAAAAGCCGGTTGGAACCGTCTGCTTTGCTTTTGCGGATAAGCACGACTGGCTCTTTGTTGAGACCATGCATTTTTCTGGTGACAGGGCGGAAGTTCGTCAACAAGCGGTGATGCATGCATTGACTCGATTGCATCAACATTTAATTTAGAATTTCTTACACTGTCTTAGCCCAGAATTGATAAGGGCTAGAGCAAATCCTTAGAAGCAGTGAACTAAATTTTTTCTATACAGGTATAGACACTGTATGAATCAACAGTATAATAACTTTCATTGCTGAGCAGGTTAGCTGCTTAAGAAAAATGAATTACTATTCGTCGCCCAAAGAAGATGAATAAATCGGAGAAAGTAATGGACGAGAACAAACAGAAAGCGCTCGCCGCTGCGCTAGGTCAAATTGAAAAGCAATTCGGTAAAGGCTCTATCATGCGCCTTGGTGATAACCGAGCAATGGACGTAGAAACCATCTCAACAGGCTCTCTTTCTCTTGATATCGCTTTGGGTGCAGGTGGTCTGCCAATGGGTCGTATCGTAGAAGTCTACGGTCCAGAATCTTCAGGTAAAACAACACTAACGCTTGAGCTTATCGCTGCTGCGCAACGTGAAGGTAAAACTTGTGCGTTTATCGATGCAGAGCACGCTCTGGATCCTGTCTACGCGAAGAAACTTGGTGTTGATATCGATGCGCTCTTGGTTTCTCAGCCAGACACTGGTGAGCAAGCACTAGAGATTTGTGATGCACTAGCTCGCTCTGGCGCTATCGACGTAATGGTTGTTGACTCAGTTGCGGCGCTAACACCAAAAGCAGAAATTGAAGGCGAAATGGGCGACAGCCACATGGGTCTGCAAGCACGTATGCTTTCTCAAGCGATGCGTAAGCTAACAGGTAACCTAAAACAGTCTAACTGTATGTGTATCTTCATCAACCAAATCCGTATGAAGATTGGTGTGATGTTCGGTAACCCAGAAACGACCACGGGTGGTAACGCACTTAAATTCTACGCTTCTGTTCGTCTTGATATTCGTCGTACTGGCGCAATCAAAGAAGGTGACGAAGTCGTTGGTAACGAAACGCGCATCAAAGTGGTTAAGAACAAGATTGCTGCACCGTTTAAAGAAGCCAATACGCAAATCATGTACGGCCAAGGCTTTAACCGCGAAGGTGAGCTGGTAGATCTAGGCGTGAAGCACAAACTGGTTGAAAAAGCTGGTGCTTGGTACAGCTACCAAGGCGATAAGATTGGTCAAGGTAAAGCGAACGCGTGCAACTACCTACGTGAGCATCCTGAAGTGGCTAAAACCATCGATACTAAATTGCGTGAAATGTTGTTAGCGCCAGCCCTTGCGGAAGCTCCTGAAGCAGGCGAGGCGCCTGAGCAAGCTGAAGAGTTTTAATCCCTTCACAGATTAAAAAGTGATAAAGCCCTGCAATGCGGGGCTTTGTTGTATCTATTGACATCAAAAATCGAATCATCACAAAGGCCATTGAGAGTCTGTACAGCAAAAATACTTTTAGGATCACCATGTACCAAAAGCGCCAGACACCAACATTATCGAGCAAAGAGGCGGCTATCCAACTGCTTAGCCGTCGCGATCATGGTCAGTATGAGCTGTACCAAAAACTGTCGATGAAAGGCTATGAAGCATCAGACATCGAAATCGCGATTAATTTTTGCTTAGACCATAACTATTTAGATGATTTACGTTATGCGAAGAGCCAAATTCGGCAGCATGTATACAAAGGACATGGAGAGCGTCGAATTCGCCAAGAGTTAAACCAGAAACGTGTTGCGGAATCGGTGATTGAGCAAGCCATGGCTGAAGAACCGCAAGACTGGTTTGAACTTGCTAAGCAGGCGGCAGAAAAGAAATTCAAAGGTGTCAAAGCCAAGGACCAAAAAGAATACGCGAAACAAGTCCGTTTTCTACAATACCGAGGCTACAGTTTCGACCAAATTAGCTATGCGCTTGCCTTTGAAGACCAAGATTAGCGTTGATCTAATTGCGCTGATTTTTGTTTTGCTTCAAATTTTTTCTTCTACTCCCTCTTTTCCTCAAGAAAACTAGTCTCAGCTGTTTGCATGATCTACAATACGGCAAAATTCTAACTCGACTATTTTCAGGAAGAGCTGCATGTACATGAGCACTGACGAGGTTCGTAACGCGTTCCTCAAGTTCTTTGAAAGCAAAGGACACCAAATCGTAGAAAGTTCATCGTTAGTTCCACATAACGACCCAACCCTGCTGTTCACAAACGCAGGTATGAACCAATTTAAAGATTGTTTCTTAGGCTTAGAAAAACGAGCCTATACTCGAGCGACTACGGCTCAACGTTGTGTACGTGCTGGTGGTAAACACAACGACCTGGAAAATGTTGGCTTTACCGCTCGTCACCACACATTCTTTGAAATGCTAGGCAACTTCAGCTTTGGCGACTATTTCAAAGAAGATGCGATTTCATTTGCTTGGGAATTCCTAACCGAAGTTCTTAAACTGCCTGCGGATCGTCTATTGGTAACCGTTTACGAAACCGATGACGAAGCATTCGACATCTGGAACAAAAAAGTTGGCGTGCCTGCTGATCGTATCGTTCGCATTGGTGACAAAGAAGGTGGCAAGCCTTACGAGTCTGATAACTTCTGGCAAATGGGCGACACTGGTCCTTGTGGTCCATGTACTGAAATCTTCTACGATCACGGTGAACACATCTGGGGTGGTCGTCCTGGCACGCCTGAAGAAGATGGTGACCGTTTCATCGAGATCTGGAACAACGTATTCATGCAGTTCAACCGTCACGCAGACGGCACTATGGAACCGCTACCAAAACCATCGGTAGATACTGGTATGGGTATCGAGCGTATCTCTGCAATCATGCAAGGCGTTCACTCAAACTACGAAATCGATGTATTCCAAACTCTTATCAAAGCCGCGGCTGAAGTCATTGGTTATGAAGATCTATCGAACCAATCGCTACGCGTTATTGCTGACCACATCCGTTCATGTTCATTCTTGATTGTTGATGGTGTGATGCCTTCAAACGAAGGTCGTGGTTACGTACTACGTCGTATCATTCGTCGTGCCGTACGTCATGGTAACAAGCTAGGTGCACAAGGTGCATTCTTCTATAAGCTTGTTGGCGTATTAGCAGAAGTAATGGGTACAGCAGGCGAAGAGCTGAAGCGTCAACAAGCAGTGGTTGAAAAAGTACTGCGTATCGAAGAAGAAAACTTCGGTCGTACACTTGAGCGCGGTATGGTAATTCTTAACGAAGCATTAGATAACCTAGATGGCAAAGTGCTAGACGGCGAAACGGTATTCAAGCTTTACGATACTTACGGCTTCCCAGCAGACCTCACTAACGACGTTGCACGTGAGCGTGAGTTCGCGATCGACGAAGAGGGTTTCGAAAAAGCGATGGAAGAGCAGCGTCAACGTGCGCGTGAAGCTGGTCAATTCGGTACAGATTATAACGCAGCAATCAAAGTTGATACGCAAACAGAATTCTGTGGTTACACAGGTACTAAAGGTTCTAGTTCAGTCGCTGCGATGTTTGTTGAAGGCAACGAAGTAGATTCACTATCTGCAGGCGATAAAGCCATCATCGTGCTTGGTGAAACGCCATTCTACGCAGAGTCAGGCGGTCAGTGTGGTGACGCGGGTGAAATCCGTACTGAGTCTGGTGTGTTCCGCGTTGAAGACACTCAAAAACTCGGTAACGCAATTGCACACCACGGTGTAATGGCAGAAGGCGTGCTAGCGAAAGGTGACGAAGTGGCAACTATCGTTGACGCAGAGCGTCGCGCAGCTATCTCTCTTAACCACTCAGCGACGCACTTGCTACACGCAGCACTACGCCAAGTTCTTGGTGAGCACGTAACTCAGAAAGGCTCACTAGTGAAAGCTGACAGCCTACGTTTCGACTTCTCACACCTAGAGGCAGTAACTGCAGCAGAACTGAAAGAAGTTGAGCGTCTAGTAAACGCACAAATTCGTCGTAACCACACGATTGAAACCAATGTGATGGACATTGAGTCTGCTAAGAAGAAAGGCGCAATGGCATTGTTTGGTGAGAAGTACGATGACGAAGTTCGCGTGTTGTCTATGGGTGACTTCTCTACTGAGCTTTGTGGTGGTATTCACGCATCAAGCACGGGTGATATTGGTCTATTCAAAATCACATCAGAAAGCGGTATTGCAGCCGGTATTCGTCGTATTGAAGCGGTAACAGGCGAGGCGGCATTAGACGCCATTGAAGCTCAAAATGCGAAGTACGAAGAGAAACTGGCAGAATCTGCACAGAAAGCAAAAGCACTAGAGAAAGAAGTGCAGAAGCTAAAAGATAAGATGGCAGCCGCAGAAAGCGCTAACATCATGGGCAAAGCGGTTGAAGTAAATGGCACAAAAGTTCTAGTTGCGGCCCTTGAAGGTGCTGATAGCAAGAACCTACGTACCATGGTTGATGACATCAAGAATCAAATGGGTTCTGGTGTTGTACTGCTTGCAAACGTAACGGGTGACAAGGTTGGCTTGATTGCTGGTGTGACTAAAGATCTCACTGGTAAAGTAAAAGCAGGTGATCTGGTTAAAATGGTTGCAGAGCAAGTCGGTGGTAAGGGCGGTGGTCGTCCAGACATGGCTCAAGCCGGTGGTACTGATGTTTCAGCACTACCAGAGGCAATCAAAACAGTTCAGCCTTGGCTAGAAGAGCGTTTATAAGCTCTTAACTAATAAAATTACGCTCAATCAAGTTTCTTTGATTGAGCGTAATTTTTTTTAGCAACCAAGTGGTTTAATTGACCAAAAGTTAACCGAGTCATTTAAGCTGCTTGGTTTTTGTTGTAACTACTGCTTATATAATTTTTCTCAAAGGAAATATTTAAGATGTAAGCAGTTCTAAAGAGACTTTGGTCTTGGGAAGGTGAAGACTGGTGAAAAAGCCCCTTATCGTGCAAAAGTTTGGCGGAACCTCTGTGGGTTCAATTGAAAGAATCCACCAAGTCGCTGAACACATCATTAAGGCGAAAAATGATGGCAATCAAGTTGTTGTTGTCGTGTCTGCAATGTCAGGCGAAACAAACAGACTGATGGATCTCGCTAAACAGATAGATAGCGTACCTACAGCTCGAGAACTTGATGTTTTGCTCTCTGCTGGTGAGCAAGTGTCAATGGCACTGTTAGCCATGACTTTGAATAAAATGGGTCATGCTGCGCGCTCGCTTACCGGAGCACAGGCGAATATTGTGACGGATAATCAACACAATGACGCAACGATTAAACACATTGATACCACGACAATTATGGGATTGCTTGAGCAAGACCAAATCGTGATTGTTGCGGGATTTCAAGGTGTGAATGAGAACGGGGATATCACCACATTAGGTCGAGGTGGCTCAGATACGAGCGCTGTGGCACTGGCGGGCGCATTGCGCGCTGACGAGTGTCAAATCTTTACCGACGTTGATGGTATTTATACTTGTGACCCACGTGTAGTGAAAAATGCGCGCAAATTGGCGGTTATCGATTTTCCTTCAATGGAAGCGATGGCAAGCCGAGGCGCAAAAGTATTACATTTACCTTCAGTGCAATTTGCATGGAAGAATAATGTGCCACTACGCGTGCTTTCGACATTTGATGTTAATGAAGGCAGTTTGGTAAAGGGGGAGTCAGGCAATCAAGCCGTCTCTGGTATAGCCATTCAACGTGACCTTGCCATTATCGAAGTCGATAAAGAACATTTATCTAGTGCTACAAAACAATGTCAGATGCTGGGTATAGACATTTGGAATGTGATCGAGGAAGCAGAACGGGCAGGTATCATGATAAAACAAGATGCATGTGCCAAGTTCGATCTGGTGTTCAGCGACAAAATCCGTAATAGTGAAGTGGTAAGCCTGTTGACCGCAGTGGGGCTTGAGGCCAATGGAATGGTAGAGCACGCATGCGATTTGTTGGCAAAGCGAGATATTGAGATCAATTTCAGCGCAACGAATGCACTCACTATGATGCTAGTTTTAGCACCCGAATGTGTGGATACAGCAGCAAACATTCTGCATGATGCTTACATTACATCTAGTGAAGCATTAAACATTCAACAAAAACATGCCTTTTTAGGCTGATTTTCGCTAACAAGGTAGTTTACGAAAATATAACTTTTGTTGGATAATAGCTTTGTAGCAAGAAAATTTAGAGATTACTCAAGGAGCAAAGAATGCTAATTTTGACTCGCCGCGTAGGCGAAACACTGATGATTGGTGATGAAGTGACTGTAACTGTACTAGGTGTGAAAGGTAACCAAGTACGTATCGGCGTTAACGCTCCGAAAGAGGTTTCAGTTCACCGTGAAGAAATCTACATGCGCATTCAAGCTGAAAAAGGCAATGGCAACGTTGCTTCAGGTAACTACTAAGTCGCTCCTGTTTACAGAGCTTAGTTTGAATGAAAAAGGCTAACCGAAGGGTTGGCCTTTTTAGTCTTTAATGTTTTTGAAGATTTGCGGAAACCATTGTGTTGAGTGTGGCTGTGAATCCGTCAATATTGTTGAATCGAACACCAGGAAGTCGTTTGAAAATAAATGTCTTTTTTTCAGAGAAGACTCTCTTTTTTTCATCATAATAGAGTGGTAAAGTTCGTTTAATAGTCACTTTGATTAAATCAGCAACGGTTAAGTCAGTTTCGTGGATTTTTTCAAAGAAAGTGTTTGACATATTTTCGGTAAAACGTAATATGTGCCTCCGCAAGACGGTGAGGTGGCCGAGAGGCTGAAGGCGCTCCCCTGCTAAGGGAGTATACGGTTTATCCCGTATCGAGGGTTCGAATCCCTCCTTCACCGCCATTCTTGCAACGTTGATTAATCAACAAAAAGTGCGTCCTTAGCTCAGCTGGATAGAGTACCTGGCTACGAACCAGGCGGTCGGAGGTTCGAATCCTCCAGGACGCGCCATATCTCTTCTGAGATATAACAATGAAAACGGTGAGGTGGCCGAGAGGCTGAAGGCGCTCCCCTGCTAAGGGAGTATACGGTTTATCCCGTATCGAGGGTTCGAATCCCTCCTTCACCGCCATTC
>ERZ1673961.338-NODE-338-length-20859-cov-5.980436_pt1 | contig 20859 bp, 21 predicted proteins | sample MGYA00580189_ERZ1673961 | MGnify/ENA primary metagenome ERZ1673961 (study PRJEB41334, sample SAMN05608105) | rock metagenome | biome: terrestrial subsurface; feature: shale formation; material: shale | place: USA: Pennsylvania ... | reverse complement strand
GGTTCGTTTTCACGTACTTTAACTACTGGCATATGCCTTTCACCTCAGGGGTTAATTCGTTAACGCTGGCGTTGTGTGACCAAAACAACAATTAGTTTGGTCGAAACCAGCTTGATCAAAAATGGTGCGGAATTTTAATCCGATAGCCACGGCTTTGTAAAGCACTTTGTCGCTTACAGTCTGTACAAAATTTGTTTGTGAAGCCAAGCCGAGGTAACATGGCGCCAATTTCGAATTATAGATGACAGCGTGCTGAGAAAACTATGCGCATTATTGGTATTGAAACCTCTTGTGACGAAACGGGTGTAGCGATTTACGACGATGAGAAAGGATTGCTGTCGCATAAACTCTACAGTCAGGTCAAACTTCATGCAGACTACGGTGGCGTAGTGCCGGAACTGGCATCACGCGATCACGTTAAGAAAACCATTCCTTTGATCAAAGCGGCGATGGCTGAAGCTAACTTAACCCCGGCAGACATTGATGGCGTAGCGTACACCGCAGGCCCGGGCCTCGTTGGCGCTTTGTTGGTGGGTGCAACGATTGGCCGCAGCCTAGCTTATGCCTGGAATGTGCCCGCGGTGCCTGTGCATCACATGGAAGGTCACTTGCTGGCGCCAATGTTGGAAGACAACCCGCCGCCATTCCCGTTTGTTGCGGTATTGGTTTCAGGTGGACACTCAATGATGGTGGAAGTGAACGGCATTGGTGAATATCAGATTTTGGGTGAATCGATTGATGATGCTGCCGGTGAAGCGTTCGACAAAACCGCGAAACTGATGGGGCTAGATTATCCTGGTGGTCCGCTGCTGGCGCGTTTGGCTGAAAAAGGCACACCGGGTCGCTTTAAGTTCCCGCGTCCGATGACGGATCGCCCAGGGCTGGATATGAGTTTCTCTGGCCTGAAAACTTTTACTGCCAATACGATTGCGGCTAACGGCGATGATGAGCAGACCCGAGCGGATATCGCCTATGCGTTTCAGGAAGCAGTGTGTGACACCTTAGTTATCAAGTGCCGCCGTGCTCTGGAACAAACGGGTATGAAGCGCATTGTGATTGCGGGTGGTGTGAGTGCTAATAAACAGCTGCGTGAAGACTTAGGCAAACTGGCGAAGAAAGTCGGTGGTGAAGTTTACTATCCGCGTACTGAATTTTGCACCGATAACGGCGCCATGATCGCGTACGCTGGCATGCAGCGTCTGAAAAACGGTGATGTGACGGATTTGACTCTGGAAGCGCGCCCGCGCTGGCCGATAGATCAACTGACGCCAATCAACGATTAATCACTGTCAAACGGTCGCTGAAGCGGCCGTTTTTGTTTCTATGAATCAAGCGATTAGTACAGTTTTGACGTGTCTGCTCAGAGCTGACGGTAGTGTTTTTAATGCTATAGTCGCTGCAACATTGATAACAGGAAAAATAAGAATGAACATGTTTAACGTTGATGGCCAGCAGATGCATTATCTGGACGTGGGGCAGGGCGAAGTCATTGTGCTGGGTCACAGTTACTTGTGGGATAGCCAAATGTGGGCTCCGCAGGTGGAAGTGCTCAGTCAGCACTATCGCTGTATTGTGCCTGATTTGTGGGCGCACGGGGCGTCCGATTCTGCTCCAGCGGCAATGCGCAATCTGGCTGACTACGCGCAGCATATATTGGCGCTAATGGATCATCTGGCGATCGAAACGTTTTCTGTACTGGGACTCTCGGTGGGAGGTATGTGGGGCGCCGAGTTGGTTGCCCTTGCGCCGCAACGCGTGAAATCTTTGGTGATGATGGACACTTTTGTCGGATTGGAACCGGAAGTCACACATGCGAAATACTTTCATATGCTGGATACCATCAGCCAACTTCAAGCGGTCCCTACGCCGATTGTCGATGTGGTCACGCCAATGTTTTTTGCACAAAACGCCGCAGAGAACTCGCCACAGCTGGTGCAATCATTCCGCAGCCGTTTGGCGGCGCTGAGTGGCGAGCAGGCCGTTGAAGTTGCGCGAATTGGCCGTATGGTGTTTGGTCGCCGCGACCTAATGGAAGAGGTTGAGAAGTTTGCGCTTCCTGTACTGATTGCGGTCGGAGCAGAAGATGCGCCGCGCCCGGCGCTCGAATCTTATTTAATGAATGACAGTATTACCGGCAGTGAGTTGGTGGTGATTCCACAAGCTGGCCACATCAGTAATCTGGAGCAACCGCAGTTTGTCACCGATATGCTGATGCGCTTCTTCGCTAAGGTGTACGCATAACGCAAACATAAAAAGGCCATTTGGCCTTTTTTATTGCCAATGATATTGAGTCAGTCGAGGCTGCTCGGTTTTTTTTCACCGACTTTGGGTTCCGTGCCAGCAAATAAGCGCTTAATGTTTTGATGGTGACGCAGCACAATCAGGCAGCACAACATCGCCACTGGCAAGGTGTATTGTGGTTTGATCATCCAGGTATAAAACGGTGCCAATAATACTGTGACCAGAGCGGCCAGCGAGGAATAACGAAAGATCACGGCAACCACCAGCCAGGTGAGCATGATCATCAGCGTGAGGTCTAGCCCGATCGGCGCGATGGCACCAAGAGCTGTGGCGACGCCTTTTCCGCCTTTAAAGTGGAAAAACAGCGGGTACATATGGCCAAGGCAGGCCGCAATCGCGATGATACCCAGCATCAGCGAATCGATACCAAGAAAATAGGCGCTCCACACCGGAATGGTACCTTTGAGCATGTCACACAACAGCACTGCAGCGGCCGTTTTCTTGCCGCCGATACGCAATACGTTCGTCGCGCCAGGATTGTGTGAGCCCACGGCGCGTGGATCCGGCAACCCCAACAGACGGCAGATCAGCACCGCGCTGGATACTGAGCCCAGCAGGTAAGCGGAAATGATCATAATGAGTGCCAGTGGAGTCATAATTGCCTCAGAGTGGTGTTTTACCTAAGCGACGGCTCACAAGTCTTTGTAAACCAAGCTCAAAAGTAAAAATTCTGTTTGGATTTCGCATCTTGAGGTGGTTTGGGTATATGATATCGCGATTAGCAAAAATAGTACGTTTTTTTACTCAATTTGGGTATCCGACCTGTAAAAAGGATGCAATAGAAGTATGGATAAAGTTTTTATCGAACAGCTGGAAGTGATCACGACAATCGGTGTTTACGACTGGGAGCAGGAAATCAAGCAGAAGCTGGTGCTGGATCTGGAAATGGCACACGATAATCAGCCTGCCGGTAAAAGTGATGATGTTGCAGATGCACTGGATTATGCTCAAGTGAGTCAGGCCGTGATTGAACATATTGAAACTGGTCGTTTTCTGTTGGTTGAACGAGTGGCAGAAGAGGTCGCAGAACTGATCATGACACGTTTTTCTGTGCCTTGGATTCGCATTCGCCTGACGAAGCCAGGCGCGGTCGCGCAGGCAAAAGGTGTCGGCGTGATCATTGAGCGCGGTCAGGCATGATCACCACGTATGTGGGAATCGGTTCAAACCTGCAGCGTCACAAGCATATCGAAGCGGCAATTGATGAATTGAGTCGGCTTGGTTGCGATCTACGTTTGTCGACTATTTATGAGTGTGAATCGGTGGGGTTTGACAGCCATGCGTTTTACAACCTGGTGGTTGAGATGAAAACGGAACTTAGTCTGGCTGATTTTGCTCTAACCCTGCGCGAGATTGAATTGCGCTGGGGGCGTGACAGTCAGGCGAAGAAGTTCCAGGATCGTACGCTGGATCTGGATATCATTCTGTTCGGCGATACCGTTTCGGCCGTGGCACCCGTTCTGCCTCGCCCGGATATCTACCAATACCCTTTTGTGATTCAGCCCCTGCATGAACTGTGTCCGATGCTGACGGTTCCCGGCACGCAAGACACTATTGAACATGTGTGGCAACAAGCCCAGGGATTAACGGCTCTGAAGCCGGTTGAACTGTGGTTTACTCTTAACTAATCAACGAGAAAACAATGAGTTATTTTGAATCGTTCATTCTGGCTTTAATTCAGGGCTTAACCGAATTCCTTCCTATTTCCAGCTCTGCGCATTTAATTCTGCCGTCAGCTGTATTTGGCTGGGCGGATCAGGGACTCGCGTTTGACGTTGCGGTTCACGTCGGTACGCTGGCGGCCGTCGTCATTTATTTCCGCCGTGAAGTGGTGTCGTTGCTGCGGGCATTTTTCGGCTCAATCTTTAAAGGTGATCGCAGCAAAGAAGCCAAACTGGCATGGCTTATTGTGCTGGCGACGATTCCGGCCTGTGTATTTGGCCTACTGATGAAAGACATTGTGGAAGTGTACTTGCGCAGCGCATGGGTGATTGCGACTACTACAATCGTGTTTGGTTTGCTGTTGTGGTACGTCGATAAGAATGCATCGCTGCTTGAAGATGAGTATCAGGCGGGCTGGAAAAAAGCGCTGTTTATTGGTTTGGCTCAGGCTGTGGCGATCATCCCGGGCACTTCTCGTTCCGGTGCGACCATCACTGCTGCACTTTACCTAGGGTTTACCCGTGAAGCGGCTGCCCGCTTTTCGTTCCTGATGTCAATTCCGATCATCATGCTGGCGGGTGGCTATCTGGGGCTGAAACTGGTGACCAGCGGTGAGCCTGTGCATACCGGTTTTCTACTGACGGGTATCGCGACATCATTTGTCAGCGCTTATATCTGTATTTTCTTCTTCCTGAAGCTGATTTCCCGTATGGGTATGACTCCGTTTGTGATTTACCGCCTGCTGCTGGGGGCGGGCCTGTTCGCGTTTCTGCTCAGCCAGTAAGCGCGTTGCCCTTGTGCTGACTCGCCTGAAGTTCGGGCTTGTGGTATAAGTGGTGAACTTTTCTTAACAATGAATCTCATCTTATGCCGCCATTGTGCGGCATAGTTTCAATCAACGAGAGAGACGGTTATGCGAGTATTTGCGGTGGCACTGACTCTGCTGTTTGCCTTACTACAATACGACTTGTGGATGGGGAAAAACGGTATTGCCGATTACCGGGCTGTGTCGAGCGAAATTCAGGTACAACAGCAGGTAAACGGTAACCTGCATCTGCGTAATCAGGAGATGTTTGCGGAGATTGACGATTTGCGTCAGGGGCTGGATGCGATTGAAGAGCGTGCCCGACATGAACTGGGCATGGTTAAAGAGGGGGAAACTTTCTATCGCATCATCGGTGAGGACCGTCCATGACCGCTAAGATTACTGCAATTGTGCCCGCCGCTGGCGTCGGCAGTCGTATGCAGGCTGATCGCCCCAAGCAATATTTAATCCTGCATGGACATACTGTGCTTGAACACACCGTCGAAGTCTTGCTGCGTCATCCCGATGTCGGGCAAGTGGTGGTGGCTGTCAGCGACAATGACCCCTATTTCGACTCGCTGACACTGGCTAATCATCCGCGTGTGGTTCGAGTCCCCGGTGGCAAAGAGCGCGCCGATTCGGTGTTATCCGCGCTGGATTATGTGTGTCGGCATCAGTTGAGTGAGTGGGTGTTGGTGCACGATGCTGCCCGCCCGTGCGTTGAACATGCCGATATCAGCCAACTGATCGCCACTGCGCAAATCCATACTGTGGGCGCGATTCTGGCCGCGCCAGTGCGTGACACCATGAAACGCGCCGACGGTGGACAGAATATCGACCATACCGTGGATCGCGTCGCGCTATGGCACGCACTGACTCCACAAATGTTTCGTGCGCAGCCTCTGATGCAGGCTTTGACGCAAGCGCTCGCTGCCCAGACGGTGATTACCGACGAAGCGTCTGCCTTTGAATGGCTGGGGCAGAAACCGGCGTTGGTGGCAGGGCGCGCCGATAATATTAAAATTACCCAACCTGAAGATCTCGCACTGGCCGAGTTCTATTTAAGCCGCAATTATCTAAGCAACAGCAAGGACTGAACATGATTCGAATTGGCCACGGTTTTGATGTACACAAATTTGGTGGAGAAGGTCCGGTTATCATTGGTGGTGTTGCCGTTCCTTACGAACAAGGGTTGATCGCCCATTCAGACGGTGATGTGGCGTTGCATGCATTGAGTGATGCTCTGCTGGGCGCGATTGCCGCAGGCGATATCGGTCGTCATTTCCCGGATACTGATGATAAGTGGAAAGGGGCAGACAGCCGTGAGTTGCTGAAAGACGTTTATCGCCGTGTCAAAGAACAGGGATACCGTTTAGGCAACGCTGACGTCACCATCATGGCGCAGGCTCCGAAAATGGCCCCGCATATTGAAGCGATGTGTGCCGCGATTGCTGAAGATCTTGAAACGGATCTGGGCAACGTGAATGTGAAAGCGACCACAACAGAACGCCTTGGTTTCACCGGCCGCAAAGAAGGCATCGCATGTGAAGCCGTCGTATTACTCGTGAAGGCATGATTGTCACTGCCTTCACATATCGGAATAAAAAATGACAGATCTTTTATCTTCGTTGGCTTATTTATGTGGTAAACCAACAGCTAAGGCCAAAATTAAGGCTAAACCGGAACATTTTAAAGTCGTTGAAGATCTGGGGTATGACTTCAGCGGTAGTGGCGAGCAAGTGATGATACGTATCCGTAAAACTGGTGAGAACACCAGTTTTGTGGCGAATGAACTGGCCAAAGCGTGTGGCGTGAAATCGAAAGATGTCAGCTGGGCAGGCCTCAAGGATCGCCACGCCGTGACCGAGCAATGGCTGAGCGTACACATGCCACAAGGCAAGTTCCCGAACCTGAGTCTGTTTCTGGCGCAATACCCAAGCATCGAAGTTCTGGCAATGCAGCGTCACAATAAAAAGCTGCGCCCGGGCGATCTGCGCGGCAATCGATTTGAAGTCGTCCTGTCGGAAGTGACTGACGTGGATGATGTGCTGCGCCGTCTGGCCGTTGTTGCTCAGCAGGGCGTGCCGAACTACTTTGGTAACCAGCGTTTTGGCCGAGACGGTAACAACGTCACTGAGGCACGCCGTTGGGGGCGTGAGAATGTTCGCAGTCGCAATCAGAATCAGCGCAGCCTGTATCTGTCGAGCGCCCGTTCGTGGATCTTTAACCACATTGTGTCAGCGCGTATTGAGGCTGATTGTTTCTACCGTTTTGTCGACGGCGATGTGGCGCTGGTGGGCAGAGAACAAATGCTGGTAGAAGCGGGCCAGTTAAACGAGTGGAACGCCAAATTGCAACGTGGTGAAGCGGTGATTTCAGCGGCTCTGGCGGGTGACAATGCGCTGCCGACTCAAAACGAGGCGTTAGCGTTGGAACAGCCACAATTAGATGCTGAACCGGATTTGATGGCGCTCATCTGCGGTAACCGTATGCGTCATGATCGCCGCGCAGTCTCGTTAATGCCGCAAGACCTGAGCTGGGAAGTGGATGGCGACCAGATTACATTACGATTTGCGTTGGACGCGGGCAGTTTTGCAACCTCGATTGTGCGTGAGTTGATCGAAGAAATTCCTGTAGAGCGTGTATATGAGTGAAAAAAAGCTGAAAATTTTGCTGAGCAATGATGACGGTGTTTACGCTGAGGGCATTCGTGCTCTGGCGTATGCACTGGCCGACCTGGCGGAAATCATCATCGTTGCGCCGGATCGTAACCGTTCAGGCGCTTCGAATTCATTAACACTCGAGCAGCCTTTACGTGTCACCCGCATCGAGCCGAATACCTACTCTGTACAGGGAACTCCGACCGATTGTGTTCATTTTGCACTCAATGAGCTGCTTAAAGATGAGTTGCCGGATTTGGTGCTGAGTGGCATCAACCATGGCGCCAACCTGGGTGATGACGTGCTGTATTCGGGCACCGTTGCCGCAGCTATGGAAGGTCATTTCCTAGGCGTTCAGTCCATTGCATTTTCTTTGGTCGGAAAACATCATTTTGCCACCGCGGGTAAAATTGCTCGTCAGCTGGTGCTGCAACATCTTTCTTCTCCGATTCCGACCAATCGTCTGATCAATGTGAATATCCCGGATCTGCCTTTTGATAAACTCAAAGGCCATCAGGTAACCCGCCTTGGTGCGCGCCATCACGCTGAGAGTATGATCAAGCAGAAAGATCCTCGTGGTCACGATATCTATTGGCTTGGCCCTCCGGGTAAAGAACAAGACGCGGGCGAAGGGACCGACTTTCATGCGGTTGAGCACGGTTACGTGTCTATTACGCCAATGCAGGTGGATCTGACGGCGCACGAATCACTGGGAGCAATGAACCACTGGCTTAAGGAAAGTGCCGATGGCTAACCCGAAAGCGGACAGATTGATTCAATTGCTCGCAGGTCACGGTATCAGTGATCAGAGTGTGCTGGCCGCGATTCATGCGTTACCACGAGAAGCGTTTGTTTCCCAAGCCATGATGCACCAGGCATACGACAATAATGCGTTGCCGATTGGTCAGGGGCAGACCATCTCTCAACCTTATATTGTGGCCAAAATGACCCAAATGCTGGAGCTTAAACGCGGCAGTCGGGTGTTGGAAATCGGCACTGGTTCAGGGTATCAGACCGCAGTGCTCGCTCAGTTGGTTGATCATGTTTTCTCGATTGAGCGCATCAAGTCTTTGCAGTGGGAGGCCAAGCGTCGTCTCAAACAGCTGGATATCTATAATGTCTCGACCAAACATGGTGACGGCTGGCAGGGGTGGCCTGCGAAAGGCCCGTTTGATGCCATCATTGTGACTGCAGCTGCGCCTGTGGTTCCTCAGGCTTTGCTGGATCAGTTGGCCGAAGGTGGCCGCTTGGTGATTCCGGTTGGCGAAGAAGATCAACAACTGCTGAAAATCGTACGTCAAGGTGATGAAGTTACCACCCAAGTGGTTGAAATGGTGCGTTTTGTACCGTTAGTGGCAGGTGATCTCGCGTAATGAGCTTTTTTCAGCGTCGAAACTGGATTGTGATTGGACTGTGCTGCCTGATGTTGGGCTGCGTGGCGCATTCTCCTGCACCAGTATCGGGGCTGAAAAAGGACTACAACTCAATTGAGCGTGGCAGCTACCGTGGCAGCTACTACGAAGTGAAGCGCGGGGATACGCTGTACTTTATCGCTTACATCACAGATAAAGATGTAAAAGAGTTGATTCGTTACAATGATCTTAAATCTCCCTACACGATCCATCCGGGTCAAAAACTGAAACTATGGCAACCTGCATACAATCCACCCGCTTATGGTGGAAGTGGCGCAGGCTCAGCAGTTGCTGCGGCTGGTGCGGTTTCTGTAGCAGCAAAACCTGTAGCGCCTCCCGTTGCTGTACCAAACGTGAGCAAAAACTCTAAACCTGCAGCGTCATCACAAACTACTAATACATCATCAAAAGTGGTTAAAAAATATCCAGAAAAGGGTGTTGATCAATCGAAAACAAAAGAGTATGTTGGAAACTCAAGTAAACAAAATGTTAATAAAACTGTAAGTAAACCTAAACCAACGAACGATAAAGTCGCGAAGTGGTTATGGCCTACTCAAGGCAGAGTTGTTAAGAATTTTTCTGCTGGGGATCAAGGTAACAAAGGTATCGACATTGCAGGACAGCGAGGTCAATCCATTGTTTCAACCGCAGCAGGTACCGTGGTGTACTCGGGCAATGCATTACGGGGTTATGGCAATCTTGTCATCATTAAGCACAACGATCACTATCTCAGTGCTTATGCCCACAACGATCGGTTGCTGGTTAAAGAAGGACAAAGTGTTAAGGCTGGCCAGAAAATAGCAACAATGGGCAGTTCAGGAACCAGTAGTGTTCGTTTGCACTTTGAAATTCGATATCAAGGTAAGTCAGTGAATCCGAAGCGCTACTTACCATAAACATACTTGTTAAGAGTCATGTAGTGACATTCAGAGTAGTAATGTCTTGCTAGCTCGCCAGGGGAGGCGCTATGAGTATCAGCAATACAGCCACTAAAGTCGAAGAGTTTGATTTTGATCCTGAAACAGCGAATCTTGCTGAGGTCGAAGAAGAACTTGCTACCAACAATGACCAGTCAGAAGAGATTCGTGAAGAGTTTGACGCTTCAACGAAAAGCCTCGATGCAACTCAGATGTATCTGAGTGAGATTGGTTTCTCACCACTGTTAACCGCCGAAGAAGAAGTACTCTACGCTCGCCGTGCTCTGCGTGGCGATGAAGCTGCGCGCAAACGCATGATCGAGAGTAACTTACGTCTGGTGGTCAAGATTTCCCGCCGTTATAGCAATCGTGGTCTGGCACTGCTTGACCTGATTGAAGAGGGTAACCTCGGCCTGATTCGTGCGGTAGAGAAATTCGACCCAGAACGCGGTTTCCGTTTTTCGACTTACGCCACCTGGTGGATTCGTCAGACCATTGAACGTGCGCTGATGAACCAAACCCGCACCATTCGTTTACCGATTCATGTGGTGAAAGAGCTGAATATTTACCTGCGTACTGCACGTGAACTGTCTCAGAAACTGGACCACGAACCAACCGCAGAAGAAATAGCGGTTGAACTGGATAAGCCAGTGGATGACGTCAGCAAAATGCTGCGCCTGAATGAGCGCATCAGCTCTGTGGACACTCCTATTGGCGGTGACGGTGATAAGGCGTTGCTGGATATCATTCCGGACATCAACAACTCTGATCCTGAAGTCTCCACGCAAGATGACGACATTCGTGATTCGTTGGTGGCTTGGCTGGATGAGCTCAATCCGAAACAGAAAGAAGTGCTGGCACGCCGTTTTGGCTTGTTGGGCTATGAACCTTCGACGCTGGAAGAAGTGGGCCGCGAGATTAATCTGACTCGTGAACGTGTACGCCAAATTCAGGTTGAAGGTCTGCGCCGTCTGAGAGAGATCCTGATGAAACAAGGCCTGAATATGGAATCGCTGTTCAACGTGGAAAACGATTAAACACAGCAGACTGATTGAAATGAAAAGGCACTCATTGAGTGCCTTTTTTGATCACTATAGGAAGAGGGTTAGAGCATCTTTTTCAGACGATAGAGAGCCTCAAGTGCCTGGCGCGGGGTCAGATCATCGGGATCAATCTCGGCCAGTGTCTGTTCGACTTCGCTTGGATCTGGGATAAGGCTCAGTTGATTAGCAATATCGACCGTGCTTGGTTTCTGACTGGGCTGCTGAAGACTGAGTTGTTCGAGCTGAGTCAGTTTGGCTCGGGCGTTTTTGATGACCGCTTTAGGTACACCTGCCAAACCTGCCACCGCCAAACCATACGACTTACTCGCTGCGCCTTCTTGTACGGCATGCATAAAGGCAATGCTGTCGCCGTGCTCCACCGCATCAAGGTGAACGTTGGCGAGATGTGGCAGTGAATTCGGTAACTCCGTCAGTTCAAAATAGTGCGTGGCAAACAGAGTCATTGCCCCAATTTCCTTGGCCAGCCATTCCGCACTTGCCCAGGCCAGTGACAGGCCATCGTAAGTACTGGTACCTCGGCCGATTTCATCCATTAAGACTAGGCTACGTTCGGTGGCGTTGTGAAGAATATTGGCGGTTTCTGTCATTTCCACCATGAAGGTTGAACGACCCGATGCCAAATCATCAGAAGCGCCGATACGAGTGAAGATGCGATCGAGCGAACCAATGTGCGCCGCTTCGGCTGGCACGTAAGAACCAATGTGAGCCAGCAGCGCAATCAACGCCGTCTGACGCATGTAAGTCGATTTACCACCCATGTTCGGGCCGGTGATGATCAGCATCTTACGTTGCGGATTCAGTTCAATCGGGTTAGCAATAAATGGTTCATCCATCACTTGCTCGACCACCGGGTGACGACCGGCTTGAATGCGAATCCCCGGTTCATCGCTGAGTGTTGGGCGGCAGTAATCTAGGCTTTCTGCACGCTCTGCCAGATTCTGCAGCACATCAATCTGCGACAGGGCAGACGCCAGATTTTGCATCTGCTCTAAGTGAGGCAGAAGCTGATCAAACAACCCTTCCCACAACTGTTTCTCCAACGCCAGCGCTTTGGACTTAGAATTCAGCACTTTATCTTCGTGCTCTTTCAGTTCTGGAATGATGTAGCGTTCAGCATTTTTCAGTGTCTGGCGACGCACGTAATGTGGCGGCACCAGATGACTTTGCCCACGGCTGACCTGAATGTAGAAACCATGCACCGCGTTATAGCCGACCTTCAGTGTATCAATGCCGTGACGCTCGCGCTCGTCAGCTTCCAGCCTGTCGAGATACTCGGTTGCACCATTGGCCAGGTCACGCCATTCATCCAGTTCAGCATTGTAACCATCGGCAATGACACCGCCATCGCGAATAACGACGGGTGGGTTTTCTTTGATGGCTTGTTCCAGTAACTCACATAGGTTGTCCATCGGTTGAGCGTCGTTACGCAGTTTGCCCAGATATGGCTGAGTCAGGATGGTTAGTACATCCGCCAGTTCCGGTAACTGCTGTAACGCATTGCGCAGGCGGGCGAGATCGCGTGGACGGGCAGAACGCAGTGCCAGACGCGCCAGAATACGTTCAATGTCACCAATCTGCTTGAGTACAGGGTGTAGCTCGGTGAATAAACCGTGCTGTTTAATTTCCCCTATGGCATCCAGGCGCTGGTTCAATGTTTCCAGACTGCGCATAGGTTGATGCAGCCAACGTTTGAGCATACGGCTGCCCATCGCTGTTGCGCAGTGATCGAGTACTTCGGCTAACGTGTTGTCGGTGCCGCCTGCGAGATTCTGTGTCAGCTCCAGATTGCGACGGGTCGCAGCATCGAGAATGACCGACTGATCCTGACGATCAAACGTCAGTGAACGAATGTGTGGCAGAGCAGTACGCTGAGTATCTTTCACGTACTGAATCAAACAACCCGCCGCGCATAAACCCAGTTTCGCTTGTTCTACACCAAAGCCGACCAGATCGCGTGTACCGAACTGTTGATTGAGCTGCTGTTTGGCGGTATCAATCTCAAACTCCCATACCGGACGGCGGCGGTTGCCTTTGCGGCTCGCCATCAACTGCACAGGTGCAAAATCTTCCGGAAACAACAGTTCGCGTGGTGAGGTGCGTTGCAGTTCGGCCGCCATTGCTTCTTCCGATTCCGGCTCACACAACTGGAAACGGCCAGAGGTAATGTCCAGTGTCGCGTAGCCAAAGCGACCATCATGGTGATAAATCGCGGCAATCAGATTGTCCACCCGTTCTGATAGCAAAGCCTCATCCGTGACGGTGCCGGGAGTGACGATGCGAACGACTTTGCGCTCGACCGGGCCTTTGCTAGTGGCCGGGTCGCCAATCTGCTCGCAAATTGCGACCGATTCACCCAACTGGACCAGTTTCGCCAGGTAGCCTTCAACCGCATGAAACGGTACGCCCGCCATCGGGATCGGCTCACCAGCGGATGCGCCGCGTTTGGTGAGGGAAATATCCAGCAATTGCGATGCACGTTTGGCATCGTCATAGAACAGTTCGTAAAAATCTCCCATGCGGTAAAACAGCAAAATATCCGGGTTCTCAGCTTTGAGCTTGAGGTATTGCTGCATCATTGGAGTATGTTTTTGTTCGGCAGTCACGGGTTACATCTTTTGTTTGTGGACATAGCGGCTTAGGATACGTGAATCCCTATCGAGCGAAAAGACGCAAAGAGGTTTTTGGTTATGGAATTACACCAAACATTAAGTCAGCAGGTTGGCGAACAATTGCTGGCAGCGGGTGAAATACTGGTTACGGCTGAGTCCTGCACGGGCGGCGGCGTGGCAACCGCGGTAACCGATATCGCAGGCAGCTCCGCGTGGTTTGATCGCGCGTTTGTGACCTACAGCAACGAAGCCAAGCAGGAAATGATTGGTGTTAAGGCTGCAACGCTGGAACAGTACGGCGCGGTATCGGAACCGGTCGTGGTTGAAATGGTACTCGGCGCGCTAAAACACTCTCAGGGCAGCGTTGGTATTTCGATCAGTGGCATCGCGGGGCCGGGCGGCGGCAGCGCAGAAAAGCCGGTCGGCACCGTATGCTTTGCCTGGGCGAGTAAGCATGGTTGGCTTCATGTAGAAACTCATCATTTCGCCGGAGATCGCGCGCAAGTTCGCTATCAAGCGGTGCAACATGCCCTGCTGACGTTGAGCAAATATTTATCAATGGCTTAAGCGTTAAGTTTGTCGACTCGCTGCAACTTTTTTCCATACAGGGGTGGACACTGTATGAATCAACAGTATAATGAGCAGCAATCTGACAACAAATGTCGAACCGATTTCTACGCATTCACGTATCACTGTCGGTACTCAAACATAAATAGATAGTGACAGTCTGGAGAAAGTAATGGACGAGAACAAACAGAAGGCTCTGGCCGCAGCCCTGGGTCAAATTGAAAAGCAATTCGGTAAAGGTTCTATCATGCGCTTGGGTGACAACCGCACGATGGACGTAGAAACGATTTCTACCGGTTCACTTTCTCTGGATATCGCCTTGGGTGCGGGTGGCCTGCCAATGGGTCGTATCGTGGAAATCTACGGTCCGGAATCATCAGGTAAAACGACGCTGACTCTGGAACTGATCTCAGCGGCTCAGCGCGAAGGTAAAACATGTGCCTTCATTGATGCAGAGCACGCTCTGGATCCAGTTTATGCTCGTCGTCTGGGCGTGAAAATTGATGAACTGCTGGTGTCTCAGCCAGATACTGGTGAACAGGCGCTGGAAATCTGTGATGCATTGGCGCGTTCAGGTGCTGTTGACGTTATCGTCGTTGACTCGGTTGCAGCACTGACACCAAAAGCGGAAATTGAAGGCGAAATGGGCGACAGCCACATGGGTCTTCAGGCGCGTATGCTGTCGCAAGCGATGCGTAAACTGACGGGTAACCTGAAACAGTCAAACTGTATGTGCATCTTCATCAACCAAATCCGTATGAAGATTGGTGTGATGTTCGGTAACCCAGAAACCACTACTGGTGGTAACGCACTGAAATTCTATGCATCTGTTCGTCTGGATATTCGTCGTACCGGTTCTATCAAAGAAGGCGATGAAGTTGTCGGTAACGAAACTCGTATCAAAGTAGTGAAGAACAAGATTGCGGCGCCATTTAAAGAAGCCAACACGCAAATCATGTACGGCCAAGGCTTTAACCGTGAAGGTGAGCTGATTGAACTGGGCGTGAAGCACAAGCTGGTCGAAAAAGCAGGCGCTTGGTACAGCTACAACGGCGACAAGATCGGTCAGGGTAAAGCAAACGCATGTAAATATCTGAGAGAAAACCCTGAAGTGGCTAAATTTATCGACAGCAAATTGCGTGAAATGCTGCTGAACCCTGAACAAGTTGCGGTCAGCGAAGAGCCGGAATTTGGTTCAGTGCCAGAACAAGAAGAAGAGTTTTAATCCGACTCTTTACCGATGAAGCCCTGCTATTGCGGGGCTTTTTGCTATCAGAGAATTGATGGAAAAATCATGTATTCACGCTCATCAAAAATGACCTGCAAAGAAAACGCGCTGTTTTTGCTCACACGACGGGATCATGGGGAATACGAGTTGCACCAGAAACTACTTATTAAAGGTTTCGAACCGGAGGAAGTGGAGCAAGCGGTGCGCTATTGCCAAGAGCATGGCTATCTCAACGATTTGCGTTATGCACACAGTCAGGTTCGACAACATGTGGCCAAAGGTCATGGCGAACGACGTATCCGTCAGGAACTGCAGCAAAAACGGGTTGATTCCGATATTGTCTCCCAAGCGATAGAAGAAGAGGGCACAGACTGGTTTGAACTGGCTAAAGTTACGGCGCAGAAAAAGTTTTCTCAGCTCTCTGCCCGGGAGCCCAAAGAGTACGCAAAGCGCGTTCGTTTTTTGCAATATCGTGGGTTTGGTTTTGACCAGATTCAGTATGCATTGAGTGATGAAGAAAGCTGACCGCAGCTCGATATTGTGGGGATTTTCCAGACATTTCACGTTGTTAACGGTTAAATCAAATTTAACTCTCTGACATTTCTTTGTATTTCAATTCATTTTCGTCTTTTCTTGAAGAAAACTAGGCGAACTCTTATCCATGCTTTACAATAGCGCAAAATTCTAACTTGAGTATTTCAGGAAGAGCTGCATGTACATGAGCACGGATGAGGTTCGCCGCGCGTTCCTCTCATTCTTTGAAAGTAAAGGTCACCAAATCGTCGACAGTTCGTCGTTGGTACCTGCAAATGACCCGACCCTGCTGTTCACTAACGCAGGTATGAACCAGTTTAAAGATTGTTTCCTAGGTTTGGAAAAGCGCGCTTACACGCGTGCCACCACTGCCCAACGTTGTGTGCGTGCTGGTGGTAAGCATAACGACCTGGAAAACGTCGGTTTCACCGCACGTCACCACACCTTTTTTGAGATGCTGGGTAACTTCAGCTTTGGTGACTATTTCAAAGAAGACGCCATCAAATTCGCATGGGAATTTCTGACTGAAGTACTGCAATTGCCTAAAGAGCGCCTGCTCGTCACTGTTTATCAGACCGACGATGAGGCGTTTGATATCTGGAACAAACAAGTTGGTATTCCTGCTGATCGCATTATTCGTATCGGTGACAAGCCTGGCGGCAAAGCGTACGAGTCAGATAACTTCTGGCAAATGGGTGATACCGGCCCTTGTGGTCCATGTACCGAGATCTTCTACGATCACGGCGATCACATCTGGGGTGGGCCTCCTGGTTCACCAGAAGAAGATGGCGACCGTTTCATCGAGATCTGGAACAACGTATTCATGCAGTTCAACCGCCATGCTGATGGAACGATGGAGCCGCTGCCAAAACCGTCTGTAGATACGGGTATGGGTATCGAGCGTATCTCTGCCATCATGCAGGGTGTGCATTCAAACTACGAAATCGATGTCTTCCAAACGTTGATCAAAGCTGCTGCTGACGTGATTGGTTACGACGATTTGTCGAATCAGTCTCTGCGCGTGGTGGCTGACCACATCCGCTCCTGTGCTTTCCTGATTGTTGATGGTGTTATGCCTTCAAACGAAGGTCGTGGTTACGTGCTGCGCCGCATCATTCGCCGTGCAGTACGTCACGGTAACAAGTTGGGCGCGAAAGGTGCATTCTTCTACAAACTGGTTGGCCCTCTGGCAGAAGTGATGGGGACAGCTGGCGAAGAACTGAAAAAACAACAAGCTATTGTTGAAAAAGTTCTGCGTATTGAAGAAGAAAACTTTGGCCGTACTCTGGATCGCGGTATGACGATTCTGAATGAAGCACTAGATGCGCTGTCTGGCACTGAGCTGGATGGTGAAACCGTGTTTAAGCTTTACGACACCTACGGCTTCCCTGCTGACCTGACCAATGATGTGGCTCGTGAACGTGGCTTTACTATCGATGAAACTGGTTTTGAAACGGCAATGGAAGAGCAGCGTCAACGTGCTCGTGAAGCGGGTCAATTCGGCACCGACTACAACCAGTTGATTAAAGTTGAAGGTACAACTGAGTTCTGCGGTTACAGCGCGACTCAGGGTGAAAGTGTCATCGCTGACATGTTTGTGGAAGGCAAAGAAGCCGCTTCTCTGTCAGCTGGCGACAAAGCGATCATCGTTCTGGATGAAACACCATTCTACGCAGAATCAGGTGGCCAGTGTGGTGATACGGGGGTGCTTAAGACTGAAGCGGGTGTATTCCACGTACAGGATACGCAAAAGCTGGGCAATGCGATTGCGCATCACGGCGTTGTGGCTGAAGGTGTATTCGCTCAGGGCGATAAAGTTCAGGCAATTGTCGATGCTAAACGTCGCAAGGCTATTTCGCTTAACCACTCTGCCACGCACCTGCTGCATGAAGCCCTGCGTCGTGTTCTCGGTGAGCACGTGATGCAGAAAGGTTCTCTGGTTCGTGCGGAAGCTCTGCGTTTTGACTTCTCGCACCTGGAAGCTGTTTCTGCAGCTGAACTTAAAGAAGTTGAGCGTCTGGTGAACGAACAGGTTCGCACCAACCACAACATTGAAACCAACATCATGGACATCGAAGCGGCGAAAGCCAAAGGCGCGATGGCTCTGTTTGGTGAGAAATACGACGATCAGGTTCGCGTTCTGTCGATGGGCGATTTCTCAACAGAACTGTGTGGCGGTATTCACGCTAGCAGCACTGGTGATATCGGTCTGTTCAAGATTACTTCTGAAAGTGGTATCGCAGCGGGTATCCGCCGCATTGAAGCGGTAACCGGCGAGGCGGCACTGGATTACCTTGACGCACAACAGTCTCAGTTTGAGAGCAAAGTTTCTGAGATGGCGTCTAAAGCGAAGAGTCTGGAAAAAGAAATTCAGCAACTGAAAGACAAACTGGCTGCAAAAGAAAGTGCCAACCTGACCAGCAAAGTTAAAGAAATCGCTGGTGTGAAAGTACTGATAGCGCAACTAGATGGTGCAGATAACAAGGCGCTACGCGGCATGGTTGATGAACTGAAGAATCAGCTGGGTAGCGGCATTATTATGCTGGGCAACGTGGCTGACGATAAAGTGGGTCTGATTGCTGGCGTAACAAAAGATCTGACTGCCAAAGTGAAAGCAGGGGAACTGGTGAACATGGTTGCCCAGCAAGTTGGCGGTAAAGGCGGTGGTCGCCCAGATATGGCTCAAGCGGGTGGTAGCGATGCAGCAGCATTGCCTTCAGCCTTGGAGTCCGTAGACGCTTGGATTGCTGAGCGTCTATAACAAACTGAAATAAATAGCGCTCAATCAAAACAATTTTTGATTGAGCGTAACTTTATCTGGTCAACCAAGTGGTTTAATTGGCTTAATTTTGTACAAAGCCGATTAGCTGCTTGGTTTTGTTTTTGCAACTACTAAACTGATAGACAACTCGTTGGTGAGCACAGTTTAGTCCGAATGAGACTTTGGTCTTGGGAAGGTGAATACTGGTGAAAAAGCCCCTTATCGTGCAAAAGTTCGGCGGAACTTCAGTAGGCTCGATTGAGCGCATGCATACTGTCGCTGAACACATCATTAAAGCGAAAAATGATGGTAATCAAGTTGTTGTTGTTGTCTCTGCGATGTCAGGCGAAACCAACCGACTGCTGGGTTTAGCCCAACAAGTAGATAGCGTACCAACCGCTAGGGAACTTGATGTTTTGCTCTCTGCTGGTGAGCAGGTGTCTATGGCACTGGTGGCAATGACTCTGAATAAACTGGGTTATGCTGCTCGCTCTCTAACCGGAGCTCAAGCGAACATTGTGACGGATAACCAACACAATGACGCGACGATTAAAACGATTGATACACGAACGATTACGGAACTTCTGGAGCAAGATCAGATTGTTATCGTAGCCGGTTTCCAGGGTATCAATGAGAATGGGGATATCACCACTTTAGGTCGTGGCGGTTCGGATACCAGTGCGGTGACATTGGCCGGAGCGCTCAACGCAGATGAGTGCCAAATATTCACTGATGTTGACGGGGTTTATACCTGTGATCCTCGAGTTGTAGCGAATGCAAAGAAACTGGACGTGATCGATTTTCCTTCGATGGAAGAGATGGCACGTAAAGGCGCGAAAGTGCTCCATCTGCCTTGTGTTCAGTACGCTTGGGAAAATCAGGTTCCACTAAGAGTATTGTCGACGTTTGATGTGAACGAAGGAAGCCTGATTAAAGGCGAACTCGGTACGCAAGCGGTGTGTGGTCTGGCGGTTCAACGCGATATGTCTCTGATTACTGTTGAACATGACTCATTATCCAGCCTGACAAAACAGTGTCAGATGCTGGGTGTGGAAGTCTGGAATGTGATCGAAAAGGCAGAATGGGCAGGAGTTGTGGTAAAACGCGATGCCTGTGCCAAGTTGGATCTGGTGTTCAGCGACAAAATCCGTAATAGTGAACATGTGAGTTTACTGACTACGGTCGGTCTGCAAGCGCCTGACTTAGAGGAGCATTCTCGTGTACTGTTGTCTGAAAAAGGCATCGACGTGCATTATGCTTCTACGACTTCACAATCATTGATGTTGATGCTTGCGCCGCAATGCGTTGACGAAGCGGCAAATATTTTGCACGAAGCTTATATCGATTCGGAAACACTTGTGGACTTTCAACCTAAACATGCATTTTTAGGCTGATTTGACTGCAATAGAGAGTTTACGAAAATATAACTTTTAGTGGATAATAACGTAGTTGCAAGATAATACAGAGATTACTCAAGGAGCAAAGAATGCTAATTTTGACTCGCCGCGTTGGCGAAACACTCATGATCGGTGACGAAGTGACAGTAACAGTACTTGGTGTTAAAGGTAACCAAGTGCGTATCGGTGTAAACGCTCCGAAAGAAGTTTCTGTGCACCGTGAAGAAATCTACATGCGCATTCAAGCTGAAAAAGGTAATGGTAACGTTGCATCAGGCAACTACTAATTATCGAAGAAAGGCTGGCAAATTTGCCGGCCTTTTTTGTCTTTCAGATATTCATTTTTAATAAAAGTGTAATTTCACACCGCTTTGGTTAAATAGCCAACGGTTAAGCGTTTTTTTGTTATTTTCGCCAAGAAAGTGTTTGACATATTTTTGGTAAATCGTAATATGTGCCTCCGCAAGACGGTGAGGTGGCCGAGAGGCCGAAGGCGCTCCCCTGCTAAGGGAGTATGCGGTTTATAGCCGCATCGAGGGTTCGAATCCCTCCCTCACCGCCATTTCTTGCGACACTTAATTTAGCACATTAGGTGAAATGCGCGTCCGTAGCTCAGCTGGATAGAGTACCTGGCTACGAACCAGGCGGTCAGAGGTTCGAATCCTCTCGGACGCGCCATATTCCTTCGGGAGTATGAAAAGTTCTGAAACGTAAGTTTTGGAAGAGAAAAGTGGTGAGGTGGCCGAGAGGCCGAAGGCGCTCCCCTGCTAAGGGAGTATGCGGTTTATAGCCGCATCGAGGGTTCGAATCCCTCCCTCACCGCCATTTCTTCGCCTTCGGGCAAGTTTTTATTCCAAAAGAATAAAAATGTGATATGCTTCACAACCTGCGCGCTCGTAGCTCAGCTGGATAGAGTACCTGGCTACGAACCAGGCGGTCAGA
>ERZ1673961.337-NODE-337-length-20889-cov-8.765959_pt1 | contig 20889 bp, 26 predicted proteins | sample MGYA00580189_ERZ1673961 | MGnify/ENA primary metagenome ERZ1673961 (study PRJEB41334, sample SAMN05608105) | rock metagenome | biome: terrestrial subsurface; feature: shale formation; material: shale | place: USA: Pennsylvania ... | reverse complement strand
TGCCATTATTTGATAATGCAATCTCTCCAATTTTTGCACTATTTCCACTACCACTGACATTTGCAACAAAAGTTGCTAAAATAAAGCTAATAATATCTAGTTTTTTGCAAAATTATTCAATAATTGGTGCAAAATATTCAATAAAAAATACAATTAGATATAAATTTATTAATAAATAATGCGAACGAGTAATATTATGAAATATGATTTAAATAATTTAGCAGAAGATGAACTTACAGAACTAGCTTTTGGTTATCCAAAATTATCTACTGAAGCTAAAAAAGCCATAGAAGATGAAAAAGAGAGAAGAAAAATTTTAACTAAAACAGATAAAACATATTTAGATTATCCATATGTTTCAGTTCAAACAGGAAAAATTGTTAGTTATCCATATAAGGGATGGTCAAAAGAAGAAATAAATGAAGCAATAAATAATCTTGATAAAATATTTTAATAAGTAGTTATACCGGTATATCTAAATATAATAATTTTTAAAATATAATATATAAATTTATATAAGGTTTTGCAATGCCTTCTAGAAAAATACCAAAAAACTATAGAAGTGTTACGGGTACATTTCCAAGCTACAAAAACAAATGCAATGTATCTTACGAATCACTATTAGAACGTGATTTTTATTTACTTCTTGAATTTAACACAAATGTAAAATCTTATGAAGAGCAACCATTTACAATTAACTACAATAGAAATAATCGTACATTCAAATATACTCCTGACGCATTAGTTCATTATTTTGATAATTCATTACCTGATGTATATGAAATTAAAATGAGTAGTGAAATAAAAGAGAAAAAAGTATTCTTCAAAGAAAAACTTAATAGGATAGAAGAATATGTTGTAAATAATGATATGAACTTCAAAGTGTTTTCAGAGTTAAATATTGATTCAGCTTATTTAGAAAATGCACTATTCCTGTATAGATATAGAAGTCTTAATAATCAAATATTACCTCATAATATTTTAAAAGTATTTACAGATATAAATTCAATTTCTGTAAAAGGTTTATTGAATAAACTTGCTGATAATAAATTCAAACAAGCAGAATATTTACCATATATTTGGTCATTAGTTTTTCATAATAAACTTATTGTCAATATGCAAGAAAGAATCACAAATAGTTCTATTATAAGGATCAATGATGAAGAAGCTTAGCTTAGATATAGGTTCAACTGTGTTTTTCAAAGATAAAGAATATATTGTATTTAAACAAGTTGATTTTACTTCAATTATTGCAATTAATAAAGAAACAAATAAAAAAGAAACTTTAGAAATTAAATATTTAAAAGCAGACCTAGAAAAAGATGTGAAGCATATTTACTATGATGATATACCTGACAAAGATTGGAATGAAGCAAAAAGAAGATTAAAAATACTTGAACCCATTTTAACCAAAGAAAAAACTAAAGAAGAAGCTTCAAATGATAATAATATTCATATTACTACAATTTATAGATGGCTCAATGAATATACAGAAAATCCAATACTTAGTTCATTACTCCCAAAACACTCTGCAAAAGGAGCTAAAGGTTCAATTAGAGTTAATGAAGAGACAGAACTTATTATACAAAAAACCATTCATGATTTATATTTAAGCCGTCAAAAGTATTCAGCAAGAAGAGTATATTTTGATATTGTAAGAAGATGTAAAAATGCAAAAATAACTCCACCAAGTGAAAATACTGTAAGAACTAGAATTAATGATATTACAGAGAAGAAAAAATTAAAATATAGAGAAAGTGCCATTTTATCAGACAGAAAATATAGAAATACAGATGGTCAATTTCCTGAAGGAAAATATCCACTTGACTTTATTCAGATTGATCATACACCTGTGGATATAATAATTGTTGATGAAAAATATAGACAACCTATTGGTAGACCTTACTTAACAGTTGCAATAGATGTATACAGTAGAATGATCACAGGCTTTTTTCTTAGTCTTGATGAACCTAGTTACTTTTCTGTTCAACAATGTATAACTCAATCAGTACTTCCAAAAGAAAAATTTCTAAGATATATTGATGTTCAAGGTGAATGGAATATCTTTGGAATTTCTCGTGCTTTCGGGCTTGATAACGCAAAAGAGTTCCGAAGTAATAACCTACAAAGGATATGTGAAGAGTTAGGAATTACCATATCTTGGAGACCAGTAAAAAAACCTCAATTTGGAGGGCACATTGAAAGATTAGTTGGTACAAGTATGAGTATAGTTCATACACTTCCTGGTACTACTTTTTCTAATATAAAAGAACGTGGAGAATATAATTCAGATAAATTCTCTATTATGACTTTAAATGAGTTAGAACAATGGTACACAATGTATATTGTTAACTTCTATCATAAGGACATACATTCTGGAATTCGTATGACTCCTGAAAAAAAATATGAACAAGGTATATTTGGCGATGATGATAATCCAGGTAGAGGGTTACCTGAAAAAATTGATGATGAAGAAACTTTTAAAATATCTCTCCTTCCAACAGAAGAAAGAACAATTCAACAATCTGGAGTTAAAATTGATAAAATACAATATTATTCAGATTCATTAAGAAGATGGATAAAGGCAAAAAACAAAGATAAGACTGCTAGAAAATTTATATTTAAAAGAGATCCTAGAGACATAAGCATAATTTGGTTTTATGATCCTGATATTAAACAATACTTTCAAGTTCCATATAGAAATATTACATATCCACCAATTTCTATTTGGGAACTTAGACATGTTAGAAAATATTTAGATGATAAGAATATTCAAGACTACGATGAAAATATTATTTTTAAAACCTATGAAAAAATGCAAAAAATGCAAGAAGAAGCTGCTTTAAAAACTAAAAGTGCACGTCGCAAACAAGCTGCAAAAAAAGCAAGAAAAGAAAAACAAGATTTTGATAATTTAAAACCAAAAAACAAACCACAATATATTGAAGAAAAAGAAACAAATTCAGATAATAATTTAGATGATATGTTTAAAGACATTCAACCATTTGATGAAATAGATATTTAAAGGCAAAAGATGGATAATACTCATTTAGAAAATTTATTTCCAGTTGTTAAAGAAAAGCTTTCTTTAACAAATGAAGAAAGAAAACAATTCATATTTGAAGATAAATGGATTACATATCCTTTGGCAAAAGAGATTTTATCACATTTAGATTTCTTATTAAATCATCCAAAGAAAAGTCGAATGCCATGTATGTTATTAGTAGGAGAAACAAACAATGGCAAAACTTCTATAATAAATAAATTTATAAAAACCCACCCACCATATGAAGCAGAAGAAGTAACTATTACTCCTGTATTATCAATTGTAGCACCAGAAACTGCAACTATCACTGATTTATTTAGTAAAATACTTTTACACTTAGGTGCTCCATATAGAAATGGCGATAAAATCAATAAAAAACGTGAATTAATTGAACACTATTTTAAAATATGTGAAATTAAAATGTTAATTGTAGATGAAATTCATAACATTTTGGTTGGTCCGGTTTCAAAACAAAAAGCTTTTATGAATGCATTAAAAAACTTAAGTACTGAATTACAAATTCCAATTGTAATTGTTGGTATTGCAGATGCACTACATGCAACAAATACTGATAGTCAAATTAATAATAGATTTAAACCTATAGCACTTAAAAAATGGCTATTTGATAGAGATTTTCTTTCATTATTAGCTAGTATTGAGAAAACTCTTCCTCTTAAAAAAGCTTCAAACCTAGCATCTACTAAAGAACTTGCATACTATATACATGATTATAGTGAAGGATATATAGGTGAAATTGTTGATTTAATTAATACTTCAGTTAAATATTCAATTGATAATAACATAGAGAAAATTGATTTACAATGTCTAAAAAAATGCAAGTTTGTAAAACCTTCTAATAGAAAACATTTTGATGATATTAAAGCATTATGATAAGTCATGTAAGTAAATTTATTGATTTAAATAATTCAAAATTTATAGTACGTCCTAAACCACAAGAAGATGAATTATTAAGCTCTTGGTTAGTAAGAGTTGCAAGAGCACATTTAACACATACAACTTCTTTTACAAATATGCATTTTAAAGAATATAAAGCAAATATTATTTGGCAAAGAGATTTAGACATCTGGTGCTCAGATAGTTTAATAAAAAGATTGTCTTTTAAAAGTGGATATTCAGAAAATATTATATTTTATATGACACTTAGAAGTTTAGAAGGAATTATTACAGATAAGATTACTGGAAAATCTTACACACCTAACATAAGAGCTTTAGGAAACTATTGTCATATAAAAACAAGAGGTGGACTGATGTTTTGTCCTGAATGTTTAAAAGAAGATGGAATACCCTATTTTAGAAAGATATGGAGATTAACTAAACATACTGTTTGTCATAAACATAATATCATACTTTTAGATAGATGTCTCAATTGCTTAACACCTTTAACTATTTCAAAATCTTTTCAAGAAAAAGATTTTACATTTTGTTATAAATGTGGTAGTAGTCTTACCCAATAACTCAGTAAATACTTTTAATATAAATTGTATTATTCCCCTAAAAACGGAGAACAAATGCAACTATCAGAAGCTATAAAAAATTTTCAATTTCATTGTGAATTTGAAAAAAATTTGACAATTAAAACTTTACAGGCATATAAAATAGATTTAATTCAATTCGAAGAATTTAAAGATAATAAATATTTAAAGGTTCAAGAATTTGATAAATACCTATTGAAAGACTATGTACAAAATTTATATAGTCTAAATCTAAAAATAAAAACGATAAAAAGAAAGATTGCAGTAATAAAAGCTTTCTTTAACTATATGGAGTTTGATGAAATTATCTTAATTAATCCATTTAGAAAAGTACAATTATCCCTTAAAGAGCCTAAACTTCTACCTAAAACATTAGAACTAAGGGAAGTGAAAAAATTACTAAAATATTTATATAAAACTAAAGATACTTACCAAAATATCACTACATATGGATATAAAGCACTTATTCGGGACATTGTTGTAATAGAACTTTTGTTTAGCACGGGAATAAGAATTTCTGAATTATGTAATTTAACACAAAAAAATATCAATTTACAAACAGGAATAATTAAAATTTATGGAAAAGGAAATAAAGAGAGAATTATACATGTATGTGATGCTGAAGTTAAAGTATTATTAAAGGGATATATAGAACTTTTCAAAGATAATTTAAAGTTATCAAAATATTTTTTAATAAATAGACTAGGAGAAAGATTATCTGAACAATCAGTAAGATTAATGATTATTAAATATCAAAAACATATCGGTATATCAAAACATATTACGCCACATATGTTTAGACATTCATTTGCTACTTTGCTATTAGAAGAAGGAGTGGATATTAGATATATTCAAAAAATGCTCGGACATTCTTCAATTACAACAACACAAATATATACTCAAGTGAACATGAAACAACAACAAAAAATACTTAATAGTAAGCATCCAAGAAAATATTTTAAATTTATAGATGAATAGTTTAACTATTCTAGAGACCCTTCAGCGTTTTATGTCAGTAACCAATAGTCATTAGCAATATACCATAGTTCAACAATTTAGTTCGAAACTTAGAGAAAATTCCAAAACCTACAGGTTGTGGAACTAATTTTTAGATTATGAATACATTTTAAGTTAGAGTCATTATTCTCTCTAAATAAAGTTTGAACTCCAGATAAGATCTGCTATCCAAAATAAAATATATGCATATTTTTTAACATAATAATTCCTTGAATTAAAAAAAGGAATAGTACAACTTTTAGTAATATTTATATAGAAAATTATTGCAATAATGTACTATCCTAAACTGTAGAAAAAAAGTAAGATTCTGAAAATATCTAGGAATTACTATGAATCTATCATTTTTTTAGTTTATTGTCTTGTTGCAACAATTACACCCAGACCAAATAATATACTTATCTTATCTACAGTAAATAATCATGGAGTAAAACAAGCTATCAACTTTTGTTATGGCTCAATTTTAGCTTTTATTATATTATTGGTATTATCAGTTGTTTTAAATGCATTTTTGGTAAACATTTTGCCAAATATTCTTTTTATAATGCAAATTATTGGAACAATATATATGCTATATTTAGCCTATATAATTTTAAATATGAATGGAAAAATAAAAGATAAAAAAAACTTTGCAACTTTTAAAGTTGGATTTTTTATACAATTTATTAACCCAAAAGGAATTGTATTTTCTTTAACAATATTCCCAAGTTTTGTGATGCCTTACTATAATTCAATATATGAACTATTAGGATTTGTATTAATTATTACTATAATTGGAGGTATGTCATTTTTTTCATGAGTAATAGCTGGAAGTTTATTAAAAACTTTTTTAGAGAAGTATCAAAGATTTGTTAATATAATTATGTCATTGTTTTTAGTATATTGTGCATATTTAATTTCAGGAATTGAAAAATATTTGAGTATGTAGTAAATATCACTACATACTTTTATTGATAAATCAATGCCTTATCTTTTATAAACTTTTATATTCAATTTTTTTATCATCCATATCTATATGAATTACTGCTGCTAACACAGATAAAAACACACAAGCTATCCAAATAGTATCATATGAACCTGTTTTTTCATATACAATTCCGCCAATCCAAGCTCCTAAAAAACTTCCAATTTGATGGAACAAAAAAACAATTCCATATAATGTTGCAAGTGCTTTTACTCCAAAAATTTGAGCCACAAGCCCGCTTGTTAAGGGAACTGTTGCTAACCAAACAAAGCCAATTAAAATACCAAACATAAGTGCTGTCGTGTTTGTAAGAGGAAATATAATCATTAAAAGAAAAATTAGAGACCTTGAAAAGTAAAGTCCAGTTAAAAGTTTTCTTTTTGAAAATTTATCTGCTAAAGTTCCAAACATAAATGAACCAAAAATATTTAGTAATCCAATTAGTGCAAAAGCATATGTAGCAATCTCAGCGTCAATATTTGCATCTTTTAAATATGTTGGAAAATGTGTCATAATAAATGCCACATGAAAACCACATACAAAAAATCCAATATTTAATCGCCAATATCCACTATGCGTTTTTGAACAATTTAAAGCTTTTGAAATCGACTCTTCACTATCAATATTATTTGAATTATTATCAAATTTTGAAGTTTTCATAAAGAAACCTAAAACTCCAATAACTAAAGCAAATAAACAAAAAACATAAAAAACAACATTTAATTCAAAATGAGCAAGCAAATTTTTAGTAATGGGAATAAAAATAAACATACCAAAAGAAGCAGCTGCTGTTGCAATTCCAAATACCATTCCTCTTTTGTTTGGATTAACTATTTTTGCAATTGCACCAAGAATAACCACATAAGTTGTGGCACTTAAAGCTAATCCAACTAAAAAACCAATACTAATATATAATCCAAAAGCATTTGAAAATATAGTTACTAAAAATAGTCCTAAAGCATATAAAAAACTTCCACCAATTAAAACTTTGTCATAGCCATATTTATCGCTTAAATAACCTATAAAAGGTTGAGCTAGTCCAAAAAGTAAATGTTGTATTGCTAAAGCTAAACCAAAATTGGCTCTTGTAATATCAAATGTTCCAATAAATGATGGTGCAAACATTCCAAAACTTTGTCTGATTCCCATTGATATTATTAGAATTAAAATTCCAAATAATATCAATAGATTACCTTGCTGTCTTATTGACATGATTTCCTCCTAATAGTTTAATTAAAGATAACTATGAATTTTCCCATCATAAATTAAAAAGTCATCTATAATTTTTTGTCTAGAATTCTTAATAAATATTTTAATCTCTTTCAATAAGCTGTTTCTTTCATTTTTATTCATATTTTTAAATGAAATTTTTATATTATCTGATTCAATGTTGAGCATATTTACTCTTTTTTCTATAAAATATTCATATGCCAATAAACTGAATGGGGTATAACAATAAAATCATCTTTACATTCAGCGGGTAAAAATTTAAATTCTTCATTTTCTCTCATTGTAATACACCTCCTTTTTCTTGACTACTACATATTTTTCGTTATAATAACAAAAATAAAAACATTTGTAAAATAAATATTTTTAAATTTATAATTCGATTTTTTCGATATAAAAGGAAAATAAAATGGATTTAAAAACTATAAAAACTTTTAAAACGATTATCAGTGAGAATGGCTTTGTTAATGCTTCTTATAAACTTGGGTGTACTCAATCAACAGTAACTTTTCATGTACAACAATTAGAACAAGAATTAGGTATTAAGTTATTTGAAAAAATTGGTCGAAAAATGGTTTTAACACAAGATGCAAAAGATATTATGCCCCTCTTAGAGGATATATTATTATCGTTGGAACAGATTAAAAACTATAAAAAAGATTCAAATGAGATAACTGGAAAATTAAAAATTGCAATGCCTGAAACACTTTTAATTTATAAAATGCAAGAAGTTTTAAAAGAGTTTAAGCAAAAAGCTCCAAATGTAGAACTTTCTATTCAAGGTATGAATTGTTATGATGTTAGACAACAATTATTAAAAGGTAATATAGATTTAGGTATTCATTATGATGTTGCTAAATATATGGATTCTATTGTAAGTAAAAAATTACAAGATTTTTCTTTAACATTAGTTGCTTCAGCAAATTTAATGAAAAAGTATCAAAATTTTACAGAAGAAAATAAAATTAAACCTACAGCCATAGTAAGTAATCATCCAAGAGCTCTTTATAAAGAATATTTTGATAAATATTTAGAATCAAAACGAATTATTTTACAAAATACATTAGAAGTTGGAAGTATTGAAGCAACAAAACAAAGTATTTTATCTAATCTTGGAGTTGCATATTTACCTTCATTTACAGTTGAAAAAGAGATTATAAACGGTGAATTAATCCAATTAGAACATGAAATTGAAGAAAAAATAGTTTCTGCAATATATGTTCATCATAAAAACAAATATGTTACAAAAGCTATGAGTTTATTTATTAAACTACTTCAAAAAAAAATGAAATAATTTAGTTGCAATAATGTACTATTTGAATAATGATATTTATCAATAATTCTTTTTGATAGATATGCTTTCCCCATTCCATTCTTTACACAACCAAGCATTACTTCATAGTTTTCAATAAAAATTGTTTTAAAATTTTCATTACCTTTACTTTTTTCATATTCAATTAAAAATTTATTATGTGTACTATCTTTTTTGTATCCAAATAAACAATTGGTATATTCTTGTTTTTTTGGTTCTACCATATACAAATCATCATCAAAACTATTTGAAATCATTAAATCTAATATCTCCTAAACTATAAAATGTTATTTAAAGTTAAATTTTTCACTTTTAACATACATTATGTATATTAAAGTTCCAAATATCGACATAAAATAAACATAAAAATTATAACTTATAATAAAAATATATAGAAAAATTATTGCATTTTGTAATATTTTTTTATAAGTATGCATAAAATAAGCTTTTTAATAAATATATAATAAATAAGTGGATTTAAGTACTTTATTTATATAATGTATATTCAATAAATAGTTAGGCGAAAGGAAAGTTCATGCAATTTAAGACTGGTGATAGTATAGATTCAGACCACTGTACTGCATTAACTCATGAAATATTTCGATGTCATGATGAGTTTCAAAGGTTTACTCATTATGCAACTGTCATGATTATGAAAGGACGGACACGAGAACTTTCATATAGAGCCTATAATGCTTATTCTGGTTTCATTCATCATCTTTATGAATTTATCCTTGGTTGTAATGCAAGGGATTCGGGGAACACCAAGATTACTAATAAAAAAGGTGAAGACCGAACATTGATTATAGATCACTATGTATTGCACCATGCCCAGCGTATAATGAACCAATATCGAGATGCAATAAAGGATGGTCGGGCTCCTGATTGGGTAAATGACATAAGTTATTACGATGTAACAGTTCCAACTGATTTTGCAAAAGATTTTAGGGAGTATAGAAACAAAGTTTGTGGACACGTTGCATATGAGCGAACTTCAAAACTTAGCCTAACTCAGTTTTATGATAAATATCACAAGTATCTTTATTATCTATATCGTGATTCACTCGCATGGTGGGGACCAAAAGATGATCAATTTCCAGACTTGAAAGAGATTACAGAATTCTGTGTATGGATTGAGGATCAAAATGCCTAACAAATCAGAGGAGCCAATAAATTACCCTGCGGGAAATTTATTGGCTCATTTCAACCGTTAGACAAAGGACGACAAAATGTATTGTAAAGAATGTGGAACTGAAAATAGTGATAATAGTTTAAGATGTAAGCAATGTAATGCTTATTTAAAATCTAGTGATTCACCACTTACAGGTGGTGATAGAACTAAGATAATTGCATTTTTTGCATTTTTAATATTACCTTTTGGATGGTTTGGAGGAAGTATAATAATAATCCTAATTGCTATATTTGGATTATATATTATGAAAAAAGACCAAAGCTTTAAACCAATTATAAATGCAAAAAAATGGATGAAAGCTTATTTAATTGTACTAGCAATAGCAATTACAACAATTGTTACCGCAGTTTATTATGATAAAAATGAAAGGGAATATAGTCATTATGATAAAATAAATGAAAGGTTTATCTATAATTATAACAAGAATATAAATGTAGAAACTGCGATGGTGGCAGGAGTTGGATTAATTGCAACGCCAATTGCAGTTGGATTTTTTATGTTTATTTTTAATAGTTTATTTTTTAGACCATTAGAAGAACATCAAAATTGGATTACTAAAAATGGAGTTTTTTCAGATGAAAAAAATTCAAAGAATGATTCAACAAATATAGTTGGTAGAGATAATCTAAGTTCATACTCAGTAGCGGATGAAATGCTAAAATGGAATGACTTATTAGAAAAAGGTTTAATTACAAAAGAAGAGTTTGAAAAAGTTAAAACTAAATTAATGAATGGAGAAAAAGCATAATGTTTAAATGTGATAAATGTGGTTCTAAATTAGAACCATATGCCAAGTTCTGTACCAATTGTGGAGAAAGTGTATCAGAAAATATTAAAACAGAAATGAAAAATGAACAACCATCATCAAAAGTAAAGACTTGGATATTTAAAGCAATAGCTTTTTTTATTGCAGCCTTTGTATTTACAATTGCGAGAATTATTTTTACTGCTATGAATGGTGGCTCAATGGATGGTAAACTAGAGGCAGGTGGAATACTATTATTCATTGGTATGTATATATTACTTAAAGGATTATTTTTAAAAGACTCATCTGCTAAAAAAACTGGTGGGTGGATTTTAGTTATATACATTGTATTAAGTATTGCATTTACATATTATATGAATAATTCAAATTATGGATTAGAGAGTCAAATTATGAAAATGAATAGTAGTGCTCCAGTCAAAATTGATAGTGAAACAGAATTAATGGGTGCAAAATTAAATGGAAATAATGTAGATATAAAATATAGATTAATAAATTACTCTGCTAATGATATTCCATATGACAATAGAACTCAACTTAAAACTGAACTACAAAATAGTTTTTGTTCAGATAGTGGATATAAAAAGATTATGAATTTTGGAAAAGGTATCAATGTTTATGTCTATGGAAAATATAAAAATCAAATAATCAGCTTATATGTATCTAAACAAAACTGTAAATAAATTTATAAAAATAAGTACAACAAAACCTTGGAGAGAAATAGTTTACCCTAGCGGGCAAAACTATTTCTCAAGTCAGCCGTTAGTTCAAATACTTCTTACTTTTGGAATACGAAGCACTCATATTAGTTTCCCGTGTTCCACAAAGTGTTCAAAAAGTAAAAACAACAAAGGTCCACAAACCTTAATGGATTATGGAACAAAAAAAGTGCGCTTTTAAATTACATATTTAAAGATTCATCCAATCTTCCTTCAAAAAACATAATCAATTGAGAAAATGTTAAACTCCAATTCCTAATAGGCATTGACCACTTTGTAGTTGCATTTTGGATACCTATATATAGTAGTTTTAATAAGCTATTTTCATTTAGAAAAAGCACCTTTTCTTTTAGTGAGTTTTCTAAAGTGCCTTCTCCATATTGAACTGTTGTTCGATAAGTCATTCCTTTAGAATTTAATATTCTAACCATTTGACACAAATTTTGAACATGCTTCTATTCTATTCATCTAGCTTTGTCCCTCTATAAAACTAGCTAATTTATTCCTTTATCAACAGTTGATAATAAAGAATTATTCTCAATTAAAATTATGTCATTGTGGAGAAATAAAAAAGTGAAATATACTAATGAACTTGAAGGACAGAAAGATTTTTATAATTCTTTTCTAAAAAGGATTGATAAAACTTTAACAATGGAGGATATCTTATCTGATAATAATGATGGTGTAATAAATGGAAATTTGATTGAATTTAAATTAAATATAAATGATTTAAATGTTGTTTTATTTCAAGCAATAAAATATTTATCATCAATGAGAATAAAAGGAAAATCAATTCCTTTAAATATAATATTAATTTCTTTAAATGAAGAGAAAGTATATTGTTATAATTCACAAGACTACATTGAATATATAGAGAAAGTTTATATTGGAAGTGCTTCAAAAAACAACTCTGGCTTTCAATCAATTACTTCACCCATTGTACTAAATTATAACAACTTTACAGATTCTGAAAAACTTATTCATCTTTTAAAAACAACTAACTATACTAAAATTAATATTGATGAAAACTGTATAGTGGGTTGGGCGGCACGGTTTTATAAAGAAAATAATAATGCAAGCAAAGCTGATTTCATTGGAGATGAAACAGGAAAAATAAAAATTATCGGAGAAATCAGAAAGCCTGATGTTTTTAAAGAATTTATTAATCCATATAAAGGTGAATCTAATATTAAATTTCAGTATTTAATGGATAGATTAAACGATGAATTACAAAAGAAAAATCTTGGTGCTTTTTACACTCCGTCTTTATACGCTGAAAAATCTGTTAAGCTTGTTAGAGAAGCAATTAAAAGGGTACCCGAATGTAATGATTATATTATTTTAGATAGATGTGCAGGGACTGGAAATCTAGAACAACAATTAGATGAAGAAGAATTAAGTCATTGTATAGTATCAACTTATGAATATTATGAATATAAGGTTTTGATGGAATTATTAGGAGATAAAGTTAGGCATATTATTCCTCCTGTAGAAACTAAAGATACATTTAATAAGGGAATGGTAAGAGGAGCAGATGCTTTAAGTAAAGAGTATATTGAATTAGAAATTATTCAAAATTATATCGCAAATCCAAGTTGTACAATAATATTATTTGAAAACCCTCCTTATGCAGAATCAACATCTTTAGAACATCAAAGAGTAGGAAGAGGAAAAGAATCATCAAGTTGGAAAAAAAGTTATGTTGTAGAAAATATGAGAAAAGAAGTTTCAGGGGCTAAATTAAATGATTTAGCGAATGCTTTTATATGGTCTGCTTTCAAATATTACTTAAGACAAGACACTGATAGTTATATAGTTTTCTCTCCCGTAAAATATTGGAAGTCTCAACACTTAATTAATAAAGAATTTTTAAAAGGATTTGCATTTAATAGAAAACATTTCCATACAAATACAGATGCTTGTATAATGTGTGCATTATGGAGTAATAAAGAATCAATCATAAAAAAAATATTTCTCGAGGCGATAGATATAAAAGACGGGAAACTACATACTATAAATAAAAAATTACCTATAGACAGAATATACACTTTATATAGTCAAAAATATTATGACAAAAGGACTTTTCCAAATGATGATAAAAATGCAATTGTAATAGGATTAAATGGACAAGAACGTGTATTATCAAGACTTACTCCAAAATATAATGAAAATATAGTAGGATATTTAGTAGCTGATAGTGTCGGTTTTGATAATCCCGATGCAAAGTCAAGCTTGTTAATTGCAGGAAGATATAATGGAAATGGATTTTATATCAGAAATGATAATTTTTTAGAAAAACTTCCTATGTTTGCAGCAAGTCGATATATTAACTATAATAGAAATTGGACTGAAAGAGGCAGAGTTATGAAATCTGCAGATGGAAGTAAAAACTTTTTTAGAGATATAAAGAATAAAAAACTTGAACAATACTTACTTAAATGTTTACTCTTTACAACACTTGAAATGCAAAATCATATGAGAACTTTTATTGGAAGTGATGGAAGGTTCTATCGTAATGAATTATCCCTTGATATAACAAATGGTACAACATTAGCTTATATGAATTTGTCAAAATTAAAATTAAATGAGAATGAAGATAAACTTTTAAATCAATGGAATATTGTATTTGAATCTGCAAAAAAAACTGCTAATTATAATAGAAATTTAACTTATGGGATATATCAAATTTTTGATGAATTAAATACATATTATAAAAATGAACTAGGGAAAAAAGTTTATGATTATCCTGAATTAAATGGGCATCTTAACACTTTAAAAATACTTGTTAAAATTTATTATAATGACGAAATAGCACCTATATTATTAAAATATGAGTTTATAAAATAAATAGATAATTCTTTATTATCAGTTGTTTATATTTTACCTAAAACTTCTTTTATACTTAACATATAAGAATAGCTATATATCAGCTATTATCTTTTTTATTTGGCTTAAAGCATTAATTTTCTTTATTACACTACTTTCATCTTCATAATCTAATTTAATTTTTTCTGTGATTTCAATATAATTAAGTACTAAAGGAACCCAATCTGGCGTTATTTTCCAATCTTTTGCAGTAGAATAACCAATTCCACATTTTTTAGAAAATTTTGCGATGGTCCAATCTAAATCTCTTAATTTTCTTCGGAATTCATCATTTGTCATTAAAATCCTATAGCTTTTATAGAGCTAATATTATATTAAAATAGCTTTATATAAGCTTATTTTAATAGAAATTTTGCTATTATTTACTATTAACTGTAGTAATTACACTACTTTTATGTTAGAATTTTAATGAAGGATTGTCAATGGCTGAATCTAAAATTGAGTGGACAGGTTCTACTTGGAACCCTATTACTGGTTGTACAAAACATAGTGATGGTTGTCAATATTGTTATGCTGAAAAAATGGCAACTAGATTAAAAAATATGGGATTGTCAAAGTATAATAATGCCTTTAAACTCACTTTACATCCTGATAATATAGAAGATCCTTTAAATATGAAAAAACCACAAACTATTTTTGTTTGCTCAATGAGTGACATTTTTCATAAAGATGTACCAGATGAATTTATTTTAAAACTTTTTGAAGTCATGAATAAAGCGCATTGGCATACTTTTCAAGTATTAACAAAACGTGCTGAACGAATTTCTGAACTAAATGATAAAATCAATTGGACTAACAATATTTGGCTAGGAACTACGGTTGAAGATACTAAAGTATTAAATAGAATAGATCACTTAAGACACTCTTCTGCATATATTAAATTTCTATCAATAGAGCCACTTCTTGAAAATATAGATAACATGAATTTAAAAAATATTGATTGGGTTATTGTAGGTGGAGAAAGTGGTCCAAAAGCAAGACCTATCAAAGAAGAATGGGTAAAAAATATTCAAGAACAATGCAAATCAAGTAATGTGCCATTTTTCTTTAAACAATGGGGTGGAAAAAATAAAAAGAAAGCGGGAAGATTACTTAATAATAAAACATATGATGAAATGCCTAAAAAAGCATTGGTTTAAGAGTTTGCATTGGCTAAAAAGAAAAAGTATAATTGGAATCTAAAAGAAGACTTGCCTGATATTGATGATCATAGTCTTGTAAAACTTGATATTATAGAACACTACATTGAAATTTATTTAAAGTTTTTAACAAAAAGTTGTTTTTGTAGTAATTTAAAATTATCAATTATAGATGGTTTTTCTGGTGGCGGACTATATAAAAATAATATCACAGGTAGTCCTATCAGAATTAAAAAGGCTATTGATTCTACAAAAAAAATAATATCTTATGAAAAAGAAACAAGTGGCTGTATGCCAGTAAATTTTGATATTGATTTTAGGTTTATAGAAAAAGATCAATCTACATATAATCATTTAAAAACAATTTTAGGTGATTATGGATACTTATGTAATAAGACAGAATGTATATTAGGTGAATTTTCAAATAACCTTGATGATTTAATACAAGATATTAAAAATAAAGGAAGAGCGGAAAGAGCTATTTTTATTTTAGATCAATATGGATATTCTGATGCCCCAATTAGTGATATTAACAAAATATTTAGAAATTTAAAAAATGCAGAATGTATTTTAACATTTTCTATCGATAGTTTAATCGATTATCTTTCAGAACAAAATTCTAAAATTTTAGAAAATTTAGGACTATCTAAAAAAGATTGTGAAGAAATACTCGACATAAGAAAAGATACTACTGAAATTCGTTCTAAACTACAGCCTATATTATATAAATCAATTGTTGATGCATCTGGTGCACCATATTACACGCCTTTTTTTATAAAAAGTGATAAAACTAATAGATCCTATTGGTTATTTCATTTTTCATCACATCCTACTGCAAGAGATGAAATGATAAAACTTCATTGGAAAGAACAAAATACTTTTCAACATTTCGGTAAAGCAGGTCTAAATATGTTAGTAGGTTATAGTTCAGACTGTAAACAAAGTTTATTTGAATTTGATAATTTTGCTAAGGAAAAAAGTATAGATATTTTATCATTAGAAATCCCTAAAATCATTAAAAATTTAAAATCAATTAGATTTGATAATCTAAAAGACATAATCGTAAATGACACACCTGCTTCATTTGATATAATCAAAGAATCACTTGAAAATTCAATTAAATCAGGTGAAATTGAGTTTAAGTCAGAAGATGGAAGTTCAAAAAGAAAAAAACATACGACTATTCAGAATAAAGACATTGTTAAATGGGTTGGACAAAGACAAACTTATTTATTCTAAAATAATATTCTTCATAAACTTATTCCTATTATAAGCCTTTTTATTAATTGTTCTATCTTTAGTACTTAAGAATTCAGTACAATTGCTAACAACTTTTATGCGTTTATTACTAATTAAATCATTTACTGAACGATGAATATTTAAGGATATCGGTATATTATTCATTTCTGCAAATCTCCATGAACTATGGCTTGAGTATATCTTTTGAATCAAATTATTTAATGTTATTGTTTTCTCATTTTTGATAATTTTAAATATATCATCACCCATGTTATCGAATAAACTTGGAGCAAATCCATTCTTGTATACTTGCAATGATTCAAAATACGAAACTAAAAAAGCATCTGCTACACCAATACTATTTGTACCAAGTAAAAGTGCAAAGTTATCTCTATTTTCAATATTCCCTTCTCTTGTTGTAGGAATTAAAACATTGATAATATAATCCTTATTCATTACAGAAAATCTATTTCTAATACAATCATTAATTAAATTATTATCTTTAATTATAAAATTTAATTCTTCTTGATTTACTCCAAGAAAATTAGCAACACCTTTATGTCCAGGATATCTACCTACAATTCTTTTCAAAGATTGAAAATTAATAAACATCATAAAATCTTTAAACTTAGCTCTTACCTTTAGTAAATCAATCAAATTATCTAATTCTATTTCATTTGAAAAAGGATCAATAAAAATAAAACCCCATTTAGAATATTGTAAAAGTTTATCTATTTCATTATTATTATCATACCATGAGCCATTATATAATAGTGTTTTAACTTTCGGATTAAAACTTTTTTTATCTTTTAAATCTAAGATATTTTTTTCAAGTTCAAAATAACTTTTTTTGTCAACTTCTGAAAAAAAACACTTTATTTCATGAAATGAATCTAGTACATTAGAGTCTAATATAGTATTTAAGGCAAGCATTGGAGAACCAAAACTTTCATCACTAAATTTACCTTGTCCGGCATATAAATCTAAATATGTAAAACTATTCTTATCAGAGAATTTGGCGGATATACCCAATACAGCATTAAATGTATCATAAAATAATTTATGCTTTATTTCTGTATGTTGTTTTCTAACTGTTAAAAAATGTTCACTACTTTCAATCATACAAGTTACTCCAAATTAATTATTTTAATTTTTTTACTAATCTTTTATACCAATCATTTAATCCATCACTGTTTTCACCTTTTGGATGTTCAAGGAAGTCTTTTTCGAAATATAATGTTCCAAAGTCTTTTAACCATCTACCATTCTCATAAACGAAATTCTTAGCTATTAAATAAATTAAGTTATCATCTATTTTAGAATTATCTCTATCATATATTATTAAACTACTAAGACCTTTTACTAAGCTATCTCTTTGTATTTCAATAATTGTAAAATTCCTTTTTTCAAAAGTAATATTTATAGCTAAATATTTTCTCTTAGTCTCATTATCAACTAATTTAGCTTTACGCCATTTACGTCTTTTGTCTTTATCTTCTTCTGGCTTTTGTGGTAAATAATCATCTATTGTAATTCTATAACTAAATTCTTTGTTTTCTTGAGCACAAGAAAATAACATGTTTTTAAAATCTTCTAAAGTTAAATAGTCTTTATCATCTTCATCTTGTTCATTATTTTCACCATCTACATTTACATTTGAAGAAGTTGTATTCTCATTTCCATCACTTTCAGCATCTTCTGAACTTAAATCTACATCTTTATCTTCTGATTCTTCATTATTTTCAACAACATCACTATCTGATTCAATTTTAACAACTGTTTTAATGACCTCTTTGCCTTCAAGACCAAGTTTTCTTTCACGTTCTTCTAATTCAATTTCTACTTCAACTGGAGATTTATTTATTATTGGTTTTTCTGTAGTAATTTTGCCTGATAAATTGTTTTTATCTGACTTTTCTTTATTAATAACGCCTACTGGTTCATCTGACTTATTTTTTCTTTCAATTTTTACAAAAAGCCTCTCAAAGTTATAACTTGTATCTTCTTCTAATATTTTCAAAACTAATAAAGAGCCATCTGGTAACACTTTCACTCTTGCATGTATATCAATTACTTCTTTAACTGGAAAATCTACTTTTAATTTCATTTCATTACCAGTTGAGCTAAATCCAGCTACTTCTTTTTGTTCCTTAATTTTTATTGCACTTGCAGTTAAATTTCTTCTAATTTGATGCCAAGCATTAAAAGAATCTACATTAGTAGCAAACCTATAAATATTTTCTGCATCAATTGTATTTGCATTTTGTGTTAATACTATTTCTTTTGTATCTAAGTCAATATCTTCAATATTTTTATATAATCCTTTCAGAACAGAGGATTTCTCTTCTAAAGCTGCTGAAAGTATTTGTCTAGTCATTGATGGTGATGTAAAATAAAATCTTCTTGCTACTTCATAATGTGGAATATAAATATTTTTGCCACTAAACTCATCTCTTAGAATGTAGTACCATTGCCCTTTTATATGAAATTTACTATTAAATTTATTTATTTTATCTGGTACTATGGAATCTTCAATATATTGATTTAATTGAGGAATTTGGAATAAAAGCTTCTTTTCAATCTCTTTATCTCTTGCATCAATACGAATATCTGCCTTTGTACCTGCGGACTTATTAGTTCTTTCTTGATTTTTTATTAGTGTTCCAATTGAAAAAGCAATAATTTCTTTTAAATTTATATATACTAAAAAATATTCTGGAATATCACTATCTATACTTTTTAATATTATTGCAATTTTAAAATTTGTTTCTGTTTGATAAATATTACCGTAAGAAAAAACAACAACATCCCTATCTTTTGGAAAGTATGTCAATGTAAAATCATTTAATTCAAGTTCAATATTATCCATAATTTATACTCTTTAATCAATTTCTTTTAACTTCTTGTAGGTTATTGTATAAAACTTCTTTTGCCACTTTCAAAACTATTGTTATTGAAAACAAAAAAAGAACAACCCTTCCCCTAATCATGGTATAAAAATCATAATTTTCAAAATTTTTCTTTACCATCTGTATCATAAACATATATTTTCACTTATAACCTTTAAAAAAATAAACTTTTTTGGTATCTTTTTATCTTAATTTTAATATTATAATAAAAGTTTTATATAATTTTACTATTTTAAAGGTGTTTTTTGAAAAAATATTTAATTATTTTATTTTTATCATTTTCTATTCTTTCTAGCAATTCCATTGAAAACAGAACTGACAAAGCATACCAAATGAAAAATTTAGATAGAACAGTTTTAGAAGCTACTTATATTTATATTAGTATGCCCACTAAACCAGTAAATGGCATAAAATCTAGACTTATTGGATATGTTCAAGACAATATCTATGCTATGCATGGACGAAGAATATTAATCCCTAAAGGTAGTAGTGCTCATTGTATAGAGAATATTTCTTCTTTTCCTACAAAATGCAAAACAAGAATTTTAACGCCAGAGGGTAGATATATAATATTTGAAGCATTTTGGAATCAAATTAACACCAGTTTTTATATATCCCCAGATAAAGATGTATTAGTGGATATTAATTAATATGGAAATCATCAAATGAAAATATTTGTACTTTTAACTTTTATATATTTATCTTTATTATCAAATGAAAACATAACCTCTTTCTCAAAATCAAAAAAACTATTAAAAGAAATATACAAAGACCATCAAATTACATTCTATGTTAATTGCAAATATAGCTATAAAGATAAGAATAATATGATTGATAGACAATCATGTGGTTATACTCCTAGAAATGAATATACTAAATCTGGAAAAGTAAATAAAAGAGCAAGAAGAATTGAATGGGAACATGTAAACATAATACCTGCTAGTTATCAAAATATGGACATGATAAACAGCAGGTTTTAAGCCAAA
>ERZ1673961.335-NODE-335-length-21006-cov-30.632333_pt1 | contig 21006 bp, 16 predicted proteins | sample MGYA00580189_ERZ1673961 | MGnify/ENA primary metagenome ERZ1673961 (study PRJEB41334, sample SAMN05608105) | rock metagenome | biome: terrestrial subsurface; feature: shale formation; material: shale | place: USA: Pennsylvania ... | reverse complement strand
CGTCTGGAGCCAACTCTGCGCACCGATGTAAGCTATCTTCCCGTAAGCTCACGATCTTACTGGCAATAGCAGCAAGCTTGATGATGTAACTCAGGACATAACTACGCTGAGCCAACAGAATCCGCGTTACAAAGCTATTAAGATTATCCCTAGCTTTGACCCAATTTTAACGGTTTCGATTGTTAGTGAAGATGGCTCTGGAGAAAAAGTCCAAAATGGGAGGCAGTTTTCGGCATGGTGTGGGTTAGTTCCGAAGCAGAATAGTGCAGATGGAAAGAATAGCCTTAGAGCTTTAGCAAACAAGCTTGGGAGTATAGTCTGGCTTGTTTTAACTACCGATTGTAAGTATGACGTTAATCGTGGTTTCAAGCCTATGCAGTTGAAAGGTGGTTATTTTATAAACAACTGAGTTTATAATAGCTGATGAAAAACGGTGAACCATCCTTACTACACTCTGATTACACTACAGGTTAGTTGAAACCATCGCTTTGAATAGACGGTAAGGCGCGGAATACGTCATGGCGCAGGTCGCACAAATAACTAGAAAGACGTCGAATATATGTCAACGATCGTAACCGTCAATTAGCCATTGCATCCTGAGGTGCATCCAATATATGTTGCGTAATTCGATAGAACTAAATCAGGAGCTTACGATATGACCGTATATTAGGTAATCATTGTAGTCCGATACTGAAACCTCGTTATAAAACAATTAACTGGAAACTGTACAACAAAGTCAAAGTCCTTTTACGGTGATAGTTCGGAAACAAAAAATGTCTGCCTCTAGGGTTACTGACTGGCCCCACCGACTCATACTTTGCTGCCTTTTCAGAATAATTTCACATGGTTTAATGAGCGAGAATCACCGAGGAGCATTGAATATGGGTGATTACTAAAGTTCTCCCCACAGTTTATTGTGGATCCATCTACGAATAATACCGTTATTGGACCATCACTCTAGTTCTCAAAGAGTAGACTTAATTTTTTCTAGTGTAGGCGAATGCGTAGAGGTCTGAAAAACATAATATTTATATTTTCAAACCTTAACCTTCTTAGTAATACTTTACGATTACTGGTTATTTGTAATTTTAAACCGTTTGAATGATAATCCACGAAATTGATAAGCAACGCATTGAGGATGATATCGTATTTGTGTTGTACACAGATATCACTTAGAAAAATATGAAACAAAACCCACACTCCTCCGTTAAATTCGTTCTTCACTACTTTGTTTTTGCCTCTTTGTGGGTTTTATTCTCAGATAAAGCGGTCGAACTATTATCTGGTAGTCTACGTGTGTATTCATTGGCTCAATCACTAAAGGGAGTGCTATTTGTAGTTATCACCTCTCTGATGTTATGGGTACTGATAAAAAAGAACAACCGTGAGTTTGAGCGAGCGAACGACATCGATTATGTGACTGGTCTGCATAGCCCATTCGTCTTTTTTCGCTATTTGGAACAAATACTCAGTAATGTCAGCGAAAGCGAACATTATGTTCTTTTTCTTCTGGATATCGACAACTTTAAGTCTGCTTCCGATCAATTAGGGTTTGAAAAAAGCAGTTTGTTTTTAAAAGACATCGCACAATCTATTGACTCTCCTACTGTCTTTCCAATTTTCTCTTCACGTATTCACACTGATGGATTTGCTTGCTTGATTCGAGTGTATGATGAAAACCAGATTGATATGCACTTAGCTCGTATTCAAAGGCAATTTAAAAAGCATTCACAACATTATGGTATTGATGTCACGTGTTCTATTGGCGTTGCACTCTCTCCAATTGATGGAATAAGCGTGAAACAACTCATGTCTTCGGCAAAATTTGCCCTAACCCAAGCAAAGAAGACCAAGAATGCGATTCGATACCACGACAAAAAACTCGCTGAGCAGGATTTCCAAAGACAAGAAATGATTAATGATCTTCGCAACGCAATAAAAGAGGAGCAAATACAGATCGTCTTTCAACCGAAGTATGCACTGAGAGGCAAAAGGGTTACTGGAGTAGAAGTGCTCTCACGATGGAAGCATCAGCAATACGGAGATATCTCACCTGCACTATTTATCAAGCTAGCAGAAGAGAACAACCTGTGCAGCGCTTTAACGGCACTCGTTATGAAACAAGCATCAAAGCAACTTAAAGAAGCTCGACTCCTAGGTCATGGGGTTCCAAGTGTATCCGTAAATATTTCTGCTACAGAGCTAAACAGTGTTGAAGACATGTACCAAATTGAAACTTATCTAAAGCAAGATCCTGAATTTGCCAGATATCTATGTCTCGAAATCACTGAGACAGCCATGTTAAGGAATATTGAACAATGTGCAAAGCTTGTGAAAAAACTCAAGCAGTATGGTGTGGTGTTCTCGATTGATGACTTTGGGGTCGGCTATACCTCATTCGAAATATTTAATAAGCTAGAGGTTGATGAAATTAAGATAGATCAAAGCTTCATTAAAGACATTGCGCATAACTATCGTTCAAGAGCGATTACTTCAGGCATTATTGATATAGCGAAGGGTTTTGGTATTCAGATAGTTGCCGAAGGTGTAGAAACGCCTCAACAGTTGCGTATTCTAGAAGAGTTAAATTGTAAACAAGCGCAAGGATTTTTTCTGAGCCGCCCTGTACCTATCACGATATTGAATGAAAACATTCTTAAAGATGAAGAGCAGCTTAACCCTATATTGGGTGTTAATAGTTCTCTACATAATAGGGAATGCTAATGAAGACTGTAAATAACCCTGCGTAACTGTCTCGGTTACATATAAAATGAGTCAGTCTTTTTTAATAAAAATAACAAGACCTTCTGTACCACTATAAACACTCACTCCCATTCTTAGGAATGAGTGTTATCTAATTGTTCTGCGCATTTTGAGTATTCTAAACGTTTCAATTACTTAGGCATACTGTTCCATTCACGTACCAACATCATTAGAAAGTTAGCCTGTTCTAACGTTACAAGCAGTTCTATAGCACAGTGATATCAGTCGCTTCTGAAAACTTGCAAACCATTTTTTGCAAAATTAGTCACCAATGGATTTACTCAAGTACTGGAGACTTTTACTTGCAGGCTAATTTAAACTCACTATAGCATCACCATATTGGCTGGATCCAACGCACCTAAATCGATAGGATGATTGACGCACACTAACAACACTTGCTTAATAATTTAGCGTGTGTACTTATCCTTATACATTTCATTATCTGCTTCTTCTATCCTTTCTTCTATAGATCGCGGGCTATCATAACGGTAATGACTGACACCACAACTATATTCAATACGATAAGGTTTATTGCTTTCTTGGTTGAATTTTCCGATCTTATCGCTAAACCTCGCTAGGATATGCTTTACCGAGTCTGCTTCTGTATCCGTAAGAAATACAACAAATTCATCACCTCCCCATCGGCCTACGACATCACATTCTCTGAATGTTTCAAGAAGCGTCATCGCGAAGACTTTCAGTACATAGTCACCCTCATGGTGACCATAATTATCATTAATTGGCTTAAACTTGTTTAAATCGAATACTAGGACAGAGCTTTTCAGCTTTTTGCGCTTACACATCTTTAGTGTATGGTCTGCTAGGAGCAAAAAACCTCGACGATTTGAAATCATAGTAAGTTCATCTAGGGTTGCCATTTGAACTGACTTTATTTCCTGCTCAATCATCGTCCCCAAGTCTTGTAGAAGTAAGCGATCTTCTTCGTCCATTTCTCTTGGTTTATTATCAATCAAACACAATGTGCCAATGTTGACCCCATGTCTCAGTTTAAGAGGATACCCCGCATAAAATCGAATGTTAGGATGGTCGGTCACCAAAGGGTTATCAAAAAATCTTTTATCGTCAATGGCATTGGGAATGATAAAGAGTCCATCATCGTTAATCGCATGCCCACAAAAAGAAATTTCTCTTGGGGTTTCTTTCACGTCTATCCCTTGAGCAGACTTAAACCACTGTCTATTCTCATCGACGAGGCTAACGAGTGAAATAGGAACACCAAACATACGTTTGGCCATTCGTGTTATACGGTCAAAACGTTCTTCAGACGAAGTATCCAATATCTCCAGCGCTCTTAACGCGTGTAAGCGTTCTGCTTCGTTATCTGGTAGCTTTGGAGTCTTCATATTCTCTCTCTTACTGTGTTAAAGTTCATGTACGGCTTCTAATGCAACTTATTTTTAAAATCAACTGGATATGATGCCAGCTTAAGTTGATCGACTTACCTAAAGTAGCGGCTCCCTACTTGCTGTGTAAATCATCATTAGTGTGACTTTGAGGAAGCTCACAATGAATGACCTAATGTTTTAATGATATTTCCAACTGCTTGTTTTTTCAAAACACATTCGACCAAAAATAGACTTATAACTCATCAAAGTAAACCCAACGACCATTGTTCAGCATTTTTTCAATTTTTTCATAAACCATTCTATCTGATGGTATTTTTTCGATATTTAGTCTCACCTTGTATAACCGCCCGTCTTTACAGAGAACTTCGTCGGTATACCAATCGATGAGTTCTAGCTCGTATATCGTTATACCTAACCTATTTGCAATTTCCTCATGCCATAATCTTTCTAATAATTTGTCATGCGGTACGTCTTTCTTGCTCCCCACAATACTTCCTTCTACGGCAAAGTTGATGCCCAATTTAGCCTCAATTGGAATTTATTACCGTGATTGAGTATTCAATCCAACTTAAACGCACGGTCTCAGACACATTGCAGACCTTGGATTACACTGTTTGCAGATAGCTATCTGGTACTTTGGATTCATAAAGTCGAATCCCCCATGAACTTAATCACACACCTCGACGAAGTAAGCGATTAACTAGAACGCTCGTCATCCGATACGCTACTGTCTTTACAAGGTTTCAGTTTATTAGTTACACTGTCACACCTGAGTTAACCTGAATGTTAAGTTAATCAGGGACTCGTATCCCGAGAGCACATAAATGAAATCAACCTTGTAACTAAAATTGACTTCATGATTAACGAGCACTAGGTTTAGTGCAATCCCACAAAATAAGAAAGGATATGTACTTATGGATAAGTTGCTGGCATCCGCATTGCAAATAAAACAGCGTACAATGGTTACTGGCTTTTTCGCTCGTAATGGCTTCAAGATTACAATGACGGATTTTGATGATATGACATTTGAACGAGAAGGCGTTCAGGTTAGCGTACATTTCGATTTAGAATCGAATGCAGAATCAGCGTCTATAAGATCAAAAAACTCCCACCTCTCACAACGTTATTCACTCTAGTCTTCCTTTAATATTCAACCAGAAGAGCACGTAAACTTAGATATCCCGCCGAAGTGCGAGGTAACTTTTATACAATGTCTTGCTCTTCTGACTCCTAAGACTATGACCGTTGAGCTTGTTTACTTCAGCAACTGACTCTTATTCACGCATGCTGGTATTAGTGTTTTTCGTCGTATTGTTAAGACCCCCATAGAACTGTCAGCCTTCTCCTTAACGTTCAGAGATATGTTTACTTCTGATTTTAAACTGCGTTTAGTGGTCGGCATCACTAAACTAGCCGCAACGAATAGTGGTAGATGTCATTCAAGGAGTGAATTGAGATAGGAAATCTAGATATGTTAGGACATATGAAAATCAATATTGTTATATTCCAGATATAACAATATTGATAGTTCTAAGAGACCCAACTCAATAACTTGAGACGATGATGTCAGCGAATCAATACTGAAACCATGGATGTAAAACGATGTTTATATTTATATAGCAAAATCATCCAATGTTTTACCACCATCAAGTGCTTTTTGGATAACCGATGGCGTACGACCTTGGCCAGTCCATGTCTTTTCTACACCATTGACATCAACGTATTTATATTTAGCCGCTCGAGCCTGACGCTTTCCCTTACTCTTGACCTTTTTCGATGAAAGTGCCGAGACAAGTTCATTAACATCAATACCCTGCTCTTTAATCTGTTTTGCTATTGCAGCGAGCTTTGCTTCTCTCTCTGCTTGCTCGGCTCTTAAAACTTCTTCTTCTTCACGTCGTTCTTCAACAATTGTTGTTAACTTATTGTGAGCCTCTTCAAGCTGATCTAACGTGAGATCTCGAGAAAACACCCTTAGATTGCGGATGTTTAATAATATTTTTTCTAATTCGTTCATATTGGCGCCTATTATTCCTTATATAACGTAAGAGATGAAAGCTTCATTTATTGAAAATGTAATCTATAACAGTTCACAAATTATGAAATAAAATCGCTTCATATTCTATAAATGATTTTTTAAATTGTAAATCGATACAATACACTTATAGTTTTAACAAGAAAGAAGTGCCATCCCTTTATTAATGTCAATGAAATTTTATTTATCCATAGTACTAACACCAATCAAACACCAGGTTAAGTCATTTGTTAGCAATTATTCGAGTTAGTTAAATGAAACTCGATAGAACCAACATCAACTAACTTTCATTATTATTGGTAATCGAAAAAAATAAACTCACTTACTTACATACGGACTAACCTCGAGCTGGATAATTATGCAATAAAAACAACTAAATTGCATTGACATTCCATAACCCCACTACTAACATGATGGTCTTACCTTTACAGTTTTCACTAGCAACTCATTGTATTATTGGGCCTAATAGCTTAAACTCCTCACGAAAACCACACATATAGTGATGCTTTTGTAAAAGTTCAACATGCATACGCATGTTTGAAGTTTAACAAGCTAAATTAATCCAGAGCGATATGGAAAAAAGTGATAATGCAACAACCAACACAAATCTATCAGTTCTTGGATTTTCTGGTAGACGCTATTTTAATCGTCGATCAGAACTCTAATATTTTATTCGCCAATCAGTCATATAATCAACTATTTGGGTATGAGTCAGAGGGAATGGAAAACCTTAGCTTAGAAAAGCTTCTACCAGCCACTTATAGTGAAATGCATAAAGAAAAAGTTAAGCACTTCATAGAACATCAGTCCCCAGCTAGAACCATGATGTCACGAAATATGTTGTCTTGTATCAAGTCAAATGGCGACTCTTTTTGCCGCAAGAATCTCAATTGCGAGTATCACACTGAATGGCGAGCGCTGTGGCATAGCAACCATTCACGACTTCTCTACCATACTGGAATTTGTCGAGGACCTCCGCAGTAAGGTAATTACTGATCCGTTAACAAATTTATTCAATAGGCGACATCTTAATATTTTACTAGAAAAGCAGTCTCAAGCGATTTTTAACTCAAATTGCATGGGGATCGCTTACTTAGATTTAAACAAGTTTAAAGCCATAAATGATTCATTTGGACATGGTACTGGTGATCTACTTTTAAAAGAGGTTTCCAGACGATTAACTGAAAGCCTGCGCAGCGATGATATTTGTTTTCGGTTAGGGGGAGATGAATTTCTCGTATTGTTTAATTTGACTAAACACTATGACAGAACTTCGGAAGCAAAGTCGATGGCGAATAAGCTTAATCAGCTAATTTCAACCCCAGTGTATGTAAGTACACTCGGTCATGAAATAACCATTAGAGCTAGCATCGGTATTGGTATATACCCAGATGATTCAAGTAGTTTATCTACACTGATAGAGTTAGCGGATAAGGCGATGTATAGAGCCAAAATCGCAAGTGAGCCATACATGTGTGTTTCCGAAAAGAGAACAGCTCCAACAGTTCTGTAAACTTAGTTGACCATGTACAAAATTGGCTCGTCTCCGCTAAACTGAGGACCCTGTAAATAATTTTGTGTAACAGCAGAGTAACATATATTCAGTGAGTCGGTCTTCGAACATAATCATAATGAATGCGTATTTAGGTGATTGCGACCGATCGGGAAATAACTGAGCTGAATGCACCTAAATATGTACACTGGAGCGAGCTTTCAATCCTCCTACTAACGTTGACCTATTAAGCGACTCTTGCAAACGCCACTTAAGTCTTAGCTACTTTTCGCTGTTAAAATACACCCCGCTAACGTGATACACCTAAGGTAGCGAAAGGCTCAACAATACACACCATTGAATCAAATACTAGGTTATTACCTTAAACATTAACTTCACAACGGTTTCTACCGTTTCTTTTCGCTCTGTACAATGCTTCATCTGCCTTTCTGATAGATTTGTGAAGCGATTGATCTGTTCCCGTCCAGTGAGATATACCTATTGATATCGTTAATTTATCTATATGTGCGAAGCCGTGTTGTTCAACATTCTTTCTGAGCCTCTCAGCCTTCGCAAATGCACTCTCTATACTCATCTCAGCAAGAAAAACTATAAACTCCTCCCCTCCTGTTCTGCATAAAATGTCCGTTTTACGAGATTGACATTTAATCAGATTAGACAGTTCTTTCAGAACCTCATCACCAATACTATGCCCATAGGTATCATTCACTTTTTTGAAAAAATCTATATCGATAGCCATGACTGAAAGAGGACTTTTCCTTTCTTCAAGTTTATCAACCGCCTCTTCGAAACCTCTCCGGTTAGTAAGTCCAGTCATAACATCAGTTAAGCGATCATTTTGCAGCTTTTCTATGGTATTCGAAACGTCGGTAAAGGTTTTAATAACAGCATTCTTCAATAGAAATGCCTCAAAATACCAAGGTTTTATTTTTTTTAAGCTAACAGAGCCAGAATGTTTGACGTTTGCTTTGTTAATTGACATAGCTAACTGCCAAAGCGGTTTAGATATAGTCGAGGAAGTCACCCAGATAAATATAAAAGTAAACAAACTCAGAGGAATCGTACGTATAAAAACAGAATGCAGTTGACCATCTAATATATCAAAACTCACAGACTTCGATCTCTGAATAATAATGCCCCATCCTGTATTATTTACAGGCGAATACCCTGCCAGTACTTCTTCTCCAAAATAGCTAATGGTTTCAATGCTACCTCCTCCACCTTCGAGTGCCAAGTCAACAGCATGGTTATTATCAACTACTTTTCCTATAAGCGATTTATCAGGGTGATAAATTATAGCTTTATTACTATCAACTACATATAAATATGAACCATTGCTGTAGCTATGGTTATCGAGCAGAAAATTTAACACATTATTATTCTTGAGGTATATTGTACCTCCTAAGTACCCTAGGAACTCCTTATTGGGAGAGAAAACTGGATACGAAATACAGATCAAGTAGTTTCCTTTTGGTGAGACAAAAGGCTTGGTAATAAAAGGTTGAACTTTGTTTAATGATTGTAAAAGATTTTCATCTGTTAACTGTATTCCTTCAGCTTTACTTATGTTTTTTGAAGTTGATACGATAGTCCCTTTGTTATCGACCAAAACAGTAGAGTTAAACAAGCCAGCTTGCTCTTGCAATCGATTTAGTTCATGGTCAACGAGTTCTTTGTTATCAAAATCACTACCTAAAATATCTGCCGAATACTCAACTTGTCGCATTGCTGACTTAGTAAATCCCTCCGTCACCTCTGCCATTTTTTGGGCGTAAGCATAGTTTGTCTCCATGGAATGACGTATAAGCTGTTCACGCTGGACTTGATAAATTGAGAAAAAAGTATTGAAAAGTGTAACCGACACACTGAATATACAGACAAAAAGAATTAGTTTTCTGAGGTTTAATGTTTCTCTATTGATAGCAAGCATAAATTTGAAGTTCGATCCATGGAAAAGGCCATAACTAAAGCTTAAAAAGCATATCCACTCATAATCCTTAAAATGGGAGCAAAATCAAGAAAATAATCAGACTATATTGTTTTTTATCAATTAGCGACGTTTAGCGTCCAAAAAGCAATCAATGAGCAAGTCCATCACAAACTATCTGAGTCTATAAAAGTGGTACTTTTGAAATCGCCATTGCTGAGAAACCGACAAAACGATAAGGCTTAGTTAATCCTTGGAGTTCATAAATAAACTCTCCTCTGAGCCAATTCATCAGTTACCCGATCCCATTTTAGAGTACTGGCCCTAGAACGAATTAATCTATTCTATCTGTTACATCCCAAATCTTGCTAAACCAATTAGGTTAGTTGAATATTGCGATAGGAATAATCATATGCCTCTAGTGGTGTAATTAATGTAACGTTCATTAGCTGTTTTCTTTAATTAAACTGATAGTATCAATTTACAAGCAATCAAAGGAAAAGAGAAAAGGCATTACATTAGTATCTGATGTGTTGATTTGCACCTTACGCAGACAATTTAACGCCTTTTGATTAGAAGCCAGACCTAAAAGGTATGCGATGATGCTCAAAAGCTAATCGAATACCTGTCGAATGTGAAATAGACAACACTAGAACCGAACAACCCGTTAGGGCTTTTTTTCAATTCCCATGCGTGGGAATGGTTATTATGAAAAGAGTTTTATCGTTACAGGCATTAAGTTGTGTTGAGATAATAAAGTTTGCCCGTAAGAGCGTTTTGAGACAATAAAGATTACCCGTAACACACAACTCATTGTTTCGACGCACGAAATGTTGAAAGTTATCAGACCAGTGCTTTGCTTAGAGCCAAGTAAAAGCCATTTCTTACGGGCAAACTATTTTGTCTTTTCACCAGTTATAAGGGATAAACTTTATTGTCCCTGCACATAAGTACTTAACTTAACTATATTAATTACGACCAGCCATCACACCGCCGTCAACATCCCAAACTGCACCAGTTACCCAATCTGCTTTATCAGAGAGTAAGAAAATGATGGCATTGGCAACGTCTTGTGGTGTGCCTATGCGGCCAATTGGATGGAAACCGTTAAAGCCTTGAAGCGCTTGGTGAACTTCTTCTTTAGGTATGAAACCTTCATAAATTGGTGTCTGTACGACCGCAGGTGATACAGCGTTAACTCGAATATGATTGGCAGCCAGCTCCATTGCCAGATGTTGAGTCAGAGAGTGCAGGCTTGCTTTCGCCATTGAATACGCTGACGATGGTGTCGCAGCAATCGCTTGTTTTGCCCACATAGAGCCTACATTGACGATAGCGCCCGGACGGTTTCCTGCAACCAAGTTGGCTGCTACTTTTTGGGTGATGAAGAAGAATGCGCGGTTAATTTGCATGTATTGGTCGTAATCCGATGCGCCATGCTCTAAGAACGGTTTAGGGAAGAACACACCGGCTGCATTTACCAATAAATCTACGTCTGAATGTTTTTCATCAATCACTTTCAGTAACGCTTGCATACCTTCATCAGTCGTCAAATCTGCGGTTAACGCTTCGACTGAACCCAGTGATGACAACTCTGTATGTGCTGATTCTGCTTTTTCTGCACGGTGACCGACGATAACGGCTTGCCCTCCTTGCTCAAGGAGCATACGAGCCGTTTCTAAACCCATACCACTTGTGCCACCGATAACCAGTAGTTTTTTACCTGCAAATTGATTGTTCATAGCTTAATCTCTCTTTAACCGCACAAAGCGGAACTTGTTAGTGTTGAGCCGGAGTGTTGTGTAGAGTCTCACCCCTTGCTGTTTACGTTCTTATTAGGCCTTCTCAATGACCTTTATCTTAGTGGAATTATTATAAAGAAAAACTTTTTATGGACGCCTTTGGATATAGACTGTTTTACTCACCAACACTGGCAGAAGAGTGTTTATTTGTCGGCTTGATAGGTATTTTTCACGGATTTACTTTCTTTCACAAACGAGATAATCTGTATTAGCACTAAAGAAAAAGTTTATCGCTATGAAGTTACCTATACACCTTAATGCACTGCGGGCTTTCGAAGCGAGTGCCCGGCATCAGAGTTTCTCTGCGGCAGCAGAAGAATTACATGTAACCCCCGCGGCCGTTGGACAACTTGTTCGTTCATTGGAAGAATGGCTTGATGCGCCTCTTTTTCATCGGATGAACAGTGGAAAAATTCGTTTAATTCCCACTGAAACAGCAGAACGAGCACTGCCCGACATTCGAGCGGGATTTGATAAATTGATAATTGGCTTAGAACGTTTACAAGAAAGTTCTATGAGTGGTGTTCTGACCGTGACCGTGAGTCCAGCATTCGCCGCCAAGTGGCTATTACCGCGACTGGATAGGTTTCAAGACGTTTGTTCAGAAACAGATGTGCGCTTGGATACCAACCTAAAGCCCGTCGACTTTGCGGTTCAACGTGTCGATATTGGAGTTCGTTATGGATTGGGTAACTGGTCGGGATTGAAGGCTGAGAAACTGATGGATGAAGAAGTCTATCCTGTGTGTTCACCGAGATTATTGTGTGAACAGCGTCGTTTTGACGATCCCAGTGAACTGCTTCGTGAAACCCTCATTCATGATTTATCTATGGATGCACATACCGGATTCCCAACGTGGTCGGAATGGTTGAGAAAATCGGGAGTTACTGACCATGAGACAGCCCACAACATTCAAATCAATAACTCGGCTGCCGTCCTTCAATCCGCTATTGACGGGCGGGGGATCGCTCTTGCACGTAGTGTTATGGTGCGAGATGACCTAGCCTCTGGGCATTTGATCCGTCTTTTCCCAGAAATCCAATTCAATTCACCTTTGGCGTATTACGTGGTGTATCGCCCGGAATGTGCAGAGCTTCCAAGAATGCAAGCTTTCCGAGGTTGGTTATTTAGCGAAGTGAATCGAGATGATGAACAATAAAGGCTTTCTATACATGTTTTAATGATCATCTTACTTGCTGTTGCTATCCCATGTGACTAAGGTAGTTGTGTCAAATCTTCAGCTTTGTGTAAGCGCTTCAACAAAGAAAACCTTAAAAGGAAAATAAACAGAATGGCTAATGAAGTTCATGCCGCAGTTGATGAATTCGAATGTATCAGTCCGCAATCGCATTTTAATTGGGTCCGGTGCGGGAGTATTAACGGGCTTATTTACTATGGCCGCAGTGTTTATTGGATGTTTTTGGCTGTTTTGTCTTCCCACCTTTTTTGGTGGTGCTTATGTGCTCTGCTCCAGTCAGACTGAACACTGCATTAAACGACATTTTGCGTTTCAAAGTTAACTGGGCTTAGATACCCAAGAGCACTGTGCCTTCTCGTCCGAATATAATCAACCTCAATGTACTCAAAGACCGTTTGGCCGCACCTCATCTCTGATCATGATCGGTTCGTATTGAACTGCTTCAACTTTCATCGAATGGAAGAAGCTCTCAACACAAGCATTGCCCCAACAGTTTCCTTTCTTACTCATACTTTGTTTTAGATTATAAGCAGTTATGAGGTCTCGATAATCTTTCGAGCAATACTGGCTACGACGATCACTATGAACAATCACTTCCCCTGGGAACCCTAGACGGAACAGAGCCATTGATAATGCATCGCAAACCAGTGTTGCCGTCATCCTCGTATCCAACGACCAACCGATTACTTGTCGTGAATAAAGCTCACGACAAATACCAAATCACTCAAAATCTTGGTCCTCACTTGCCTTACCCATCTCATCAATAACTTTATCAGCGAGTTTGTTTACTCGACTAAGTTTTTCATTCAGATCTTTTTGGACTGTTTCTCTTTCCCACTCATCCCTTTTAAGATCAGTGGAGTTACTTGATAACTCACGCTTCATAGTACGGTCCTGATACCAATTTACTCAAAACTCCATTTATTAGTTTTACAATGAAGCCTCAACAAACTATCTCGTTTCACAAAGCAATGTTAGCGTTTCATAAGGACGCATAATAATATGCCTATTTAGCTTAATCCCGGTTTCATAATTACTCAGCAGCACTTTTGCGTTTATTAGTTCAAAGTCTTCTGGTAAGACACATTCTGCTTCAGTATTATAGTAGTTGTTCAAACAGATCAAAGTCTGGGTATCGCTTTGACGTCGATACCCAAAGATCGAATCATGCTCAGGGTATAAGTCCGTATAATCTCCAGTCGTTATCACATCGACTTCCTTACGTAGCTGAATAAGGTGCTTATAGAAGTAGAACACCGAGTTCTTGTCCTCGACAGCCGATTGAGCATTGATGGTTGGATAATTCTTTGCCACCTCAAGCCAGGGAGTAGACTTTGAAAATCCAGCGAATCTGGAATCATCCCACTGCATTGGAGTTCGAGAGTTATCACGAGATTTTTGCGCCAATATAGCCATCATTTCATCGTGTGTTACGCTCTGTTCCTGTTTCACCATGATGTTATACATATTCGTGCTTTCGACATCTTGATATTGCTCGATGGATGTGTACCTAGGGTTCGTCATGCCGATCTCTTCCCCCTGATAGATATAAGGAGACCCTTGCATGAAGTGAATCGTTGCCGCTAGCATTTTGGCAGACTCTACACGAAACTCAGTATCGTTTCCTAAACGGCTTACGATACGTGGCTGATCGTGGTTACACCAGAAAAGTGCGCCCCACCCTTTGCCATTCAAGCCTGTTTGCCATTGATTGAAAATCTGTTTCAGTTGATGGAAGTCAAACGGTGCTTTCGTCCACTTATCACCATTTGGATAATCAACTTTCAAGTGATGGAAGTTAAACACCATAGACAGCTCTTTACCATCCAGTGATGAATACTGTTGACAGTGCTCAAGTGTGGTTGAAGACATTTCACCCACCGTAACAGAGCCGTATTTTTGGAACACAGCTTCGCTGATCTCTTGCAGATATTCATGCACTTTTGGACCATCGGTGTAGAATCTACGTCCATCACCGACTTCATCACTTGGGAAGTCCTGCTGCTTTGAGATCAGGTTAATTACGTCTAACCTAAAGCCATCCACACCTTTTTCTGCCCAGAAGCCAATCATATCTTTCACTTCTTGACGTACTTGTGGATTTTCCCAGTTGAGATCCGCTTGCTCTTTAGCAAACAGGTGCAGGTAATATTGACCAGTCGCTTCATCAAGTTCCCAAGCATTACCACCAAATTTCGATTCCCAGTTATTAGGTACTTGACCTCCAATCGGATCTTTCCAAATGTAATAATCTCGATATGGACTATTCTTATCGCCCAGAGCTGACTGGAACCACTTATGTGCTGTAGAGGTATGGTTTACGACAATATCCATAATGATGCGAATGCCACGTTGATGTGCCTGCTTAAGCAACTCATCAAAATCATTCATGGTTCCGAATTCTGGATTAATGGCGTAATAATCGGCAATATCGTAGCCATTATCAATCATTGGTGATTCATACACTGGAGTCAGCCAAATCGCATCAATACCAAGACGTTGTAAATAATCCAACTTCGAGATGATCCCTTTGATATCACCAGTACCTTTAGCACCGCTGTCGCAAAAACTTTTTGGATATATTTGATAGATAGAAGCCTTCTTCCACCAATTTTTGTCATTTTGAATCATAGGTAAACCTATAAAGTGATAATGCGAAGAGAGCATTCAGGAGTGCTCTCTTCGCATTGGGGGGGAAAGAACGATGGGTTACTGAACGCTTAAAGTCACTGCGTCATATTCAGCGTTGATCGTAAAGTAGTAGAGTTCACCATCTACTTTCGTAGCTTGATGCGTTTCACCGCTCTGTTCGAGTGATACTGGCTTATCACTGTAAACTACAAACTCACCACTGCCCTTCGCTTGGTACTCGGTAGCGCTTTGCTTCGTAACCGTGCCACTTGGCAGATATTTATTACTGAAGCCAATCACAGCAACACCACTTTCCAACTCATACTCGGTCAGTAGAGATGGCTTTAACCACTGACTTTCAAGGTGGTGAGATCCTTCTTTGTAGAGCTTACCTGTCAGTGAGTCGAACATGATTGAGCCTCTGTTTACGGCAATTTCACAGTTCACGACTTCTTCACTGGAGTAGATGTTAAAAATAGCTTTAACTTTTTGACCATTTAGCGTGTTTTCAACCACAAGTGGTGTTGCTGTCGTTGATGGATCGTCAAGAAGACACTCAATACCAGGTTTAGCCTTGCCCTCACAGCGAATAATCTTACCGTCAGCATGACACAGTGGACGTAAGTAAGTTGAGTCAGTCTTACCGACATCATCACTGACATAAACTGGACCACTACTTACTGCACGCAGAACTGCATGGGATTCGGCATCTTTACGGTAACTGTGGAACATATCAAAGTCAGTGTAGTGGAACTCTGAATGGAACAGGCTATTGAATACGTTTTGTAGAGCATGAGAAACAAAGCCATCCTCTTCTTCAGGGAAGTAGTCGCGGCTGTTTCGGTTCACTGCGGAAGTGGTGCGAGCTAAAATATTCTCTTGAGCCATCCCCATACAGTTAATCAAACCGTTTGAGAATTTCTCTCTTGCCGAATCATCCATGCCTTTGTGCAGAACACGAGCTGATTGACCAATCATGCCCTCTTCACGGAAGTATGAATAAATTGCCGCTTGACCATCGACCTTAATAAAGTCGAAGCCACTCTCTTTAATAAATGAGTGGAAACCGTCCCAAAACTCAGCGTTCTCACGCTCCGTAGCTGCGGGCACATGGTAGCCATTGCGGGTCGCTTTAAGTGTGTGTGCTAGCGCTTGGTTCTCTTCACTGTTTTTGTCTAAACCGTACCAGTAGCAATAGAACGCATGCCAAATACCGACATAATCCAGACCAAAGTCCTCTTTAAGTGCTTTAGTTAAGCCCTTCAAACCGTGTGGAAAACCCTCTTGGTGCGCTTCAAAACCAAGCAGTTGCTTCTTCTCATTGAGGCGGAACCAGCCATCATCAAGCATGAACCACTTGAATGGTACCGCTTTCTCTTTCATTTCACGCGCTTTGTCTAGCATCCCTGCATGAGTAACCTCTTCATAGAATGCATCCCATGAACACCAACCTAAGTAGTTTAGTGCTGAAGGGTATTCGCGCTCATCTCTTGGCAATAAACTAAGACGTTTACATGCCGCTAAACAAACTTGCTCAACCAACTCATAAGGATTACTACCTTTTTGGTATAAGAGGAAATCCCCCTCAAGTGAAGTCAGGTGAGACACCTGTGGTGAGATATTGATACTCAAACCAATTTCATCCCCCTCTAACCAACTGTTGCTGTCTGATAATAATGGTAAGAAATAGTGGTACTCTTCACCATCAAAACAGAGCATAGAAATAGTCTGCTTGGGCACGTCATTTAATGAGTGACCGAAGAATGGCTTACAGAAATATTGAGCCAAACGGTTGTTGTCATATTGGTAGTTGGCAATAAATTGCTGAGCTTTAAACTCTTGAAGCTTAAATTGTACTGTGCGCTGAGCTGTAAATACTGGGTTGCGATTCCAGATTGGATCAACGCTTAATTCGCTTGAAAAATGATAAAGCTCAACACCTTCATAATCTCGTTTAGAGAGTGAAAGCAAAGCATTGACCTGATCTGTTTTACTATTGTAACGATACTGACCATCTTGTTCTGCCAGTTCGATAGCAATGTTATTCGTTAGACGAAGTTCTGGTTTAAGTTGAAGCATAATGTAACGTTCCGAAGAGAAGTGGCAGCTAAGCATATGCCATAGTGCCACTTGGATAGATTGATAATTGTTATTTTGCAGTTTGAGGCGTTAGTGCGAACTTACCAGACTTAAATACGATAACCGTCAGAACAACAGGGACAACGATGGCAACCAGTATTGCAAAAGCAAACGTTGCCCAGAACTGTGGTTGGATAGATAGAATACCCAGTAGACCACCATTACCGATACCGTTTGAAAGCACACCGAACATGCCACACACAATCGCTGCACTTGCTGAGCCGATCATTGCGCACAACATAGGGAACTTGTATTTCAGGTTGATACCGTACATTGCTGGCTCTGTTACACCCAGATAAGCAGAGATAGCCGCAGGTACTGAGATATCACGCTCATTTGCTTTCTTGCTAGCGATTATCACACCTAGAACCGCTGAACCTTGCGCAATATTGGATAGCGTGATAAGCGGGAAGATTGGCGTACCACCCACAGTTTGAAATAGCTGCATATCAACAGCGCTGGTTGTGTGGTGAATACCTGTGATTACCAATGGTGCGTATAGGAAGCCAAATACCGCAGAGAAAATCTCACCGTAAGAGCCTGTCATAGCGACTAGAACTAATTGACCAAACGCATCACCCACGGCACGACCAAAAGGACCAATCACTGCGTGAGAAACAAATACAGCTAGTGTTACGCTGATAAGTGGCACGGTTACTTGGTGTAGGTATGATGGAATAATACGACCTAGACGCACTTCCACCACTGCTAAGAATATACCCGCTAAAATCGCTGGAATAACCTGTGCTTGGTACCCTACTTTCTCAATCACCATGAAGCCAAGGTCCCATACATCAGGAGTTTGAGAACCAATACCATAAGCGTTCATCAACTGTGGTGATACAAGCGTGATACCAAGAATAATACCCAGAACAGGACTGCCACCTACTTTCTTAACTGTTGACCAACAGATAGCCACAGGTAGGAAGTGGAATACAGCTTCACCAATCAGCCATAGGAATGAATGAATGCCCGCCCAAGTCGCAGAGTTAGCAACCAATGAGCCATTACCTGTAAAGTCAATTTCAATTAGGTTGCGGAAACCTAGAATCAAGCCACCTGTAATAATCGCTGGTAAAACTGGGACAAAAAGTTCAGCTAAGTTGGTTAGCATACGCTCGAACAGGCTCATGTTTTTCTTTGCTGCCTGTTTTGCTTCATCTTTACTTGATTCAGAAATGCCCGCTTGCTTAATCAGCTCTTTGTAATATTGGTCAACGTCTGTACCAATAATCACCTGAAATTGACCCGCATTGGTGAAACACCCCTTCACGGCTGGGATTTCATTTTCAATGCGCTCTGCATCGGCTGTATCTGTATCATTTAGGGCAAAACGTAAGCGAGTCAAGCAGTGGCTTACTGAAGCAATATTTTCCGCTCCACCAATTAACTCAATGAGTTTTTTAATTTGCTGTTCGATTTTCATAACTGTTCCACTTATTGGGACTGGTCCCAAATTTATTTAAAAATAAAACCCTGGTGATTTAGGGACTGGTCCCAATGATAAATTTAAAAAGTTTTGACTCAACATACAGAACTGCATAGTGTGACTTGAAACACATCTATTTTGTCCTTTATGATCTCGATCATGTTGTATTTAGTGTAAAACTGATGTTAAAACTGACCATTAGAGATATTGCTGCACTCTCCGGTGTTGGAAAATCCACCGTATCAAGAGTCTTAAACAATGACCCTGGAGTAAAAGAATCGACTCGGCAGCGAGTTGAGGCTGTTATTACCAAATATAACTATACCCCTTCGCAAGCAGCCAGAGCACTCAATAATAAAGAGATCAAATCTATCGGGATCATTGTCGGAAAACTTGGTTCGCAACCCGAAGCAAACTCACTAAGCCAAATCATTCGTTACTTCGAAGACGTTGGGTATGAGTCGGTTATATTAGAGAGCAGACGTGATCGAGGCGTATTTGAGAGACATGTGAGCTTTTTGAAGCAGAAGCGAGTTGATGGTCTGATGTTCTTCGGCTTCAGTGGCATTACAGATATAGAGTTTGAAGAAACTGATTTTAATGGAAACATCATCTCGATTATTACCAATACCCCAAGCGTTACTTCCATTGCTCTCGACACCAAAAAAGCTGTTGATTTGTGCTTTGAACACCTGATCCTTGAACCATCGATTAAAAATATCGGCTTTATCGGTGTGAGTGAGCAAGATTATTTCTCAGGCAAGGCACGTCTAGAAGCGTATAGAGAGAAGTGCCTTGAGCATAGTATTGAGCCAATCAGCATCACAGAGATGCGAAGTTATGCTGATGGTCAAAGTGCTTTCTTAGAGATGGCCAAAAAAGAGGTTGATGCAGTGATCTGTGGTACAGAACGTTTAGCCGCAGGTGCGATGTTGGAAGTTCTCAGATCAGATAGCCACATACAGATCGCGTCCGTTGGGTTAACCGACCATATAAAACTGCTAGGTAACTATAAATGTGCGACTGATTTGCAATATCAAGAGATTGGCTTACGAGGTGCGCAATGCCTGTTTTCTCTAATTAACGGGGAAACTCCAGAACGATTAACGTCTGTAACGCCTATCTTGTTCACCAATATCATCACAACTAAGTAGATATAAGAGCTAGCATAGCTAGCTCATTTCTATGGAATCATAGCTTGCCTATGATGACTACTTTTGGTAACTCTTTTAATTCTTGAATCTCAAATCGCAGCTCTTCAAATTCCTCTAATATTTGAACTTCCATTTTCCGTTTATTGGAAGCACCCACAATCCATGAGACTAGAACCTCTGCAAATCTACCGAACATACCAACACCAGTAGTAATCAAGATGATTGCGACAATCCGACTTTGAAGGGTTACAACATGGAAGAAATCACCATATCCGACCGTTGTAATCGTTACAAAAGTCCACGAAAATACATCACCTGCGTTTTGAAGGTTTGCCCCAGGTTTCACTTTTCTAGATACAAAATGTTGAAGATCGAAGCAAACACCAAATCATTAATGATGTTTCGACCATAAAGTGTAGAGATGCCGATGCCTTAATTTCAATAATTTTAAAGATAGGCTTAATTATCCAAATCAATAGAAAACCCGAATTAAACGAACAAAATGATTAACCTATTTCAATTGGTATATAATGTAATAGCTTACTTTCAAGGTTGAATATAATATCATCTAATCTAGACGTTTGACCTCTCGTTTGCCATGTTTCGGACTTGGACGTACAAAACAAACGCTATTGAAGCCCATTTTCTCAACTTCGGATTCCATTCTTCCTTTTGTTCTCAGGTAGTGATTTCTTGATGTAACATCTATACCAATGCGTGAAATAACCGTAATGTCAATAACACCGTATTCTTTCATATCACTGGCTATGTAACAAACCAGATCAAAAATCTACCACCTCAAGAGCTTCTGTCGGTCCCTCCTGCTTTAGAGTTGTGCCAAGACCTGTCACACTAAATGATGCGTTGATTTGCTTGTTGATTACTAAATCACTAGATTTCAACAGACAAGGTTAAGTTTTCATGTTGAACAGGTAAACCTCTTCGGCTCAGTACAAAGATGTTTACCACAAATTCATTTTTAGTTAACTGATAAATTGTAACCGTTCACCAGTCCCTCATTGACAGCCTCTGAAATGTGACCAGCAGC
>ERZ1673961.334-NODE-334-length-21042-cov-8.159670_pt1 | contig 21042 bp, 19 predicted proteins | sample MGYA00580189_ERZ1673961 | MGnify/ENA primary metagenome ERZ1673961 (study PRJEB41334, sample SAMN05608105) | rock metagenome | biome: terrestrial subsurface; feature: shale formation; material: shale | place: USA: Pennsylvania ... | reverse complement strand
ATTAATGATAATTTTCAGGTTCTCAAGCCAGCATCTTCAAGTTGATTCGGTATAGTATTTAAACCGTGAGGCTTTCCTCTTCCCGGCGGTAAGAGTAGGTGTCCGCAAAGCGCGATAAAATCCAGTCCCCTGCAGTAATGAACGGATAACCACCCTGCTCTGGCCGTTCAGCTAAACACGAAGAGAGCGTTGCGATTGGTGTATCAAAATCGGGTTCAACAAAGAAAGGCATCGAGAAACGCGTGCGGCCTGTGGTCGGGCTCGCCACCCGATGTTTGGTCGAGCGGTAAATATCATTCGTCCAACGCTGCATCAAATCGCCAATATTAACCACAAAGCTTCCTGCAACGGGCGGCGCATCCATCCATTCATCTTGCTTGTTCAACACCTGAAGGCCACCGCTCGAATCCTGATAGAGCAACGTAATACAGCCATAGTCAGTATGAGCCCCCGCACCATTGGCCTCTTTCATCTGGCTTGGATAGTGCAGCATGCGCAGCACAGAAATCGGCAAGGTAAAATACTGAGTGAAGAAATCCTCCGGCTCTTTGAGCGCAATCGCCATCGCCTTGAGGATCCTTAAGCCAACATCCAGCGTCAGTGAATAATGCTGAATCATCGCCTGTGTAAATCCTTCGATATTCGGATACTGGTTGGGCCCGTAAAGTTCTGGGCAACGGGCGACCTGAGAATGATACGGCGATAAATCCAGCGCCATGTCGAAAGACTCTTTGCAATCTAACGCTCCCTTGGGGTCTAACTTCTCCGCATTTAATCGGCCCCAGCCACGATGGTTACTGCTTTTTTCGATCGATAACCGCTGCTTTTCTGCCTCCGGTAGAGCAAATAGTTTTCCAGCCATCGACTCAATATGGTCAAACTGTTGCTGGGGAATGCCATGCCCGACAACGTAGAAAAATCCTAACTCACGACAAGCACTGTCGATCTGGTCAATCACTGGCTGCCAATCTTGGCGATTAGCGGAATGTAGGGCTGAAATATCGATAATGGGCAGTGACATGCTCTCTCCTTGATTGTCTCTCTATCCACGTATTTCCCTTGTTGCGAAAGGAATGTTGGATCAGTGTGATGGGGTTAAGCAAAAAGCTGACCACTCAGCCAACTTTTAACCAATCCCATTTACCACAAGGCAAAGAGGGCTGCGTCTCGCCAGAAGCGAACATGCACTGCACCGGAAGTGTTCAATCGCTGATTGCTCTGCACTATTTTGGTCTCATGATTTGGTCTCATGAACAGAAGCAAATAAAATCAATTCGGCCGCAGGCCACTGATCTAAAACCGAAATGGTTAACATTTGCTTACACTTCGCCATTCATACTAATTAGCGAATAAAATCAATCAGAAGCATCAGCCATTTTCTACTCTATTCTCACAAAACCAATCCAAAATAAAAATCAATGCAACCAAAATCATACCCCGTCCGTATGAGTAAGCTGTTGGTAGATGTAACGCTGACAAACACAAACATCTTACTCTGCAACGGAAAATCATTATGAAAAATCATTTACTCAGTTCAGCCAAAAATCTGTGTCTTACCTTATCACTTATCGGTGCCTCTTCATTCGCTTGGGCAGGACACCATCTCAGCGTCAAAGGCACCGATCAGGATGTGTCCGGAGGGACCGTCACTGCCGATATGATCATGGCAGGAGAAAATGGCTGGATGGTCGTTCATCGTACCGACAGCAACATGAAACCCGGCCCGGTCGTTGGCTATGCGCCAGTGAAGAAAGGAAGTAATCAGGCAGTCTCAGCGATTTTGACCGAACCGGTTAAAGCGGGCGACATGCTGATGTTGATGCTCCATGGCGAAGCAGGCGGAATGAAAACTGGTGTGTTCGAATATACCTTGGGCGCTAAAGCGGACGGCCCGATTCGAGAGGACGGAAAGTTAGTCATGGCCGTCATCACAGCCAAATAATCCATTAACCTGTCGCTGAAACGAAAGAGCACAAAAGTGCTCTTTTTGTTTTTCAAAACCTCAAAACGACGAAAGGCCGCTTTGATAAGCGACCTTTCTGAATAATGGTACCGATGGGCGGACTTGAACCGCCACTCCCGAAGGAAACGGATTTTGAATCCCTGAAACACGGTTTTAATAGAGACAATACAACCTTTAAGTCATTGTTGCAATTGGTTTTAGTATTTTCTGGTTTTTTACGGTTTCGGATGGTTTACGCCTAATTTACGTTAAATTTACGCCAAAAAATTGCAGTCCCATGATGTTCCCTACCCCTATATGACTTCCAATTATTCGCCGCTACGTGACCTCAAATTATTCGCCGATGCGTGACTTCCAATAACTATTGGTCACGTCTCATTGAGTCCCATTTCTTGAGTCCATAAAAAAGAGCATTTCGGAGTCCATAAAAAGGTTTCGGGACGCTATAAAAAAGAGGCACTGTAAGCGCCTTTATTGAGTGATTTCTTTTGCTGATGGGAATGTTCGATGATACGGCTAAACGGTCTTACAGATCATTTTAGACGGCTTCACGCTGGCAATTGCTTTGCTCTTGGCGTATCGGTAAATGCTGCCTTTTCTTTCGATTGGTATATGCTCAAGGTTCGGGTAAATACACTCCCAAAATTCAGCTAGTGCCGTTTCTACATACGTCATCGGTTCAGGTCTGTCCAATTGCTCTGCCATTGCTAACACCTCATTATTTTAACACCTATAAGACTTCCGAATATTACATCAACAACAGAAGTCTAGCCGTCTAAATATTGGGTCAATCTTAGGGTATTACCTTATTTCTGCCCCCTATCTCAAAACATGGTCATTTTGGTAGTTTTGTACCACCTAACTAGTACAAGCATTTAAAGCTAGATATTCCAGCCAGAAAAAAGGCTTTCCTCACTAAACCGCCACCTCAAAAATAGACAAAAAACCTTACATATCAGCAAAATGACTAAAACGACCAAACTAACCAAAAATACCAATACGTCTAAAACAACCAAAAAAACTAATATTACCAAACAAACCAACACCGATACGTGACCTCGCTTTATTCTGGCAGGCAATAAAAAACCACCCTTGCGGATGGTCTTTGTAAATCTATTCAGTTAGCGCAATGCTCGGTAAAGTCGTTCGTTCTTTTCCCCTCGTTCAACCTTCCATCGATGCCCCTCACTAAAATTATCGCCTGTATGCTCTTTGAGAACTTTCTTAGCTCTGGCTCGGCTAATGCCTTCCCCCATTAAGAAAGAAACAATTTTATCTGTAGTTCGAGTATCGTCGGCAATAGCATCAAGTATCAGTTGAATTTCTTCCGCATGTTCTGCCAATTTTCGGTCAATACGCCCTCGAATTTCTGCTTGTGCCGCTTCAAGTTCATCTACTGGTTTAACCGAATCAAGCAAAGCTGAATAAGGCTCCCCCTCTACCTTTGTATATTGGTAGGAAACTTTATCCGTATTGTCTCCACGCGCTTTAAAGTTTTCGAATAAAACTGTTTTTGTTGTCATCTTCGTACCACGAAAACTATCGTCTGCCGAATTAACTACGTCCAATGTATAACAGCAATCCGCATCATCTACAGTGTCACTTGTACCCTGAAAAATGACTTTGCCGTCTGCGTCTCGCGCTTTGTTGGTATGAGCTAGCGCAATCACCGTACCACCCTTAGATACAAAACCACGCATAATTTCATTGAATGCTGAACTTTCTGTCTTGTTCATTAAGTCACTAAACTTCTTTAAGGTATCCAGTATCAGAACTTTCCCCTTAGCTTCATCACGTGCGGTTAGTTGTTCAAGCATCACTGCCAAATGACTATTTTTAAAACCGTTATAGCCACTAGCTAACATCTTGATGCCATGTTGAGCCGCCAATTCCGCTTTAGTAGTTAAGCCTCTCAAGGTATCATCACTGTTCAGGTAATAAATGTCCTCGCCAGAAATAGAACCGACTTTAACGCTATCAATCAGCATTCTGAGAGTGAGTAACGTCTTACCGCTGTTAGGCTTTGCGAAAATGATAGTTATCTGCCCCATCAATGCTAGACGGTCTAATACCCAGTTATCATTGGCTAACATGCTGCGCATCTCCTCGATGTTGGTAATAGCAAACTGATCTAAATTTAAAATCGCTGTTTTATCGACTAACTGCTTCGGTTTCACCTCATTCATTAACTGCTTATTCACCTCTTCGACTCCACCAGCACAGAAAACGTCTGAATAGTCCGCACCCTCTTTTTCTGGCATGACACAACTAAACTCACCGCCTAGCTTCTCTGCTACTTTCAGCCCTGCTTTGTCGTTATCCAATGCGACTATGACGCGCTGATATTCCGGTTTCATTAACTGAGCGACTTTGGCTATATTGGTCGCGCTGGTGGCGCTGTAGCAGTCTTTACCCGTTGCAAGCATGATACTCACGGCATCGGCTGCGCCTTCGGTGACATAACAAATGGAGTTGTCATCCTCACCAGAAACAAAACACCCATAGTAAACACCATTAGCCCCACACCCTGCGCTTACCATCTTTGAACCGTTATCATAGATACGCTCAAAGCCTGCGGGCTGCCCCAACTTGTTAAAAAGTTCATGAGCCGTGAACGTGCCGTTTCCGTCCTTGCCAGTAAAAAACAAGTCGTGAGCCTCGGTTAATTTCTTCCTGGCTAGGTATGGGCTATTCGCTGCGCTGTTGTTTTTTAACTTACTGAGCCATTCGAGTGACTTGGCTTGTTTAGCTTTGTCTTGTTCGTTCTGCTCTGTTTGTAATGCGCTTGCCTTAGCTGATATTTCTGGCGCGAGTAACACTTCATCATTACCAAATGGCTTTGGCTGCGTCATTCCACGCTTGGCACTTTTCAGCGTGTCCGTAATTTCCTGTTGTGTTAAACCGATAGTCTTAGCCGCCTCGGTGAGTCTGCTTACTGCGAGTTGTTCCGGTACTTGCCCTGCGCCTACCGCCTGAAACATGCGAAATGCTTTATCGTTAAATAGATTGTTACGCCCACCAGCAGAACATTCCGCAATATCGTTACACATCCCATCAATACAGCTTTGGATATATCTATCATCTTTCATGTGCTATTCTCTATTCGAGGCTGCTAGTCGTCCCGACCAAGTTCTGACCAGCAGCTTATCTATAGGTTAAAGTTATGCGTCCGGTGATTTATCACTGGACGTTTCTTTGTCTATGGAATTTCTGATAGTGGCAATCGCATTTCGTATCAATGCCTTACCTTGTTCTGTCGTTGCAGTCTTGCTAGCCCATTCAATAAACCTTTCGATCTTGTTATTGATAGCCTTGGCTTGTTGTTCCTCCATTTGCTCAAAACGTTTATGGTGATAGCGGTAAATTTCATCATCATTGATAAACCAAACGGTAGGCGCTTGCTTATCGTCACACTCAACGGGTACAAGTAGCTTCCAGCGAATAAAGTCAACAATTCGACCAGAGTCCTCCATCAATGCTGTATGTGTTATTTGTTTTTGGTTTAATGACTTACCAGAAAGGAAAACATCTAGAACTTTATGTGCTTTCTGGTTTCTGCTATATGAAGGAAGTTCTAGCTTATTCATGATCGCCCCCTTGTTGCTCTGGAAGCTGGCTCGCTAGCCATAGTCCGAACAACGGAATACAAACATAACCGCGCTTACCTACTTGTCTGTAACAAGTTGATAAACCGGTATGCTGATCACGCTGCCAGAATAGGCGTTTGATTTGGGTTGGTGTAAATTGTGGGAAGGACTTCGCCACCTCGGTTTGAGGTTGCCAGTTATTGAGGTCTTGTGCGATTGTGACAATTTGGTCAAAAGTCATTGGGTATTGCTCCTGTTGGTTACGGTTTAGATAACCTTACAGGATGCAAAAAAGGGTGAATGAACGAACTACCCTAAAATTGTTTTACTTTTTCGTTATACCCAGCTTCTTTAAGGTAATTTCTCGCTGTATCTGGGTGACAACCCATTGCTTCGGAGACTTGAATACATAGAGTATTGAACTTCACCTTTCCATATTTCTTTTTGATCTCAGGTATAACCTTATCCGCTAAAACACTTGCCTGCTTAATTTTCTTTTGTCTATCTTCCTGCTTTTGCTGGCTAGCCTCGCTCGTCCTACTATTACCAGCAATAATATTACGTTCATTTTCAGCCTTTGCCATTTCGTAGCCGAGACCAAATAGAATTGCGGCTCTCTTCTCAGCTTGCTCCCAATCTAAACAAAATTTGGATAGTTCCCAAAAAAGGTATGTGTCTATGATTTGACCTAACAATGCGTAGTGAGGCACGTTTAACTTTCGGCTAAGCACTCTAAACATAGAACCTAAGCAAAGCTCGGCACCGCCAATAACATAGATTGCTTTTAGCGGTAATGTTTCTCTAACTTCTCCATCTGTTTTTACTGTAATTGTATCTTGTAACCACTGCCCAACATACCAATCGATGCAACCGCGAACACCATCATCAACCGAGCTGTCCTGAGAGGAATAATACTTACCAAGAGACGTGGGTAATTTGTCATGAATAATTGCCATAACTTTGAATATTTCTTGGCTTCTTTCTATTTCACTTTCGATGGTAAACGCCCCACTGGGAAAGCTGAACAACCCTTTTTTTGTTCCTCGCGCATTGGTTGTACTAAAAGCACCAGACTCGCTATGACTAATATCCGGAATATTCATCGCTATTCTTTCCCAGTTCTGAATTAAATTTTCAGCTCTCTTATCCATGCGCAATGCCTCCAAATACTCGATCTGTTAATGACGCTTTATGTTCCGTGCAAAGGTGTGAATATCGTTGAGTCATAGTAATGGACTTGTGACCTAATACCTGAGCGATTTCTAATAGGCTGGCTCCATTCATGGCTAACAAACTTGCGCATGTGTGACGCAAATCATGAAAACGGAAATTTTTTATTCTGGCTTGGGTTAATGCTGCTCGCCAGTGAAAATCAAATACTTTGAAGTATCCACAAGCATTATGCTCATGTGGAAATAGAAAGCCGCTGACCTGCCGAAACTTCATTAGTTCGCTAACTACATCCTGAGTCAATGTTAAAACTCGTTGCTCACCGTTTTTGGTTTGCGTTAAGTGGGCGGTTCTGGTTTTAAAGTCGATATTCGTCCAGTCCAACGTCAATAACTCGGTTCTACGCGCTCCGGTTGTTATTGCCATCAGCACCAATAAATAGAGCCGATCCCATGATGACTGTTTAGTCGCGCTCAATAACGAATTGATTTCTTTTACCGTCAAGAAACGAGTTCTACCGCTGTTCTCTTCGAACTGAGCAATACCTTTTACTGGTGAGTAGTCAATATCGAACTCTTGCGTTAGATAACTGTAGAGTGCGCCTAAAGCGGCTTTATAGCGGTTTGCTGTAGGTTGTGACCTGCCAGAAGTAATCAGCGCCTTCAATTCGGTGCGAATTTGTTGGCGTGTAATTTTACCGACTGGTTTATCACCGTAGAGTTGAACCCAATAGGTTAAACGCTGAATTTTTGAGGGATCTTTGCCATTGTCTTGCTGTAGATACATTTCTACGGCTTGGCTTAATGTGAGTGTATTAAGTGTGTGATTAGTTAAAGCGTGAGAAAAACTGTCGTCCACCAGCAAACTAGCCGCGAACTTTTGGGCGTCTTTCTTGATTTTGAAGGTTTTTGAAATTCGTGAGCCACCTCGCATAAATTCAACTTTATACGTAGTGCCTTTTTTGCCCTTACGAGCTTGTATTGCTGCCATGCTTTACCCCATTACGCCAAATTACGTTAAAAACATAACCGCATAACAGGAAAACAATCCGAATGACTTGTTTTAATTCCCTCTAAGTCTTTGACCAATAAGACAAAAAGAGAATGGTACCGATGGGCGGACTTGAACCGCCACTCCCGAAGGAAACGGATTTTGAATCCGTCGTGTCTACCAATTTCACCACACCGGCATCTTAGGGGATGACCCTTTGATGGTTGGCCATTATACGGAAGAAACCGGTTGGCGCAATAACAATATATTGAAAAGTAAATTGTTTGCTGAATATTTCGCCAAGCGAGATATTTTCGAAACTCACTCCGCAGCAACCCGCGATTATTCCTCGGTCAGTTGTTGCACAACCTGGTTCCTGCCCTGCGCTTTGGCGCGGTACAACGCCATATCTGCGCGGCGGAAAATAGAGGCTTCACTGTCCATGTCGTGATAGCTGGTCACGCCAATACTGATCGTAAATGCGGGTAAGTTGTCCACTTGCAGCAATTCCATTTGCGAGCGCAGGCTTTCCGCAAGTTTACAGGCGCTTTCGATATCCTGCATCGGCAGCAAAATGGCAAACTCCTCGCCCCCCAGTCGAAACAACATATCCGTCGAACGTATCCGTTGTTGCAACTCTGATACCATGCGTTTCAATAATTGGTCGCCAGCCTGATGGCCAAACTGATCGTTTACCCGTTTAAAATAGTCGACATCCAACAGAATCAGACCGAACGGATAACCACCGCGCTGAGCGAGATTGAGCTGCATATGGATTTGTTCATCCCACTTGTGGCGGTTGTAAGCACCGGTCAGTTTGTCTTGGGTCGCCAGAGTCAGTAATTGCTTTTCGACCTGTTCCCGACAAGTGATTTCTTTCGCCAAGCGCGACATGACGGCTTTGATGTCGTGTTCCAGTTCGGCCAGCTCATCCTTGGTGGTAATTTTGTTCACCGTTTCCTGAGACAAGGAATCCCCTTGGTCAAGGGACGCATTGAGAGTTTTGATGTCACCCTGAATGCGTTTAATACGCTGCAAGATGATTTGCACAATGTAAACCGTCAGCAAAAAGCCAAGCACAACAGCGCTGATACCGAGCAGCGAACTGACAAACAGAAACTCTTTCTCATGTTTTTCGGTGTAATACACATCATTGGTCGTGATGGTGTTGAGCTGCTGAATGATAGCGTTTTCTGCACTTTCCAGCTCCGCTGCCATTTGTTCCATCGCACTGCGCTGTTCATCGTTTAGTGTCTGGCTTTCAAACAGTTGTTCAAGGTGGGATTCAAAGGCCGCACTTTTCTGCGCATAACTTTCTATGCGGCTTAGCACTTGTTCGTGTTCACTTTGAGCCAGCATCAATTGTTTCGCGCTCAGGCTTTCGGTAATCAGCCCGACCGCACGATCCAACAGGCTCTTGAGTTGCTGTTGTTGAAAAACCAATTGTTGATGTTGCTTGAGCTCCTGATACGGTTTTTCGCCTTTCAACTGATACTGTTCAAACTGAAGGTGCTGCTCCAGCTCAATGAACTCAACCTGACGCATGATTTGGCTGAGTGGAATATCCAGATACGCGACTTCCCGCATCTCCTTTTCAATCAGTTTAATTTTGTAGCCTGAATAGACGATGACAAAAAACAAAAACGACAGCAACAGCACAAACAGGCCACCGATTTTTTGTTTGATAGAGGCGTGGTACCAGTTAAATACCGACATGAGAATCCTTGTAATGCAATACGAATGCGTGGCTGAAAATCCTGTTGCTCATTCTACCCCGCCCCTTTCGCGTGACAAGGTTGACGGGCCAGCTTTTCCCTGCATATCTCGCCGCAGCGCCAGGATAGAGTCTGAAATATTGTGCCGATTCGTTAACCTGTGCGGCAGCTCTCTTTTCAGTACCGCCCTCAGCCGATATGCTTGCCGCCATTTGTTGTCAGACACAAAGGTCGTTATGCACACATCAACTTTGCCTCCTGCAGGACTGTTTCGCCGTCTGGGCGCCCTGTTTTATGATTCCCTGGTCGTGATGGCTATTCTGATGATTGCCGGTGGCGTTGTCGTCGCCGTGTTAGAAGCTCTGGTTGCCACCGGACTGTTCAGTTACGCGCCTTATCAGGACGCAGGGGAACTTCTGACTCGCCACCCAATCTGGAGCCCGGTGTACACCTTGTATCTGGCTGCGACTTGGATCTACTTCTTTGTCTATTTCTGGACACGTGGCGGGCAAACACTGGGCATGCGCGCCTGGAAAATTGTGGTGTGCAATCAGAATGGCGATCGCATCTCAGCTACTCAGGCTCTGATTCGCCTGGCAACGTCCGTTTTTGGTTTGGGCAATCTGACGGTTCCGCTTGACCCGAAAAAACGTGCCTTTCAGGATATGTGGGCCAAGACCCAAGTTCTCGTGCTGCCAAAAGTACGCTAATCGCGGTAAAGCCCGCAAATAAAAAAGGAAGGCATCGCCTTCCTTTTTTCGTTTACAGTTTTCGTCTTAGCAGCAACAGCGCGATGGTCAGAAATACCAGGCTGGGAGCCACCGCGCCAAACACAGGCGGGATGCCATACACCAGACTGAGCGGCCCAAAGAACTCGCTGGAAATGTAGAACGTAAAGCCCGCAATCACGCCAGACAGGATTCTCGCCCCCATGGTGACGCTACGCAGCGGACCAAAGATAAACGACAGCGCCATCAGCATCATCACCGCAATCGAAAACGGCTGAGTGATCTTACGCCAGAACGCCAGTTCATAACGCGAAGCATCCTGCTCTGACGCTTTCAGATAATGCACGTAATCATACAAACCGCTCAGCGCCAGCTCTTCAGGCTTCACTGTAACGACGGCGAGTTTGTCCGGTGCCAGAGAGGTTTCCCAGCTGTACTGTGGTAGTGACTGTTTAGTAATCACGACATCGTTATTCATGTCAGTCACTTCCACATTTTTCATCATCCATTCATTCTCACCGAGGTAATCCACCTGCTTGGCAAAAATAACCGTGCGCAGTTGTTTCTGTTCGTCGAAACGCCACATGTTGAGACCGTACAGATGGTTGTCATCAATCTTACCGATGAAGATAAAATCGTTGGCATCCCGGGCCCACACCCCCGTTCTAACTGACAGAATCTGACCACCGGATGTGGCAAACGCACGTAAATCACGCGCCGCTTTCTGGGCTTGTGGTGCGCCCCATTCGCCAAGCAGAGTAATGATGATCATCAGCGGCACTGCGGTTTTCAGTACCGACAGGCCGATATCCAATTTGGAAAAGCCTGCGGCCTGCATGACGACCAGTTCAGAGCTCGCCGCCAACGCACCAAGACCAATCAGCGCGCCCAACAGAGCCGCCATCGGGAAAAACATCTCGATGTCGCGCGGAATACTCAGCACCACAAACAATAGCGCCTGCATCAGGTCATAAGTACCGTTACCGACTTTGCGCAGCTGTTCGACATATTTGATGATGCCCGACAAACCGATAAAGGTCGTCAACACTAAGATAGTGGTTGCGATGATGGTCCGGCCAATGTACCAGTCAAGAATCTTAAACACGACTTACGCTACCTTTCTCTTCTGTCTTAATTTGTCTTTGAATTTTCTGACCGGCACACTGTCGAGTGTATTGGCAACAATTGCCGCCAGCAGCAACGCGGCGTTGATTGGCCATAAGCCGACCATGGCAGGAATTGAACCGTCTTCCAGTGCTGATTTGGTCGCACTGATGGCCAGAAAGTAAGTCAGATAAATCAGGATCGCTGGCCCCATTTTGGCAAAACGTCCCTGACGCGGGTTCACCGCCGACAGCGGCACCACCAGCATGGTCAGTAGTGGAATACACACCACCAACGAAATTCGCCATTGCAGTTCCGCCTGAGCGCGGCGATCCGGATTTTGCAGCAGTTCGAGCGTCGGAATCGCATCCCAACCGCGGCCTTTTTCCTTCACTTCACGCTGACCAATCAGACCTTCGTACTCATCAAATCGAGTCACCATGTAATCGACACGCGTCGGCACACCTTCATAGCGGGTACCGTTGTACATCGTGATGACCTGGCGGCCGTCGCTGAGCTCTTTGACATCACCTGAATCGGAGAACATCACGCTTGGCAGAATCGACTCACGCGGTGCCAACTGGGCAACGAACACATTGCTCAGTTTTTTGTTCTCAATGTTATCGATGAACACCACCGACGAACCATCCGGCGAACGCTGGAACTGCCCTTTTTGCAGCAAATCAACACTGTTTTCCGCTGCCAGTTGTTCCATCACCGAATCGACTTTGTCCTGACTCCATGGCGATAGCCACAGCGCGTTAAAGCCCGCCAGACAAGAAGTGATGATACCGAGATACAGTGCGGCGCGGATCAGGAACTTGTTGCCGATACCGGTCGCGTTCATCACCGTGATTTCACTTTCAGCATACAAACGCCCGAAGGTGAGCAGAATCCCGATGTAGAGACTCAAAGGCAGCATTAATAACCCCATCGATGGCATGTTCAAACCAACGATAGATAAAATTAAGCGAGCTGGGATTTCACCATCTGACGCATCGGCCAAAACGCGAATAAATTTTTGGCTCAGAAACACTAAAAACAGGACGAAAAAGATAGCCAATTGGCTTTTTAGTGTCTCGCGGATCAAATATCTAACAATAATCACGCTGAAATAACCTATGCAAAACTTGTTTTTTTGATTGAATCACTATAATTTCCCGTTGAACCTTTTATTTTTAAAAATTTCGCTATGTGTTAGAGCGCTTAAACAAAGGGTAGATCCAATTAAGGATTCAACAAGTAAGAACGCATTATCTAACATTTAGTTCTATTTGTCTTTAGGATGTAGGAGTACGCATGGAGTTCAGTGTTAAAAGTGGTAGCCCTGAAAAACAACGTAGCGCATGTATCGTTGTCGGAGTCTTTGAACCACGCCGCCTTTCTCCAGTAGCAGAACAGCTTGATAAAATCAGCGACGGCTATATTAGTTCACTGCTTCGCCGTGGTGATCTAGAAGGTAAACCGGGGCAGATGCTACTGCTGCATCAAGTGCCAGGTGTCTTATCTGAGCGTGTATTGTTGGTCGGTTGCGGTAAAGAGCGCGAACTGGGCGAACGTCAATACAAAGAAATCATTCAGAAAACCATCAGCACACTTAACGAGACAGGTTCTATGGAAGCCGTTTGCTTCCTGACTGAACTGCACGTGAAAGGCCGCGATACTTACTGGAAAGTTCGTCAAGCCGTCGAAGCGACTAAAGATGGTCTGTACACCTTTGATCAGTTCAAGAGTGTGAAGCCAGAAACCCGTCGTCCACTGCGTAAACTGGTGTTCAACGTACCTACTCGTCGTGAACTGAGCCTGGGTGAACGCGCGATTACTCACGGTCTGGCAATTTCGTCGGGCGTGAAAGCGTGTAAAGATCTTGGCAACATGCCACCAAATATTGCTAACCCAGCTTACCTGGCGTCTCAGGCTCGTCGCCTGGCTGACGACTACGAAACCATCACCACCAAAATCATTGGTGAAGAAGAGATGGAAAAACTGGGCATGAGCTCTTACCTGGCAGTGGGCCGCGGTTCAAAGAACGAATCCATGATGTCGGTTATCGAATATAAAGGTAACCCAGATGCAGACGCGAAACCGATCGTTCTGGTTGGTAAAGGGCTGACCTTCGATTCAGGCGGTATCTCACTCAAACCGGGTGAAGGTATGGACGAGATGAAGTACGACATGTGTGGTGCGGCATCCGTATTCGGCACCATGAAAGCCATCGCAAAACTGAACCTGCCACTGAACGTTATCGGCGTACTGGCTGGCTGTGAAAACATGCCGGGTAGCAACGCTTACCGTCCGGGTGACATTCTGACCACGATGTCAGGTCAAACCGTAGAAGTCCTGAACACGGACGCCGAAGGCCGTCTGGTACTGTGTGATGCGCTGACTTACGTCGAACGCTTTGAACCAGATTGCGTGGTGGATGTAGCGACCCTGACTGGCGCTTGTGTGATTGCGCTTGGCCATCATATCAGCGGTGTCATGTCGAACCACAACCCGCTGGCGCACGAGCTGGTCAATGCCTCTGAACAGGCAAGTGACCGCGCATGGCGTCTACCACTGGCAGACGAATACCATGAACAGCTGAAGAGCCCGTTTGCCGATATGGCGAACATCGGTGGTCGTCCAGGCGGCGCTATCACTGCTGGCTGCTTCCTATCTAAGTTTACCAAGAAGTACAACTGGGCTCACCTCGACATCGCAGGTACTGCGTGGAAATCAGGTGCAGCGAAAGGGTCTACCGGTCGTCCGGTCTCGATGCTTGTCCAATTCCTGCTAAACCGCAGTGGCCAAGAGACCGAGGAATAAACCTCATCCACAAAAAGGGCCGCAAGGCCCTTTTTTGTTTTTCACCTTCACCATGACAGGAGCGCTCAGACGACTATGGCAACTGCCACGTTTTACATCGTTCGGCCCGACTCGGAACAAGCCACCACGGCTGGTTTCGAGGCGTACGTGGTGTACCTGACTCAGCACTTTGCACGTCAGGGCGCAAAAGTATATTTGCAGTGCGATAATAAAGCGCACGCCGAACAATTGGCGGAACGATTCTGGCAGGTCGAAGCCAAAGACTTTCTGGGCCATAATCTGGTGGGTGAAGGGCCGAAATACGGCACCAATATTGAGATTGGCCATGTCGGGGTGAAACCCTCTTGGAACCGACAACTGGCAATAAATTTGGCCGATAATCATACAACCTTTGCGAAGGCCTTCGCAGAGGTGGTAGACTTCGTCCCCAACGAAGAAAATGCGAAACAACGGTCTCGCGAGCGTTATAAGTTGTACCGTCAGGCGGGTTATCAACTGCAAACCATCGAGATCCATTATCCGTAACGGTTCATCCTTATAGTTAAGCTCTCTTTGCCAGAGAACTCACTTATAAAGATTGACCGAATTAACCATCAAAGTATCCATTAAAGAGCACTATGGAAAAGACATACAACCCAACATCCATCGAACAAGATCTGTATAAGACTTGGGAAGAGAAAGGCTACTTTAAGCCTCACGGTGACACATCAAAAGACGCATACAGCATCATGATTCCGCCACCGAACGTCACTGGTAGCCTGCACATGGGTCACGCATTCCAAGACACCATTATGGATACCTTGATCCGTTGCCAGCGTATGAAAGGCAAAAATACGCTGTGGCAAGTGGGTACTGACCACGCCGGTATCGCGACTCAGATGGTTGTTGAGCGTAAGATCGCAGCAGAAGAAGGCAAAACGAAGCACGATTACGGCCGTGATGCGTTCATCGACAAAATCTGGGAATGGAAAAACGAGTCTGGTGGCACCATCACCAAACAGCTGCGCCGCCTGGGTGCGTCGGTCGACTGGGATCGTGAACGCTTCACCATGGATGACGGCTTCTACAAAGCGGTTCAGGAAGTGTTTGTACGTCTGTACAAAGATGACCTGATCTACCGTGGTAAACGTCTGGTGAACTGGGATCCAAAACTGCACACCGCGATTTCGGATCTGGAAGTTGAAAACAAAGACGTGAAAGGCCACATGTGGCACTTCCGCTACCCGCTGGCTGATGGCGTTAAAACGGCTGAAGGTAAAGACTACATTGTTGTCGCCACCACACGTCCAGAAACCATGCTGGGTGATACCGGTGTTGCCGTTAACCCAGAAGATCCTCGTTACAAAGATCTTATTGGTAAAGAAATCATTCTGCCTATCGTTGACCGTCGCATTCCTATCGTGGGCGATGAGCACGCGGACATGGAAAAAGGCACGGGCTGTGTGAAAATCACACCGGCGCACGACTTCAACGACTATGAAGTTGGTAAGCGTCACCAGTTGCCAATGATCAACATTCTGACTTTCGATGCCAACATCCGCGATGCAGCCGAAGTCTTCAACTCAAACGGCGAAGCCAGTACGGCTTACGGCACTGACATTCCTGCGAAATACCAAGGCATGGAACGTTTTGCGGCACGTAAAGCGATCGTGGCAGAATTCGAAGAGCTGGGTCTGCTGGAAGAGATCAAAGATCACGACCTGACTGTGCCTTACGGCGACCGTGGTGGCGTAGTTATCGAACCTATGCTGACTGACCAATGGTATGTGCGCGCAGGTATTCTGGCGAAACCAGCGGTTGAAGCGGTTGAGAACGGCGACATTCAATTCGTACCGAAGCAATACGAAAACATGTACTTCTCTTGGATGCGTGACGTTCAAGACTGGTGTATTTCTCGTCAGCTGTGGTGGGGTCACCGCATTCCGGCGTGGTACGACGCACAAGGCAATGTTTATGTTGGCCGCAACGAAGAAGAAGTGCGTGCAGACAACAACATCCCAGCAGATGTAGCACTAAGCCAAGACGAAGACGTTCTTGATACCTGGTTCTCTTCTGCGCTTTGGACCTTCGGTACACTGGGTTGGCCTGAGAAGACTGACGCACTGAAAGTCTTCCACCCATCAGAAGTATTGGTGACAGGTTTTGACATCATCTTCTTCTGGGTTGCCCGTATGATCATGATGACCATGCACTTCATCAAAGATGAAGACGGCAAACCACAAGTGCCATTCAAAACCGTGTACGTAACGGGTCTGATCCGTGACGAAAACGGCGACAAAATGTCGAAATCGAAAGGCAACGTGCTGGATCCAATCGACATGATCGATGGCATTGATCTTGAGTCACTAGTAACTAAGCGTACTGGTAACATGATGCAGCCGCAACTTGCTGCGAAGATCGAGAAAAACACACGTAAAACATTCGAAAACGGTATCGAACCATACGGTACTGACGCACTACGCTTTACTCTGGCAGCAATGGCATCGACCGGCCGCGATATCAACTGGGATATGAAGCGTCTGGAAGGCTACCGTAACTTCTGTAACAAACTATGGAACGCAAGCCGTTACGTAATGATGAATACAGAAGAGCAGGATTGTGGCTTTGGCGCGGGTGCTGAGCTGGAATACTCTCTGGCGGACAAATGGATCGAATCTCAGTTTGAACTGGCTGCCAAAGCGTTCAACGAGCACATCGACAACTACCGTCTGGATATGGCCGCGAACACGCTGTACGAGTTCATCTGGAACCAGTTCTGTGACTGGTACCTAGAGCTGACTAAACCAGTACTGTGGAAAGGCAGTGAAGCGCAGCAACGCGCAACACGTCGCACGCTGATCACCGTACTGGAGAAGACGCTACGTCTGGCTCACCCAGTTCTGCCATACATCACTGAAACCATCTGGCAAAGCATCAAGCCACTGGTTGACGGTGTGGAAGGCGATACCATCATGCTACAGGCTCTGCCTCAGTTTGACGCGGCGAACTTCAACCAGGAAGCGCTGGATGACATTGAGTGGGTGAAAACCTTCATCACCGCGATTCGTAACCTGCGTGCCGAGTACGACATCAACCCAGGTAAACCACTGGATGTGATGCTGAAAGCGGCGAACGACAGCGATGCTGCGCGTCTGGAAGCGAACAAGCAAGTACTGGTGTCTCTGGCGAAACTGGAAAACGTACGTGTTCTGGCGGCTGGCGAAGAGACTCCGGCATGCGCAACGGCACTGGTTGGTAAATCAGAGCTGATGATCCCGATGGCAGGTCTGATCGACAAAGACGCCGAGCTGGCTCGTCTGGCAAAAGAAATTGTCAAAACCGAAGGCGAGATCAAGCGCATCGAAGGCAAACTGGGTAACGAAGGCTTTGTTGCGAAAGCACCTGAAGCCGTGATTGCCAAAGAGCGTGAAAAGCTGGACGGTTACAAAGAAACCTTGGTGAAACTGGCTGAGCAGCAAGCGACTATCGCGGCGCTGTAATGCAGGCGTTTACCTAAGCAAAAGGCAGCGAATTCGCTGCCTTTTTTGTTACCTGAAGTTTTCGATCGCCGATCACACAATACGATTTTGCTGGCGACCTTCGACAAACGCCTGAATATTATCAATCAGAATGTTGGCCAGTTTCTGAATCGCAGAATCACTGCCCCACGCCACATGCGGCGTCAGTAGCAGATTAGGTAAATCCATGTTCGCAATCAGCGGATTGCTGATATCCGCCGGCTCTTGAGTAAACACATCGACGCCCGCTCCGGCAATCTGACGTCTCTTCAGCGCATCCACCAATGCCACTTCATCCACCAGCCCACCGCGCCCGGCATTGATCAGCAGCGCGTTTGGTTTCATCTGCGCAAACTCCGCTTCGGCAATCAGATTACGTGTCGCTTCCGTCAGCGGACAATGCAGGGTCAAGACATCCGCCTGTTGCAGAACCTGTTCAAACCGGGTGTAACCGTCACGGCAATGCTCAGCGCCTTTGTGTTCCGCAAACAACACTGTCATACCCAGCGCTTGAGCGAGGGTTGCGGTCGCTTGCCCCAATGCGCCACCGCCCACCACGCCCAGCGTGCTGCCTGCGATATCGCCAATCGGATGAGTAAAGAAACAAAACTGCTTATTACGCTGCCACTCACCGGCGGCGATATCGTGATGGTAACCCATCAGATTACGCCGCAAGGCAAACATCATCGCGACCACATGCTCCGGCACGGATTGGGTCGCGTAGCCTTGTATGTTACACACCGCGATATGGTTGGCGCGGCAATAGTCGATATCCACGTTGTTGACACCTGTCGCCGACACCGCGATCAGACGCAGCTTGGGCAGTTGCGCCAGCATTTCTGCGGTGAGTACCACTTTATTGGTGATCACGATTTCCGCGTCTTGCAGGCGTTCAACCACCTGTTCCGGCAAGGTAAAATCGAATTCTTGCCAACGATGGGAAAACGTCGGTGCGGGCACATGAATATGACGGGGAATCGTCGCGCGATCGAGGAATACAACAGTGGGTAAAGACATAACTTCTCCTTTGCCTACCCACTGTCATCAATGAAAGATAATCGATTAAGGACGGGGTAGTTTTTTATAATCCGGCAATTTTCGCTCAGGATCGAAATGCTGCAATATCTCTTCCTGCGCTTCGGGATAGAAGTCACAAGGAACAAAGATAGAGCGTAGCCAATGACTACGAGGATGATAAAAGCTCAGCTCCGCTGCATGCAACTCCAGTCGATCAGTAAAATCGATCGCTTCTTGCGGCGCGTAGAACTCATCACCAACAATCGGATGCCCCAGTGCCTGCATGTGCACTCGCAACTGATGTGAACGTCCGGTTATCGGCAACAGACGAACCACTGTGGTTTGCGCTTCACGCTTGACGACCTGAAACAATGTCTGCGATGGTTTCCCAGTTTCATGACAAACCATCTGTTTGGGACGATTTGGCCAATCACAAATGAGCGGCAGATCAATATTACCTTCATCCTGCTCTACCAAACCCCACACACGGGCATAATAAATTTTATGCGTCAGACGGTACTGAAACTGCTTCTTGAGCGCCGCTTCCATGTACTTATCTTTGGCAAACAGCATCAGGCCTGACGTCGACATATCAAGACGATGCACCACCTGAATCTCCGGGTATTGTTCCTGCAGGCGACTCCACATACTGTCGTGGTGTTCAGCCAGGCGGCCCGGAACGGAAAGTAAACCGGACGGCTTGTTCACCGCCAGAATGTAGTCATCCTCAAAGACCACATCAATCCACGGATCCGTTGGTGGGTGGTACTCGGTCATTGCCATAAAAGTCTCTCGCGAAAACGCTCATCTACAAAAATCGGCGCATTATATACCCAAACCTTTTATCCCCAAACCTCAGTGAGTGGCGCTCCACTCCCCAATGCATGAATACCACCACAATGGGTACGTTTTACCTATATGAGCACAGTCTTGGTCGTCGCTTTTCCTTGCATGTGCACTCGGTGAATAAAAAGTTGCGTTGAAGTTGTAACTATAAATTGACACTAATAATCAGTGTGATATTCATGGAGGGTATTGACAATAAAATCAGCCCAATCCCAAGAAGGACAAGGCGAATCATAAATACAATCAAACACAACATAACAATTCATAAGGAACAAGAATGGAAAACGCCGTCCCTTATCCATCCGAACAACGGCTCTCATTATCACAACTACTTCGCTCACTAGGTCCTGGCATCATGATGGCAGCCGCAGCCGTTGGCGGTTCTCATCTGGTGGCATCAACCAAAGCGGGTGCCATTTATGGCTGGCAACTCGCGGTCCTGATCCTGCTGGTTAACCTGTTTAAATACCCGTTCTTCAAAGCAGGCGTACAGTACACCATGGGCACCGGTGACAGTTTGGTCGAAGGCTACGCCAAAATGGGCAAACCTTACCTGTGGATCTTCACGGTACTGGCGGTGTTCTCAGGCATCGTTAACACGGCTGCACTGCTGATGTTCAGTGCCAGCCTGCTGAGTTACTTCATTCCGTTTGAGCTTTCCATGCCTGTGCTGTGCGGCATCGTGCTTGCCACCTGTCTGATCATTCTGTTTGCCGGCCATTACCGTGCACTGGATACGTTGTCTAAAGTGATCATGGCGGTATTGACCATCGCGACGCTACTGGCGGTCGTGATTGCCGCAGCGAACCCGGCCCCCGTCACGGTAACGACAGAAGGCCCATCACCATGGACACTCGCCGCAATCGGCTTTTTGGTGGTGACCATGGGCTGGATGCCTGCGCCGATTGAGATCTCGTCGCTGACGTCAGTATGGTTGAAAAGTCAGTGTCGCCAGCAACGTGTGACTGCGCAGTCTGCCCTGTTCGACTTCAACGTCGGTTACATCGGCACTGCGATTCTGGCGATTGTTTTTCTTGCGTTGGGCGCTCTGGTGCTGCACGGCACTGGTGTAGAGCTGTCAAAATCCGGCGTGGGTTTCTCGCATCAGTTAGTCGGTCTGTACGCCTCCACTATCGGTGAATGGTCACGCTACCTGATTGCTGTGATTGCCTTCTTCTGTATCTTCGGTAGTACTATTACGGTGATTGATGGCTACTCACGCGTGATTGCCGAATCACAGCGTCTGCTGAAAGAGCAGAAAGAACAGAGTCCGAAAGTGCTGCAAGGCTGGATGATTCTGGTATCGGCTGCGTCACTGGCCATCATTGTGTTCTTCGCGTCTGCTCTGATGCCCATGCTGAACTTTGCCATGATCATGGCTTTCATGACCACGCCGGTATTTGCGCTGCTGAACTACGTCCTGGTGACACGTACCGAGCTGCCGGACGAGTTGAAGGTGGGACCGAAACTCAAAGCGCTGTCGATTCTCGGCCTGATTTACTTGTTTGGTTTCCTAGCGCTGTTCATCTGGTGGAAATGGCTGATGTAATCCCGCCATTTTACAGTGACCCGTCCTGATATGGGTTGACACTTTTAGTTAAAACGCTCGATGAACTT
>ERZ1673961.331-NODE-331-length-21130-cov-84.156062_pt1 | contig 21130 bp, 19 predicted proteins | sample MGYA00580189_ERZ1673961 | MGnify/ENA primary metagenome ERZ1673961 (study PRJEB41334, sample SAMN05608105) | rock metagenome | biome: terrestrial subsurface; feature: shale formation; material: shale | place: USA: Pennsylvania ... | reverse complement strand
TGGAAGATAGCAAGGCGATTGAACATATATGTCGTTCTAGTGAAGCTATGTTTGATTTAGCGGATATTCTTCGGGTTTCTCCTGAATTTTTATCACTAGATGGTGAGCTTAGTTTAGCTTTTGGTGCTAGAGGAAGCGGTAAAGCCTTAGGACATTATGAACCACTGTATCGCATTATTAATTTCACCAAAAACAAAGGCACATTAGGAATATTAGCACACGAATGGATGCATGCATTAGATCATCATTTAGCGACTCGTGAGTCGGACAAGCATTTAAGTTACTTATCAGATGATAAGTCCCTTATGTATGATTGGGTCCCCTATGAGGTCCGTATTACGATGTCCTCACTGATGGAAAGCATTAAGAAGGGGTTGTCATATGAAACTTATCGTTTACCAGTCAAAGCTTTTCGGTTAGAGCGTATGGCGCAGCACAAAGTAAATGAACTCTTCAATGAAACATTTACTGATGGGGTGTTAAATAAAAAGCAATTTAGTTGTTTAGCTTTCGAATTCGTAGAACAGCGAAAAAATGAACGACTAAACACTTATACATCTCTAGGTGACGCACCTCATGGCATGATTGAAAGAATTAACGACCAATCTGCTAAAATGTATGAAAATATGTTGCGCTATGCATCCATTCTCTACAATGAGGCAACGGGGGAAACATTGTCCGACATGCCAAAGGTTGTGTTAAAAAGCCGCTTCTATACCAATGCTAAAAAGCTTGATGGGAAAGGAAAAGCATATTATACAACCAATCGGGAGCTACTGGCTCGAGCGTTTGAATCATATATTGATGATAAATTAACACAATCCAATCGAAAGAATGACTACTTGGTTTCTTGTACTGCTGATCCACTGGCCTTTCCGCAAGATGAGGAACGTCAAAAGATTCATGAAGCGTTTGACACGTTTTTTGAAGCGGTAAGGGGTTACCTTGTAGACTAATTATCTTAGACGTATTCACTTTATAAAGTGACTGCGTCTTTTCTTTTTTGATGTAGGTGTAGAAAAATGATTCAAAGTATTGTAATATAAATGTATTGAATGTTTTTTCTTTTTTATTTTTTTAACGCTACGCTCTTAGGAGACGTATGCCATTATCCAATAAACACACAGCCTTTGGGTTGATTTCGTAACGTATTTGTTACGTGATTAAACCTAAGGGCTGTTTTTTTATGTCAGCATGTTCAAGCAACAAATCTTAAGATTTGTTGCTTTTTATATATATCAAACATTCAGAGAAAGGAGTTGTGTTCATGAGCACAGTTATTGACTCAACACACAACGAAACAAACACTATTTTTTCATCGAAAGGAGAGCATCCAGATTATCCGAGAATGCTTCAAGTAAGTAAAGAATCGGTCGCACAGTCCGTATTTACTTATGCATTAGGGATAAAGGAATGGGAAACCAGCAGTGGCTATAAGCGTCATCAGTTGTTATTTACGATTGTGGCCGGAAGTGATTCGTCTTTACAAGCGATTAAATCTGTCATTTCTAGCGGTTGGTCCATTACTTTTGGACATGGCGAGAAGGGCGAAAGTGATTATCGTTTTAAAAGTGATCAAACGATTGAAACAGAGAAGGGCGCCTATGATTTCTTCACAATGAATGTTGGACGAAACAAGAAAGCTTTGGCTATCGTTCATGAAGATTTGAGAGATCAAAATGAATTTGTCTTATCCTTAGATGGAAAACCGTCGGAAGATGTTCAAAATCTACTTGGTGGCAGTAAATTTGGCTTAAACGTTTTAGATGAATGGCGTGAGACAGTCTATCAAGTATTAGAGGAAAGAGGCTACCTTGAGCAATTACCCCTTTATTTTGACAAGGACATGTTCCCTAACGGCTTACAGTTGTTTTCAATCCAATTAGAGGAAGAACAAGCTGATGAATTGATATCTGAACTCATTAAAACAGGCAAGATACAATTCCCAGAACAACGTCAAGGGACAGGTAGACACTTAGAAAGCGTGGATAGTCTCACCGACTACATGATGGAATACTCTGATGATATGGTCGAGAAACTTTCGGAAAAAGTACATCCTCGTCATGATCCTATGTATGATGATGTCGCTCCCGTTATTTCTCAATTCCCACGTGAGTTATTTCCTGTACAGAGTCATGTGACTACGGCAGTAGCCAAGCACTTGAAGACGCATAAATCAGCGATTATTCAAGGAGAGATGTCGTGTGGCAAAAGTTCAATCATGACAGCTGTGGCTGAAACGGTCCATGCTTATAAGAATAAGGCAGGGGGTTACTTCTCATGTCTGATGGTGCCACCTTCTTTAACAAGGAAATGGCCAGATGAAATACGTGAGATTGTGCCGGATGCCGATGTGCATGTTATTGAGAAAACAGCACAATTGATTGAGTTTCATGCTCATTGGACACGACAAGGTAGACCGCATCCAAGTAGACCTACTTTCTTTGTTATTTCGTTTACAACGATGCGTGGAGATGCTCGAACGGTGCCTGCCACGTCGTTTATTTCTAAGAAAACAGCGCTACAAAAAGAGGATGAGGAGCGACTCCCATACAAACATGGCTATTACTGTCCGGATTGTGGTGAACCGCTTCAAGTAAAGGACGATGACATTCACGATGGTTTAAGTGAAGAAGATGCCCATGAAATGAATTCAGACGCGTCCTCTGAAGATAACCTACGTGTGATGGAACAATCAGAGTTTGGGACGTCAAGGCGTGTAAACAGCGGTAAGAAACCCGCTAATGCATTTTGTATGCAATGTGGGGCCTCGCAATGGACGAAAAAAACACCGGTTCGTTATGAATCATTTGGAGACTGGTTAGCACATGAAAAACAAATATGTCATGCCATTGATCAACAAAATCCTAGACTAGTGCCACATATCCAAAAAAATCAAATGAATCCGCCTGCACAAAAAGGCATGCCAAGAAAAGTCGCAGCTATTGAGTATATTCGAAGAAAAATGAATAACTTTTTCGATATAACCATATGCGATGAAATCCATGAACTTAAAGGTGGTATGACCGCCCAAGGCAATGCCTTAGGAGCTCTCGTACAAGCGTCTAAAAAGTTTGTTGGTGGTACAGGGACGTTATTCGGCGGAAAGGTGCGCCCATAAGGGCATCTAACAAATCGGTTGTAGCATAACCGTGGGATAGTAGAGACATCGCTAAAATCCTATCGTCAACCAACTTATCCGGGATGGAAACTGAACGGGGAGTGTAGCATGTTGGTAAAGCCATAAGTCGTTAAGTTACCTAAACGCAACTGAATGGCAAGACGAAACGAAACAGACGAGGATAAATGCTAAACTGCGTGAACGATAGCCAGAGGGGTCCTAGCGAAGACATAGACGGAAAGGTAACTATAAACGTCTATTGACCACATGTTAACCAATAGCTTTGCCATCGGTTAACTATTCACTATAAGGTAGCTTTTCCATCTTGTAGTGTATGTCTCAGTGGTCTCCCAACTACCATCAGTAGTAAATGGCGAAAGTCGTATCCGACACTGTTTCATGCTAGTTGTTAGATGTACTAAATGGGGATTGTCTAAGTTGACACGCCTTGGAATTAAAGGTTCGGAGTTAATATTAACATTCTATTTGTCTAAGGAATGAATGATTAACATCTTTCACCCTGTTAGGGTTGAAAGGAAACTAAGTAAATTTCTATCACCTTAAATTAGGGTGAAAGGAGAGGATATAAATGACGGTTACACTAACCAAAGAAATCTTAGAAGATATTAAAGTCTATGCTAGAGATAATGACTTAAAATGTGAAACCGAGAAGGAAGTGCTTTATGTTCTTGGATTAATGACTGGCTTTGCTAGTAATTATTCCTAAACATAAATCTTATGGACAAATAGAGATATGTAACTCTCAGAGTCAATATGACAACGGAGAACCCGTAGTAGTCTGAGCTAGGGAAAGCCTAGCACATGGCGAAGGGGTCAGTTTATCCAGTCCAAAACAAACTCAGGAAGGTGTGTGAGACACTATGAGAATCCCGAAAGTAGTGATGGACAACCTATTAAGGCAGTCCAAAAGGGATAAAGATTATGTGTTCGAAAGAATTTACCGCAACCTTTACAATAAAAATTTCTTTCTTGAGGGTTATAGCAAAATTGCCAGCAATGAAGGAAATATGACAAAAGGTACAGATGGAAAGAACATCGATGGAATGAGTATTGAACGAATTGACAATCTTATTGAGAAGTTAAAAGACGAAAGTTATCAACCTAACCCATCCAAAAGAATCTACATCCCTAAGAAATCTGGAGGGCAACGACCTCTAGGTATCCCATCAATGGATGATAAACTGGTACAAGAAGTAGCTCGTAGGCTGTTAGAAGCAATCTATGAACCCATTTTCAAGAACACATCTCATGGTTTTCGACCTGAACATAGCTGTCATACTGCAATTACTAAAATTCAACGAAATTTCACGGGGACTAAATGGTTTGTTGAAGGCGATATTAAAGGATTTTTTGATAATATCGACCACCATATCTTAATAGGTCTGCTTAGAAAGAAAATCAAAGATGAGAAGTTTATACGACTTATTTGGAAATTTCTAAAAGCAGGGTACCTTGAGGATTGGCAATACCATAAAACCTATAGTGGCACTCCGCAAGGAGGCATCATTAGTCCGTTACTAGCAAATATCTACCTTCACGAACTAGATGCATTCATCGAGAAATACTTTCAACAGTTCGATAAAGGGAAGAAGCGCAAACGAACTAAAGAATATAGGTCCCTTGAATGGAAGCTTTCCAAGTTGAAAGTTTCGGATGAAGAATGGTTGCAAATGACAGAAATGCAAAAACAGGAGCATCGAAAAACTGTGAACGCTCTTATCAAGAAAAGAAATTATATGAATGCAACAGACCCGTTTGATTCAAATTTCCGTAGACTATATTACGTTCGTTATGCTGATGATTTCATCATTGGCCTAATAGGAAGTAAGAAAGATGCGGAAACGATTAAACAGGATATTTCAGAATTTCTTCTCAAAGAGTTGAAGCTTGAACTATCCCATGAGAAAACACTAATCACTCATGGCCATAAGAAAAAAGCGCGATTCCTCGGATACGACATTACAATGAGTCAAAGCAACCAAGCAAAACGGGGAAAAGACGGCAAACTTCAAAGGCAGAATAACGGAAAAGTCAAGCTGTATGTACCAAAAGAAAAATGGGTTAACAAACTTCTCGACAAAAATATCGTTAAGATTGACGGAAACAATTGGAAAATGACACATAGACCTGAATTGATTAATAACGATGACTTAGAAATCCTCAGCATGTATGATGCAGAGCTTCGAGGTTTCTACCAATATTACAAACTTGCGAATAACGTGAGTGTGCTAAACAAAATGGCATACTTCATGGAATACAGCATGTATAAAACATTCGCAAGAAAATACCGTATATCGGTTCGAAAGGTCATCAATAAGTTCAGCGTCAATGGAGTCTTTACCGTTCAATACAACACCAAGAGTGGTAGAAAATCTAGAACTCTTATTTCATCTTTTAAGAGAGACAATAAGGGAACTAAGGATAAAGAAGTCGATATTCTTCCAAATGATATGAAGTATAGCGGTATAACAAGTCTAATTGATAGGTTGAAGGCAGAAAAATGCGAATACTGTGGTACAACTAATGTTCCATTAGAGATGCACCATGTACGCAAATTAAAAGACCTCAAGAAAAAGAAAAACCTACAACAATGGGAGCGAATCATGATAGCTCGTAACCGCAAAACCCTAGCACTTTGTGCAAAAGGTCATGGAAACGACTGTCATAAAAAGCTCCACAATGGACAGCTTTAATAGGTGGATAATAGTGAGCCGTATACATGGAGACATGTACGTACGGTTCTGGGGGAGAGTTGGCAGAAACCTACCATAGTAATATGATAAGGCGCTGCCTGCTTATCCTACGCGGAAGATATTTACTATATTTTATGGCGGGTATTTCCCCATGAAATGGTGAATGCAGGTTATAAATTTTCTCAAGTCCGTCGTTTTAACGAAGAGTTTGGAAATATTGAAACCACTACTTACGAGCTAGATACAGATGGCGAATATAGCAACACGAACTCCCGCGGTGGAACGAAACGAACAGAGAAAGTGATGCCAGGTATCTCACCATTTATTTACGGCAAGTTTCTCGTTCATAATACGATTAACGTCCGTCTAAAAGATGTTTGGCCGGATCCTGTTGAATTGGTCGACACACCCACGATTTTGGTTGATATGAACGAAGAATTACGGCAGTCCTATCAACAAATGATCACAACCTTTGAAACAGAAATTGATGCAAGGGATGACGGGTATAAATTATATCTTCCAATGACCGATTATGGGGTGGCATATGCTGATAATCCCTTTACTTTCCCGAGTGCGACGTATCTTAATGAAGACCGAAAACGAGAAACGATTTGGTCAGCTATACACCTTAATCCTGATCAGTTACTACCTAAGGAAATTAAGTTGCAGGAGATTATTCGGACGGAAATAGCAGAACAGAGAAAAAGTATCGTGTATGTACGTGACACAGGTTCCTCAGTGCCAGAACGAGATGTTCGTCCACGACTGAAGCATGTGTTAGAAAGCGTTGGCGCCAAGGTATGCATTCTCGATACAAGTACAACAAAAACAAATCGACGAAGTGATTGGTTAAAACAAAAAATGGCGGATGAACAGTATGACGTCTGCATTGTTTCGCAAGAGCTAGTGAAAGTGGGGCTAGATTTATTGACGACGCCCACGCTGATTTACTATCAATTCTCTTGGAGTCTATTCACAATTAATCAGTCAGCTAAACGAGCGTGGCGTATTGGTCAAACAGAAGAATGCCGTTTATTCTATTTAGCTTATAAAGATACCCATCAAGAGACGATGGCCACGCTGATTGCTAAAAAGAATAAAGCGACCGCTGCTATAAATGGTGATATTTCATCAGATGGCTTATCAGCTATGCTAGGTGATGAAGGTGACCTTCAATCGATGCTTGTAAATACCATTAAAAATAATGGAAAAGTACTTAAAGGGTCTACAGAAGACTGGACTGCCCAACACTCTGATAGAGCTAGAGAAATCCTTGCGAACATAGGAAAATCACCAAAGACACGGACTGTTGAAGAGCAACTGAAACAATGGATGACGGAGCATATGACAGGTGTAACGCTCAAGAAAGCTTTAGAGAACCTAAAAGATATATGTCTGCATATAAAGGCTGGCGATTATATCGGGTTTGCGATGGAAAAAGGAAACATTTTATCTATCGATCCGATTGAAGCTTTCGGAATGTCGCTTTCTTTTATTCCAGACGGACAGATTCTATCGTTTCTTATGGAGCCGTTCAAAGAGCGTAAAAGTACTACGGCTATTCCGAGAATGAAGCAAAATACAACGCCTGAGGATCATTTATTAGATTTTATAAAAGTAACAGACACTAAAAAAACAAAACGGATATCGAAGAAAAAGGCACCCGTTGATGGTCAATTAGCTTTCGATATCTTCTAGAAAGGAAGAGAGCATGGAGTCTCTAATTTTTTGGATGGGATTGATAATCACTTTGATTATCAATTTCCTCTCCCAATATACAGAAAGTAAAAGTCGGAAAATCGATGAAGAGAGATTTGAACGACAAATTTATAAACGTCGTCGTGTAAAAGCGATTGGGGAAAAAGTGAATGGCACACCAAAGGATCCATTGCGTAAACAACCTGAAGTGGCCAAAATGAAGCCAACAGATTATACCGTGTCTGAAGTGACGGAAAAAGAATTGGCTTTCTTCAATACATTAGCCAAAGATATTTATGACCAAGGATCGATCGAAGAGGACGAGGCAATTTTATCAGTGGATGATTTAAACGAATTGGAACAATCACCACCTGCTTATGAATTCTTTGAAGAAGAAGCACTTCTGGATCAAAAAATTGCCGATGAAAAATTGGGCATGCAAATTTGGCGTGTAAGCGTTGTTGGTATGGAAGGACATTACCTTCACGTCTATGACGGAACAAAAACTTGGATTAAAGTTGATTATATCCAACAGTATAAGCAACACGACATTATCGATGTTGTGGTAAATCGTACGCCGTCTGATATTGAAGTGATTAAAGTGCAAGATGTTTATCGCGTATCAAATGATTACGTGATTCCTGATGAATACACAGGGTAGGAGATACGTCTCCCGCCCTCTGATTCATTTTTCCTTTGAAATTGTATTTAAAATCAAGGGAAAGGGTGATTTTCTATTATTTTAAAATGGAAAATGACTCTTTCCCTTGATAAAGATATGAGAGAAAGGTGGCGGTTTATATATGTGTTTTTAAGCCTAAATACATATAATGTTTCTTTATATACTATATATTTGAAGAAAGATGGTGAAAATGTATGATTATATGTTAAGTAATTTAATTAGAAAGTATCCTTAATAGTCTTAAATATTTATGGTAGTATTATTTAATAGCTAGGAAATTTTAAAAATTTTTCCTTAATCATGAGGAGGTAGACATACGTTTTGAAGAATACAGACTTTTTAGACCAAATCGATAAGTTTACAGAGCGGTACCAGAAGAAAAATACAGCAATTCAATCAGTCCATATTGAATACCGTCCGGGATACGATAAAGGCGTTGAATCTTATTATTTGTTACATTTTAATACGCGAAATAATATTATTTTAGATAATGAGTATTTTGATAATGTTAATCAGCATCTTGTTTACGTGTATTTCCAACTCATTCAAAATCTAGAACAATTGAATTGTAAATTCACCCTCACGCTACATATTGATCCTACGGGAAAACCATCCGATAGCATTGATGTATCTGCAGGTCTCAATTTCCATAAATTCTATGTACCATCAAAAATGTCACAAAAAGACGCCTTACGAGTGGTTTCTTCACAGAACAAAGGAGCAGCAGGGACGAGTAATAAACGCATTAATGAGTCAATCAAACGTTTATCTACCATATACGAGGCTTTTTCTTCTATCGAAGCGAAATATCACCAAGCGTCCCTTGCACATATCGAGTTTTCAGGACGAACATCTCTTGCTCAGATGATTCAAAACATGACGAAAGCTGATGTGAACGTTCCTTATCGACATGAGATTTTAAATGTATCACTCCGCTTCTTCTTGAAAAAACCGGAACTACATTCTATGCATACCACCGTACCTATTTCTGAGTCAGGAAAAGTCCTTTACGAATCAGCAAATCAAACAGAAAAAATTAAAGTGATGCAGGATTAATTAAAAGGGGGAGGCGTTATGTTGTTTTCTTTTGGAAATATATCATCACCTTTTGATACGACAAATAAATCAGGGAATTTATTTTCAGGTTTATTGGGTGATTTTGAACATTTCACGCAGTATTTAGTATGGACGTTTATTTTCTTGTTTGCCGCTATGTTTTTATTCTTTGTGGGTAAAGCCGTTTATGGTATTATCGCGAAAAATGGCGAAGTACAGAAGAATGCCATTAGTTCAGCGATGGTTTCCATGATGTTACTTATCTTTGTACGTTTAGGTTTGCCATTAGTTTTTGGTATTGCGGAGTACGGTTTTAATCAATTTTTAATTGATATGGTTCATTTATTCAGTGATGGTTTAATCTTCATTGGACTAGGAACTGTTGCACTTACTATATCTTTCTTTTTCCTTTATAAATTGATTAATCACTCGGGGGTTCGACGGAGAAGTCTTCAATTTTTAGTTGCATCCGTCCTACTGTTTGGTATATCGTATATAGTACCAATCATTTTCTTGGATATTTAATCCCAAAAGGAGCGATTAATCATGCTGCAACTAATTGTTAATAATACACCGATGGCGAAAACATGCGCGTCTCAATGTAGGCTATATGATGAATCAACACAGACATGTTCGATTTGGAAAGATATCGACGGTACAGACCCTAAGTATTTTTCTTCGTGTAAGGATCGTGTACAACGTACCCCTGAAAAGACGCATCCTCATGGTGATGATTTAAACAATGACAGCATGATTGATTCATTTTCTGGGCTAAACTACCAGTCAAGCGAACAGAAACTTTCTCATGATTTAGGTTATCCTATACAACCTGATTACCGACCTGCGCTTGATGATTTAATTTGGTATGTTTCTCCCAATCAAACTTTTGGATGTTGGTTATATTACGAGAATCGTCGTTATCGGTTGGCCTTAACCGACAGTTTATCGGATAAACCGGAAAAACAAATGAAACAGTATATATCGCATGTGCCATTACACGATCATGGTACCTCTGCACATTTAGCCTCCAACATGGTCTGGTATGTTCAAACCGATGGAACAGGAAGCTATCGTTTTATTATTGATGACGAGATTTTTAATTTATAGTATACTGAAAGACGTAATAAATATATAGCAAATGGGACAACCCAACACAAGTTGTCGTCTATTCATATAGGCGGCTCTTGCGTTGGGTTTTTAATTTTTTAAGGAGATGAGTAAACTGAAGAACTGGTTATATATAAGCAAGGATGAACAATTAAATTATGTCGAACACTTTCTTCACTTGAAGGAGGATATTTCAATTGAGGTCCGTCGAGAGTTGCCGAAAGATTATGATACGTTAGAAAAATATGACCATATTGCCTTACATGTATCTGATGATATCCTGGAACAATTGAATAACCATTACCGACGAGAACAATTAACGACGCTATCATGGCTCTTACTCTACCATCAACTGGAGTTTCAAACTATACGTCAAGCCGTACATTTAATGGGGGTGACCTCTTGTTTTTATTTACAGCAGTCATTGCCCAAACTTTTTGATGCGATAGCTATGGTTAATAACAAACAATTATATGTTGATACAGTCTTTTTAGAGAACATCATTATGATTAAACGAGGTGACACAACGTCATCTGATAATGAAGCAAACCCTACACAGACTGAATCTACACCGATATTCTCCAATAAAGAGTACTTTTTATTAGAAGCATTGCTAAAAGGACAACCTTTAAAAGAATTAGCTCAACAATTACACACCTCAAAGGAAAGTGTTTCCTATCATTATAAAAAACTACGAAATCGATGTGATGTTGTGAATAATCATCAGCTCATTGCAAAAGTAATGGCCAATGGTTGGATTGCTCCCTCGTCTTACAGCCACTTGATATGTAGAACCACCGAATAGATTTTTTAGTCTAATGAAACATTTTATTTATTATAAAATGTTTTAAATGTTGTAATGTTTCTGTTATAATGTGTTTATCAAACCAATCAAACATTTCAAAAAGGCGGGAGATTTTATGAAAACAATAGCCATTCTAGGTGGGAGTCAACAACAAACATTTCAAAAGATCGGAAAGAAGCATGGATTTAAAAAAATAATTTGTCATAGCGGAAAAGAAACGCCCTCAATTAAAAAGGATATTCGTCATATGGCGAAAAAAGCTGATTGCCTGGTCGTGTTACTCGGAGCTTGTAGCCATGAAGCGATGCATTTAGCTAAACAATTTTGTAAGCAGCAAGAGACAGATATTTATTTTAGCAAAGGCTTCGGTGCCACCGGTGCTTTTCAAACAATAACTGAACACGGACATATAGCTTAACCAACGAAAAGAAAGAGAGGGGTTCATTATGCTAGCAACAGGACATCAAGTAATGGGGATGACTTGGGGTATTATTGCTCTAACCATACTTCCATTTACACTGCCAGTGTCTGATCCACTGACAACGATTTTATTTCTATTAGCTGTTCTTTTCGGTGCCTATTTACCTGATATAGATTCACCTAATTCAACCATAGGTAGGCGATTATATCCGGTGGCGTTGTATATAATTGCTGGTTCACTCGTATCCTTATACTTATTTCCTGAATTGACAAAAGGGCTATACGCAAACTATACCCCGGTTGTTGTTGCAATTTTTATTCCTGTCATTCTGGTATTTAGTACACATAGAACATGGACGCATTCATTGTCATTTATTATGACGTTGGTGTTGTATTTCCAACTTATTAGTCGTTGGTTGACCATCCCTGATTACATTCAAATCGCTATTCTTATTGGTGTAGTCTCACACATCTTTGGCGACTTTATCACAAAACAGGGCGTACCTTTACTCTATCCCTTTTCTCATCGACGTTTCCGATTTATTCTAACGTTTAGAACGGGCTCTATCATGGAAAAGGCGCTTATCTTAGGATTATTATTATTAAACGTGTATCTTTTTATGGGCATTTAAAATACTACAAAAGGGAGGAAAAGCGATGGACTTGCTAATATTCGAAAAGAAAACACAAGCTGAAATGGTGTGCGACCATTTTTCACATCGAAAAAGTGGCCAATCGATTCAGATTTATCCAGATAAAACGTATTTTCCAAAAGGAGCGACGGCTGTTTGGGCATCCGGTCATTTGCTAGCCTTAAAAGAACCAGGTGAATACAAGGATGAATGGAAAAAATGGTCTGTTGAACAATTACCTATGACACCTGATGTATTTAAAAAGAAAATCACTAAAGGAAAATCTAAAGCTTATAACAATATTAAAACGCATGTACAGGATGATCGCTTTCATCGCATTATCAACTGTGGTGACTTTGGTGTAGAAGGGCAGCTCATTGTTGATGAAATCCTCATGTTTGCTCAAAACAAAAAACCTGTGATGCGTCTTTGGGCAAATTCATTAGGTAAGCAAGCCATCAAAAAAGCGCTGAAAGAAATGAAACCAAATGAACACTATCAATCAATACTAAACGCCGCTACAACACGCGAGCAAATTGATTGGCTTATAGGCATGAACAGTTCTCGATTAGTTACTACGTTGGTTAATATATACGCACAAAAACAAGGTGTTCTATCTAAGTCTTCTTATACCGATACTTTTTCTGTAGGAAGGGTCCAAACAAGTCTGTTAAAACTTATTGTCGATCGAGATTATGTGATTACACACTTTAAGAAACAAGCCTTTTGGGACGTGTTAATAGACATTAACCTTCATGGAAACAGCTTTCAAGCGAAGTGGAAAACAGACCAGCATGAGCACTTTTTTGATAAAGACGAAGCGGATATGTTTTCTTCTTTTTTAAAAGAACCACACACTAAAGGAGAGGTCATTGACTGTACGTTCTCTGAAGAACGAAAAGAACCACCGCAACTGTATAATTTAACGGATTTACAACGCGATGCTGATAGGTATTATCAAATGTCCAATAAAGACACATTAGCTTGTGCGCAGGAATTGTATCTAAAATCTTATATTACTTATCCTAGAGCAGAACCACGTGTCGTTAGTACAGATGAAGCAAGTATGTTTCCTGATATCTTAAACGCCATCGAACAACACTGGTCAGGATTTGAATCTCACTTTCCTATAAGTGAGGAAAGCGTAACTAATGTTCAACAAAATAAGCGCTATGTTAATGATGGAGGGGTTGATGATCATCACGCTATCATACCAACTGAAACAATTCCGAAAGCATCAGATTTATCGGATGATGAACGACGTATCTATGATTTGATTATTCGACGCTTTATCTCTATCTATTTGCCACCCTTATTAAAAGAAACCGTGATACTAAAAACCGTCGTGGATCAACAGTTCCCATTCACATTAAAAGATACCGGTATTGTAGATTTAGGATGGAAAGCTTTGTATAGCAAAGATACCGAGTCATTTAGGCAACTAGATAAAGAAAAACTAAGACTTATTTCCAATGGAGATACATTTGATATCGACGATGTACTCTTAAAAGAAGGGAGCACCAAACCACCTGCCCGCTTCTCATTTGGTCAGCTTTCAACGGTAATGGAAAATGCCGCCCGCTATCTTGAGGGTCCTGAAAAAGAGAAATATGCTAATGCCGAACTATCTTTAGGAACCGTAGCCACACGTGCTAATATTATCGAAACGTTAAAAGCGATGAACTATATCCGCGTTCAAAAAAACAAAGTCTATCCAACTGAAAAAGGAAAGCTATTAATTCAACTATTAGACGGCAACTGGATTACCGAGGTGTATACGACAGGAAGATTAGAGCAGGCACTTGCATCTATTCAAGAAGGTCAATCATCAAAAGAAAACATATTAAAGTCTATTCGTAAACTCATTCATAAACTTGTAACCGATCTACCAAAACAGATGACAGAAACGTGGGATATTAACGCTCAAATGATTCAGTCCCTTGAGAAAAAGCAGACAGCCACATCTAAAAGTTTAGGGAAATGTCTTAAATGTGAGACAGGCAATGTCGTAGATAAAAAGACGTTTTATGGTTGCACCAATTATCATGATACTGGGTGTTCGTTTAAAATTTCAAAAGAGATTGCCAAGAAGAAGATAACTTCTTCGCTAGTTAAGCAATTGCTTGAAAACAAGCAGACGGATCTAATTGAAGGGTTTTACAGTAAGAAAAAAGACAAAAACTTTTCTGCCGTATTAAAGTGGAACGAACAGAAGCAAATGATTCAATTTACTTTTGAATAAACCTAGAAAGAACATTATTTAAATCGACAAGACCTAAAGAAGATTTTTCTTATGACAAATTTGTATTTTAAATTAGTAGAATCATTAGTAGTTTTAATAGGAAATTTATTTGAAACATTCGGGGCAACATTTGTCTTACTGATAATCTTTTTTGTGTATTACTTACTTTTAAGTTCTTTTCTATACTTATTGAAATGGAGCCACATATGAGGGATAATATTCGAGACCTTAAATATGGAAGTTATGAAGTCGTGGTGAAAAATAATAAAGATGAAGTACTTGAAGTAGTCACTGTAAAAGCATTTGGCGAAAGTCATGCTATTGAAAAAGTATCTAAAACGGTGCCTGGAACTTACTTCACACCCAAGAGATTATAAGAAGTTCTTTTGAATTTATTAACTAATCAAATTTAAAAAAGGTGATGACATGGAAAAACAAATATGGAAAAAATGGTGGAAATCATGGATGAGTCCACTGTATTGGAGTCGTCGTATTGACGCTTATCACCATTCAATTGATATGATCGAAGAGAATATTGCTTACGAAAAAGTTAGAGAAGAAAACTTAAAAAAGCCTAATGTATATGTACTATCCGATTTTAGAGATTAAGAAATCGACTTTGAAAGGACTGATTTAAATGACAATATTAATAGCTACTCATAATCTTTCTAAAAATTATAGCGAGGCTTCATCTATAATAAATACCCTTCTAAAATGTTTACCTGATGTTGTTTTTCTATCTGAATTTAATTACAAAGAACACAAAAAAACGATTTATAACCGACTTATTGACGAAGGCTATGAGCTATATTTACCTTGTGAGTATAAGCAAACTTTAACGTCTTCATGCTTATTAGCTATCAAAAATAAAAACACTCTCGTTACAAATTTCGAACAAACAAAAAGACCAAAAATAACACTATCAAGCAGGTATATTACAGGAAAACTGGAATTAGTATCAGGTGATACCTTACATCTCTTTTTTTGTTATGCTCCTCAATTAATTTTTAAAGACCCTAAATTAAAGAAAGCAAGATTAGAGCATAAGCGTAATATGATTGGAGATATGAAAGATTTCTGTGAAGAAAAAAGAGGATTGCATGTTATGATAGCTGGTGATTTCAATACAGATTTACAAGATGGTTTAGATGATGTCCACAGAAGAGACTTTAACGATATATATGAGATGATGATTGACACAGAACCTAATAAAGACAGCACTTACTATAAAAAACGTTTGGATTATGCGCTTGTTTCTAGCAACTTAAAAAATAGTCATACAATATTACTTTCAACCCCTAGCGATCATAAAGCATTAGTAACGCGTATAATAATGTCTTGATGAATTTATCTCTTAGAATATAATAGAGGTCACCGACTAGTTCTCCATTAGCTCGGTGACCTCTTCTTATTTTATTTAGCAATTATACCCATAAATTTTTATTACTATACAAAATCACTAAATGACCACTTCAATGACGCATGTTCGTCTTTTTCCATCTCTTTTGGCAAGTAAATCTCGGTTGTTTCTATCTTTTCATGGCCAAGTGAGCGCATAATGGTATAGATATCAACGCCTTCACGATAAGAAAGAATCGCAAAAGCATGTCGGAATGAGTGCGGTGTTACAGTTTTGCCTTTTAAAAATGAAAGATTAGCCCGCTGCATGACCCGCGTAAAATATTGCGATAAGTAAGAAGGGGAATAGGCTCGACCCGTTGAGCTTACAATCAACGGCATATCATCTGTCGATGCCCCAATAGTCGGTACCCCACGGACGAAACGAAAACGATTAATGCTTTTCATCACCGCTTCATGCAACGGAACAACCCGTTTCTTATTACCTTTCCCCGTAATATGAAGATAATACCGCTCACGATCGTGATCATACTCAATGTCACCAATGGTCGCTCGACACAGTTCTTCATTACGCATACCCGTCGTTACTAATAAATGGACGATACCAAACATGACAGGGTGGTCCACTTCTTTTGAAAAGTAATCAAGAATGCCCTTCACCTCATGCAATCCTAAATCTCGATTCGGACGTTCATCACGATTGACCGTTGCTGCCTTCATAAAGCGAGCAATGTCTTTTTCAATATAACCATTATGATAGAGAAAACGCAGGAAATTCTTAATGATTGTACTCTTTCTCGCGATGGTAGCCGGAGAATAATCCGAGTTTCTTCCTATTATAATAGGATATTCATGAATCAACCACGCTTGGTACTTTTCAATATCAGAAGCAGACAAACTTCTGAAAAGCGATCCTGGTTGTGCATGCGCAAAATGAATACCAATATCTTGGCTGTATGTCATGATGTGCTCAATAAACATGAAAAGCTCTGATTGATAAGATTGGACCGTTCGCTTAGAACGTCCTTTGCTCTGATCGACATTGTGATTATGATGTAAGTAATACGCTAATATCTCTTGGTCATTAAAATAATGAAAGTCCTTTTGCCCCTGTTCATCCGCTTCTTGACGTTTCCTAACCAGGTCATCATAGGGCACGTTGGTCATTACATCAGTGAGTGAACGGTTATCATTCACTAATGCCTGGATATGATGAGATGATGACACCATTACCCCACTCCTTCTGTATGTATTAGCTTATGAATATACGTATCAATCATCCCGTAATTTGAAATAACCTGTAGGACATAGGCATCTTCTTCATTCGCTTCGTCTGAGAGGCCGTTGGCATCATCCACATGACTGATTTTCAGTTGATTCTCTTCTTTTTTTAAGTAAATCAATTTATTGTAGTGTTCGGATCGAATACTCAAGACTAATTCGTAATCTTCATCGTAAAAAAGTGCCACTCGATATTCTATCGGATAAATAGCTTCAATCATATTGAATGTGTAGAAGTTTCCTTTCACCCAGACGCCATCCTCAGCTATTTCTTCTAACGGACCATCAACATAGTCAGGTAATTCCATTTCTTTACAATAACGTGAGCTTTTTAAAATAAGACTCACATCATTTCCAACATTGGCTTCAGATGTTACAAGTTGATTTAATCGGTTTTCAAATTCCATATTTACCCTCCTTGAGATATTCCCTTAAATTGATATTAAAACATGATATATATACATGATAACATATAAAACACATATATACTAAATAAATGGTCAATTTGTTTAGTATATAATACTTTATTCATTTTATATATACACAACTATATTATGTATTGACAATGTAACTATAATAATAATTAAAATATGTGTAACTACAACAATAAATATTTTAATGTTTATCTTATGTTTTATTGAATTGTTCTGGTTGATTCGCTATACTAAATTTACACAAAGGGGGAGACTAAACATTGGAAGAAAATAAAACCTATTTAAAAACAGATGACGTTGCGGAGATATTAAATGTGCATCGAGAAACCGTGTTGCGTTATGTTCGAGAGGGACGACTAAATGCCGTGCCGGATCACCCCACGTTTCCACTTCGACGACATAAGCTATTCGATGAAGAAGATGTTTTATCTTTTAAAGCTGCTCAGGACATCAAGGGTTATACCGTGCCACAGATGGCAGAACGTTTACAGATATCAACAACAAAAGTGCACCGCTTAATCAAAGACGAGGAACTCATGGCAACGAAAGAACCGTTTAAAGCTCATGGCCGTTATATCATTGATAAAGAGAGTGCCGATCGATACATTGAATCAAAAGGAACAACGCAGTCCATGCCATCATCGTACTACAACCTTAAACAGCAAACCTATATGTATCAACCGTTCATTCAGACAGGGACGAATCAATTGATCCGTGTGATGGATATAGATAATCAAGAAACGCTATTCCAAACAAAGAACCAACATATCTTATCCTTTCATGAAGCCACAGCGCTGCATTATAAACCGCTTCAACCATTGGTAAAGAAAACATATATTCAGAAGAAAGGGGATGTCCGCTTTCAATTCCATCATTCCTTATCATTAAACGACCGTGTTTATGATGTGATTGATTGGCTCATGGCGGAAGTCGGCTATCTTAATTTAGATATTCAATCGGATAACGGGAGCATCTTGCTAAGCATTAAGGAGTGTACATTAGAAACGAATCAATCGTATGAGTTCATCTCTTATTTACAAAAACATTGTATTGACGGGGATGTACAAATGAACGATGGATTTATTGCTTTCATCTCTAATGAACAATACACCGCTTTATTGCTACACAAAGAGATTAAATCAGAGTTAAAAGCGATGGCAAAAGAAAGAAACGGCTCTATATCCGATGTGATTGCAGAATTAGTAAAAGAAGAAAGAAAAAATATCTAATCAAACAAAAAACATTGAGGTGAACATGAATATGAAAAACAACAACCAGCAGGAACCAGAGGTTATCGATAAGAAAGAAGGTAGGTTTGCTACATTAAGTAATACAACTAAAGCATTTATGACAGATATAGCTACAGAATTCACAAAGTTTAGTAAAGATATCTTACAATCTCTTGATAAATCTGAATCAAATCAACATGAACTAGCAACTAAAGATAAAGCTGTAATTGAAATGATCATTAAAAATAAACTGGACTCAGAAAATTACTCTGACGAAGAACTAAAAGACTTACTTGATAGAAACCAAAAAATTACTGAAAAAGCGGCCGCAGACTCAAATAGCAGAGACACTAAAAGGTTAGAATTAGCCACAATCATTGCAGGCGCAACGGTAGCAGTTATTAAAATTATTCTAGACAATCGAAATAAAAGTTAAAAATATCAAAATCCAATTTAAGTAAGGGATGAAAACATGTATAATAAAGGTAATGTCAACGTAACGTATTCATCAAAGAGGGGCCAAGCCCTTCTTGCCATCTTTTTAAGCACACTCATCATCATAATCATTGATAACACCGTAACAATAACACTCACGCCAACACGAGTTATATGGGGGATGACCACACTCACCCTGTTCTTTATACGCCTTTTCCATGCATCGCATTTCCAACTTAAATATACTACAGAACAAAAGATACATAATGAGACACAATCACATCACGAAAAATCTCAATCATTGAAAAATGCTGATACACGAGCACTTGCTGAATTAAATCGTCTATATTTCCAAGCAAAAACAACATTTAAAAACAAACAGGTTGATGCTATGTCAGTAATGGAGAAATACTTTTATTTCTCACACAAATCAAAGCAATGGCAGCGGGTGATACGTTTAGGACAAGCTTTCTTTTTTCTTGCCATATCGATAAGTATTTTCTTCTTATCAACCGGCAATCAATTATTTATTGTCTCACTCTTAACACTAGCAATAGCTTTGAATATCGAGGGAGTGATACGTGCTTACAAGACAGACAAGCAGGCTCAAATATACAAACAAAAAATAGATGCGCTTTATAAAAAGAAGTATTCGGCAATATTAGATCATAATTTACAATAAGTAACGATTAGACTATTAAAAGAAACGGAGATATATAATCAAATGACAAAAGTTAAAAAAGCAATAATTATAATAGGTGTACTTCTAGCATTATTTATATCGATATTTGCTTGGCCATTCAGCCTTCCCATATCACTTTTGGCATTCTGGTATTTTACAAAGAAAAAGCCTAAGAAAACATCTAAAAAATATGCTATGTACGCGTCAATAATTAGTGTATGTGGTCTAATTATGTTCGGCACGATAATAAATAGTGAAGGTTTTTCTGAATCTACAAGTGAAAAAGAAGCGCCTGAACAAGTTGAATTATCTGAAGAAGACATTCAAGAACAAGCAGAGAAACAAGAAGAGAGAGAAGAACAGAAACGTAAAGAACAAGAAGAAGCAGCTCAAAAGCAGAAGGAAGAGCAAGAGGAAAAAGAGCGTAAAGAACAAGAAGAAAAAGAACGCCAAGAACAGGAAGAGCAAGAACGAAAAGAGAAAGAAGCAGCAGAAGCTAACCCAAATAAATCAAATGAAACTCAAGCACCAACGAAATCTGTCAGTGTCCCATCTGGTCAAGAATCTGTCGTCATAAACGATAATATTCCTTTTTTCAGTAATGAGGATATATCAAGTACAGACGTTTACCATCGGAATGGTTCTCTAGATTCACTTGGTCGTGTAACCGCCGCAAATGCTGTTGTAGGCGTTGAAATTATGCCTGCGGAAGAACGCGGAGACATTGGACACCATGAGCCCACTGGCTGGAATCAAGAACGTTATGAAGGTATTGGTGCAGGCGGATGGTTATATAATCGCTCGCATCTCATCGGTCACCAAATGACGGGAAATGATGATTACGCAAACTTAATGACGGGTACCCGATGGTTTAATATGCGCATGTTAGAGTATGAAAACTTTGTCGCTAATTATGTAGAAACCACAGAAAATCATGTCAGATATCGTGTCACACCTATCTTTGAGGGGAATAACTTGGTTGCTTCCGGCGCTTATATGGAGGGATTTTCTATTGAAGATAACGGTGAAGGACTGATGTTTAATATCTATGTACCTAATATTCAACCAGATATTGAAATCAACTATGCGGACGGTTCAAGTGTTGAATCAAATGCTTCAAATAATTCGGTAGCCACTATAACACCTGAACCTAAACCCGAATCTAAGCTAGAATCTAAACCAGAGCCTAAACCAGAACCAACGCCAGAGCCTGAATCCAAACCAACATCAGGC